>FJWA01003795.1_pt1 | contig 15825 bp, 22 predicted proteins | sample 1011891 | NCBI WGS metagenome assembly FJWA01 (sample SAMEA3912450, study PRJEB9761) | metagenome | biome: forest; material: soil | place: USA | collected 2011-06-22 | depth 0.1 m
GTATGACAGTAGCCTGGCACAAGNACAAGGACCTTGAAAAGAAATCGGAGATCGAGACAATATTAATTATTTGTAAAGAGATGTAAGAAAATCTCAAAAAATGCCGTCAATATGTGGCTAAGGGGTCAAGGTGATGACGACCTGAGGCGAGTCCAGTGCGCCGGAAAACCCCACGGGCTGAGGACAGGCCGTGCCCGGCATGTCAACTTGGGGAAGTGAACCGAACAACAGAGGTGGCCGAATACCCTAAATCAGTAAATCGTGAACTTGCCAAACTGATTGACGTATGGAGTTGTGCCGGCGCGGCACCAGAATCTGTGTCGAGGGGGTCAGAAACCGGGTTGGAGTTTTCTCAAGGTGGAGTTGCCCAGCCTTGGTGTTGCCTCGAGATGGCTTGAGAAGAGGAAGCCAATCGAGAACAAAAAACGAAAACGACTTACTTCGAGCGATCATCTATAGTTCTATCCATCCCACTCGAACCCCACTCCTCCTCCATGGCTAAGCGGTGCTTGCTCTTTGCCTTGCCATCCTTAATGCGGAGCTTCTCAAAAAAGACGTAGGCGCCGTAGAAGACGGATGATTTGGCACCTGATGTGGCGCCCTTGCCCTTGCGAAAGGTGGCGAGCTGCGAGCTCTGGAGGCCTTTGGACGGGCGGTCGAAACCGTGNAGCTGTGCGGACATGTCGCGGCAAAGCTGGGCCTGTGTGGCGCCGGGCTTCTTGAGATGAGCGTTGATCTTCCTCCGAATCTCGTCGCAGTTGTCGTAGACAGGTACATCATCGTACTCCTCACCGGGGAGCACGATGCCGCTGACGTCGAAAGCGGCAGCGGCAGCGGCAGCGACAGCCTTTGGCCCGGCGGCAGCGGCAGCTTTTGGGACCATCTCGCCGACGGGGTTGATCTTTTGCTTCTTGACAGAGAGCTTGACCCCCGCGCCCTCGCTCTTCTTGAAGTATTGCCATGCGGCGCCGTAGCACCCGGCGCCGCTGAACGGCCCATCCTGGCCGAGGAACTCGTTCAGAGACTTGGCACTGACTCCAATCTCTCGCGCAAACGCCGTCTTGCTCATGGCCCCGGAGTCGAACAAGCCGTTGATCCTGCGACGGACGTGGTCGCAGTTCTCGTCCATCAGAGCGTCCTTGAGATCCCCCGAGTTGAAGTCGACAGTGGTTGTCACCGGCACGTGCGCCTCAGTGGACTTGCGCTTCTTGCTTGCTGGCTTGGCCGAAGGCAGCGCGACGGGCGTGTTCTCCTGGCCAGCGGCTGTCGGGACACTGGCAGCATTACGCGCTTGCCCAACTTGAGCGTTGACGGCACCAGGCAAAAAGCCCAACGCGGGACCCTTATACTGCAGGTTCCTGTCAGTTTTACTCAGATCCCAACAGCATCTCTTCCCTTGACGGCTCCGTACCTCGGAAGGCATCGCGGCTCTCGACGCGTCGACACGGAATGAGGGTGGAAGCGCGGAGATAAGCTCTTCTTGAGCTCGTAAGCGGCTCGGTACTGTGCAGAGCCAAACCTGAAAGCCGAATGCGTTGTGGTTTTCCGGATTTCCGGGTTCGTATTCACGGGATTTCTGTTTCTTCGAGCGAGCGGCGTGTCTGACGATGCATTGTCCATAACAAAGACGCGCCACATGTGTGAGCGCGCGTTCTCTGGCTGCGTCATGGATCATCCCCCCCACTGCACAGGCACAGGGGCCCTTGCAGTGGCTGTTCGACTACCTCGATAAGCACATTGCGTTCAGCGCTGGCATTGCGAAGCCATGATTTGAGCTCCTGGCCCAAACCCGATTGTTGATCTCGGGATCGTACATTGGAACTTGAATTGGAACGTCGACCCTCATTGCCGGTGAGGTGGCCTTTGATACTGCGGAACCACGGCACACATGCAGGCACCGGCTTCAGTGGGCCGCTCGCTCGCTAAGAAGTCATTTCAGGGCCTCCCATGTCAACCTCTCAGGTTGCTTTCCAAGAACAGTGCATAACGTTACAGTGCAGAGGCAGAATGCATCTGTGTGAAGCATGCAAGCTTGGCTTGCTCTGAGGGATTCGGGTTCCTTTCTCAAGGCCGGGAAGAAACCGCAAAATATTTGGGCGAGTTCCCTGTAATTACTGACTGAGCGTACTCATTACCGAGAGAGGGACCTGCACAGTGCTGCACTGGCAGGAGACAGCCGCGCAGAAGAGAAGGCTTCAACTTGTATTGTATGTTCCAAGGACTATTCTAGAAGATGTCCATATACAACCCAAGGCGGGGAGCGGCGAGCGCGATGCCAGTTCCCCCGGTCCGAACTATTGGCGGCTTGCTGTCAAGCGATGCTGACATGCCGCGAGCTGCTGCTCAACAGCTGGCTGCCCAAAACCCACCAGACCTAGCATTAACTGTATCCGGCTAGAGAGACGGGCTTGCCCCCGTCAACGTTGCAACGGGCAGCATTGCCCGAATCCGGGAGTCGTGCGGATATCATGAGATTTTCCCGTCAGCCAGGATGCGGCAGAGGATGGCGGTTCGTCTCCAGGGGGGAGAAAATGATAAAAAGCGAAGGATTCCCATCATGGGCTGGATTGGTCCCGTCGTTGATCGTTCACTTCCACCACCACAGAGACAAGCCCAACCGGGTGAATAGCTACCTCGGTGTTTTCTAAAATGCAGATTTTCAAAGGTATCCGGGCCGGCTTGCTGCTTGCCACCTTGCTGGCAACCAGTGTCATCGCTAGCCCGCACCCCAACCAGGGGCAGAAACAGAAGCCCATTGTGAGGAAGGAATGGTAACACGCACCACCCCCACCCCCTTTTATTCCAGCAGCATCTACACAACATGAACTCATACAGTCTCCAGGCGCACCCTGTCCAAGCAAGAGAAGGCCTCGTACATCCGGGCGGTGAAGTGCATCCTCGCCAAGCCGGCCCTCACCCCGACCTTCAACAACACAGGGGTCATCTCTCGGTATGACGACCTCGTGTACACCCACATCCAGCAGACTTTTTCCATCCACTACACCGGCCATTTCCTCGCTTGGCACCGGTACTACGTCGCCACCTACGAGCGCATGCTGCGAGACGGGTGCGGCTACGAGGGCGGTCAGCCCTACTGGGACTGGACCCTGGACACGCCGGCCCGCAAGTGGGCCTCGTCCCCGGTGTTCGACCCCGAGACCGGGTTTGGCGGCAACGGCGACTTCATCCCGGGCGACCCGAGCAATCCTTTTGAGGTGCCCGGCAGGACGGGCGGCGGCTGCGTCCGGGATGGGCCGTTTGCGGGCGTTCCGGATTTCGTGCATCTCGGCCCGGCCGACTCGGTCACGTACAACCCGCAGTGTCTGAAGCGAGATTTTAGTCCGTATTTTGCCGGGCGGTATCTGGCTATGAACCAGACGCAGCTGACGTTGGCTGCGCCCGACTTTGGGTGGTTTGACAAAGTGGTTGAAGGCGGCCCCAGCTTTGAGACGTCGGGGGTTCATGGCGGCGGTCACTATGGTGTCGGTGGCACTTATGGTTCGTGGTGGTCTTTTTTTCTGGAAGGGGGTCATGAGCGTGGTTGACTGACACGGCGCAGGACAAATCGGCGACCTCTACGTGTCTCCGGCGGACCCCATCTTCTACCTCCACCACGCCAACTTGGACCGGGTCTGGTGGTCGTGGCAGAAGCTGAACCTGAAAACTCGGCTGACCGACATTTCTGGCCCGATCTTCTTGATGGACTACAATAACCTTCAGGGCGGCAATGTGACGCTCGAGTTTCCCCTATCGCTCGGCGTTAGTGCGGCCGATGTCACGGTTGGCGATGTCGTGGACATTGCTGGATGCGGCAAGAATGGGGCTCTGTGCTACGATTATGACAAGGTCTACAAGTTGCAGAAATAAAGACACATAGTTTTCCAGTGCTACTTTCCCAGCGACAGCGCTATTAGTGTCGACGCTGTCCATGTACTTCTCATCACCTTTTCCAGAGGAGCATCGGAGGGTCTTAGATATCGCTTGGCCCGCTCTGGTGCAACAATGCCATCTTACCCTATCGATTGCCTTCTCAGCCTATTCTTCAAAGTACGGTGTACTTGGTAAGCATTAATATGATTTCAATCCATGGATGTACCTCCAGCATACAACTGGAACAACACCCTGCCTGTGCATTTGGGGATGTAAGCACAGGTTATCGAACAGGGGTAGGAAGAGGTGATCCTTTTCCATGTTTAAAACCAGATTGACTGCCGTCCATGCATGGGTTGAGTGTCATCAGCCGAATCATTGGCGAACCAAGGATTACGGGACACCTCCCAATTTTGTAGATTGAGCGGGGTTCGGGAGATGTTCAGGGGAAAAGGGGATATAAACCGGTTCGCACAAATCCCATCTTGCTCCTTACACCTGCGTCAAGGTCTGTCATCTTGCTCGGTACGGCGAGCAGTCAGCCAACATGAAGCTTGTCACTTCTCTTGCGTGCTCGGCTGCACTTTTGCAACTGACGAGTGGCAGTCCTTGGAGTACGGCTAATGTCAAACGGCAGGCTTCGGAGCTCCTCGACAGCTACGACTTTGTTATTGCCGGCGGCGGCACCAGTGGCTTGACCGTTGCGGATCGACTTACAGAGACATTCCCCGACAGTTTGTCGAGCTCTATATCATCCTATCCTCCCACATAAGAAAAGAGATTTACTGACGGCTGTGCTGCTTGCTTGACAGAAACTGTCCTTGTCATTGAATATGGCGAGATCGAGTACGCCCCTGGCGTGTACGACCCCCCCAAGACTGTTTGGGGAGCGACTGGCGGTCTAGCAAGCGGTTGGCAGCTTAGTTCAACCCCAAGTCCCGAGCTGAGCAACACCACAGCCGCTGTTATTGTTGGCAAAGTTGTCGGCGGAGGCAGTGCCATCAACGCCATGTTCTTTGATCGCGGTTCCCGATATGACTATGATGCCTGGAATCGACTCCAGGGTGACCAGTCAGGCGCCCATGAGAAAGACATTGACTGGAGCTGGAACGGGATTTACCCCTTTTTCAAGAAGAGCGCCACCTTCACACCACCCCCTGAAGCAGTGGTCCGCAAGTACAACTACACGTGGGACGTGTCTGCGTTCGGAAATAGCACGCCAATCTATGCCAGTCTCCCGCCATTCCTTTGGGCCGATCACCATGTCGTCCGCGACGCATGGAAGGACATGGGCATTTGGGTGTCTCCGGAATGCGCCGATGGCAACAAGGAGGGCTTGTGCTGGACTCCCATCTCACAGCACCCGATCACCGCACGACGCTCGTACTCAGGACTTGGCCATTATGCTGAAGTGGCACCAAAGCGGCCAAACTACCACCTTTTTGTCAAACACCAAGTTGCTCGCGTGGTATATCCGAGAGGGGACACCAAGTCCGGGCCGCCAGCTGTGGAGGTGCGACCCCTGGACGGCAGCCCGTCGTTCAACATTTCGGCGAAGAACGAGGTAATTCTTTCGTCTGGCGTGTTTGGAACTACGGCGATATTGCAACGAAGCGGCATTGGGCCGGCTGCTTTTCTCCAAAGTGCAAAGATCCCCCTGGTGTTGGACTTGCCGGGCGTGGGCTCAAACTTGCACGACCATTCGGGGCCTCGACTGTCTTGGAATTGTAAGTGGGAGCCTTACACATCTCCAACCCACCTCGCTAATTGACTCATGCCCCAAGACACAAAACCACTTCCCTCCAGCTACTACCCAATGCCCACTGAAATGCTCAACGAGACCTATGTGGCCGCAGCCGAAGCAGCCTTCAATCAAACCCCAGCTCAAGGCCCCTACACCCTTGCCGCGTCCAACAGCGCCATCTGGGTGCCCCTCACAAACATGTCGATCACCTACACGGCCATAACCGACGCGATCCGCCTGCTCGCCAACACATCAGATCTCTCGGCCCTCCACCTTCCCCCAGCCTACAACTCGGACGAGTCTCTCATTGCAGGCTACCGCGCGCAACTCCTGGCTCTCGCAGACCACTACACCAACCCACACGCCCCCAGCCTCGAAAGCACCTTCGCCACGGGCACATCGGTGGCCACGATACTCCTGCACCCGCTCAGCCGCGGCACCGCGCGGCTCAACCTGACGCACCCCTTCGAGCCGCCGATCCTGGACTACCGCTCGGCGTCCAACCCGATCGACCTGGCGCTCCACCTCGTGCAGACTCGCTATCTCCGACGCATGATGCACACCGAGACGCTCCGGGCCCTGGGCGCCGTCGAGGTGGCGCCGGGCGAGGCGCTCCAGACGGACGAGGAGCTGCTGGGGTTCATCCGCGGCAACACGGTGCAGTCGTACATGCACCCGTGCTGCACGGCCGCGATGCTGCCGCGTCAGAGGGGCGGAGTCGTGAGGAAGGATCTGAAGGTGCATGGCGCGGCGGGGTTGCGGGTGGTGGATATGTCCATCTTGCCGATGCTGCCGTCGGCGCATCTCAGCTGGACGGCGTACGCCGTGGGGGAGAAGGTGAGACTCGAGTTGTCCTGATGATGCTCCGCTCACTCGCAGATCCTGGAGGTGATGCATCGGAGACTTGGACATGTGTGAACGGCGCTAACGTTGGGGGTTTACGTACAGGCTGCCGATATCATTATTCGGGAGTGGTCCAAGGGGAAGGGCGCGCTCTGACTGAACAGTGAAAAGGGGGAAGAGAGAGACAGGGTTAGGGTTGCTTGGGGCTGGTGATGTTCGATTCTTGAGCTGGGAGATCCAGTTAGCGAAAGTTGAAACCCCCGAGATGACGCCTATAACGTTACTCGGGAGTTTAAAAAGCAGAAATTTGGCGTTGGCTGAAGTCTGAAAGATTGACAGACGCGTTGAGATGCGAGTTGCAGGCGCAGTCTATTTNTAAGTCCTGCGAGAGAGGTTGGGCCCAATAAAAGCGTTTCAGAGAAACGGAAAACACGTCATGACATTTAACTAAGGCAATTTCCCAGTTCAAGTTGAGGGTGTGCTCCTTCCTGTGTGCTAGTGGGAGGTCCTTCAGGCTACGTGAGGCCGTTGTTCTGTGGCAGTGTATTCGGTTGTGTCCACACAGTGCGATCCTGCGAGTCTTAATCTCCGATTTTTCGAATTTCTCCGACGCCTGACTGTTTCACACACCGTTCCTTCGCGTTGACGGCTGCTAGGTGATGCAACTGATATGAGTTGAACGCGGGAACACTAGAGGATATTATTATACATTATCTTTGGAGTCTCAGACACCCGAACTCGTTGAAATCTATCCATTCTTCTCTCTCAGAGTCTGCGCGCCATGCTTCGAAGGAGCCACAAGAAGTCTCGAGCAGGATGCCTCGAGTGCAAGCGGCGCCATGTCAAGGCGAGTACCCCCCCGGCTGTGCTCTGTACTTCACTCTGGATTACAACACAAATCTCACTTCCTCGGACAGTTTTCCGCCGTCTTGTTGCCGTCTTGTTGCCGTCTTGTTGCCCTCCCCGTTGCCCGCCAGATCTCTGAATTTCCAAAGCTAGACGATGCTAACTACGTGCATGTGATTGGCACCACCAGTGTGACGAACAACGGCCAAAGTGTATAATATGTACCCTCTCGGACAGGGACTGCAGTTATCCCCAGCAACCGTCTGCGGGATTCCCCTCTGAGCCAACGGAAACAGCAGCAACTCTCGGCTTCCCAACACCAGACTCGCCCATGACGCCGAGTGAGGCGAGCAATGCGAGCAACGCAATCCCCGTCGCCGGAGTCCCCCTTCCCGACATTGCCTCTGGGGACTCGAGACCACCGCTAGGTTCGGGCCTGCACTACCCGGCCTTCCCCGAGGTCAACTTGGAGTACATGGAGCTGCTCATCCGCTTTGAGTTTGCAGAGCACGCCCCTGACTTGAATGTCGAGCTGCACCCCTTTGCGTCCAAACTCCTGTTCAAGTGTGCGCTCGACGCCCCTTACTTGATGCACGAGATACTCGCCGTGTCGGCTCGACGCCTCGCAGTCCTTGAGCCCGGACGGGCAGACCACTTCCGCAGGAATGCCATCCACCTGCAGACCAAAGCCGTCTCTATTTACAACGAAACGGGAGCCAAGGCACAGATCGACCAGACGAACTGCTCCGCCCTCTTGCTTTTCTGCTCACTGCTCGGCCGGCACCTGCTTGCCGATCTCCTGGCGAGGCGAGACTCCGATTTTGACGACTTCTTGGTTCGGTTCCTGGAACTTCTCTCCATCTCTCGTGGCTTGATGGCCATGTCCGTCGCCGCTTGGGATTTGCTACTCCAATCCGAGATCAAGCACCTCGTTCTCTGGGCCCTCGAAATTTCCCAGTCAACGCCTCAAGGGCATCACTGCGACGGACTGCAGCGTCTTGTGGCCGAGTCGCAGGACTTGAGTCCCTCGTCCAAGGAGGCCTGCATGACCGCCATCGCCTGCCTTCAGGTTGGCTTTGACAGTCTGCTCGGAGGTGATGCGCGAAACCAAAAACATCTCATGGTCTTCATGTGGTAAGTCTGAGCCATCGATCCAAAGTATCACGCCCATTCCTGACAAACCCTCCAGGGCCCCCGCTGTGCCCCAAGAATTTGCCGACCTGCTCTCCCAGAGGCGTCCCGAGGCAATTGCTATCATGGGCCACTGGGCACTTCTGCTCCATTACAGCAGGGGCTTGTGGCATGTTGCCGACTCGGGCTCGCATTTGTTGAACAGCATTTCCCAGCACCTAGGACAAAGCTGGGAACACTGGCTGTCGTGGCCCCTTTCGGTCGCCGGCCCTGCTTCATAGTGTTCAACGTAAATCTGCACCGATAACGGGTATGTTTCAGCCGGTTGATGATGTCTTCCAGCTTCAGCGTCGAGGCATCGATTAATATCACGGGCCACGAAAGCAGCGAGGAGGGGAATCATTCAAAGTTCAAAAATCTCGAAAAAAGCCTATGGCTCTCGCAGAATATTCCATCTTCTCAAAGCATTCCATCACGCATAAAAACGATAAAACAAATGGAAAATGGACCAGGTCCACCATTGACACGGCTACACCATGCGAAACCAGCTGAGTTCAACCATTCAACCACTCAGTTCCCAAGAAGCGCTTATCCCTCACCGGCTGTCATGCCGCACCATCCATCACCACCTCCCCATCAAAGCCAAAGCCACTCCAGCCCCCTCCCCTCACTTCTTGCTGGACGCTGCCCCATAAGCGTTCCAGGCAGACTCATAGGCCGGCTCGTGCACGAATCTGTCCAGACCCGTGCGGTCGCTGAGTCCCGAAAACGGACCGGTCTTGTGGCCCGACTTGGTCTTGCTGCTGCTGGAGCCGCCCCTCTTGTCCGACTTCTCTTTGCCCTTGCCTTTGGACTTGGAGCCGCTTCCGTGGTCTTCAACAGCTCCATGTCAGCATATGGGTGGCGCTTGTGTGAGGTGGGTGGAGAGGAACTGCTGACTGTAGGAGTGGCCGGCAGCCGAGTTGGACATGTTGTTTTGGGGTGGCGATGTGGTGGTGGAGGTTTGGGCCCGTGGGTCGGGCTGGGATGATATGCTCAAGGTTTTCGTTTCTGGATGGGACTGAGCTTGATCGAAGTTCAGAAGCCTGTGAGGTTTGGGGTTCGGAAGCTTAAGGGTGGCGAGGGCACGTCCTTTTATCCTCGAAATGGGACCATCTTATCATCCGTCGGGGACGCCCTCACGAACCTAGGGGCACTCAACTTCCCCGGAACTTAGGCTATCCCCACTCAGATGAGGCGTTACCGCCGCCTCCACTGCCGATAGTCATATCGACATGGCTCGAAGGGTCACATCCGGCTTGTCTCGGATAGCTCAACAGACATGCAGGCCCGTCGCGCGGGTGGCCATGGGTTCGTTCCATGGTCAGGAACGTCGGGTATCGGCGAGAGCGGTACATAGACCGCTGAAAGGGGGCTGATTTCTCGGCTAGGTCGGCTAGACTTTTGTACGACCGCCAACGGACGAACCTGATGGGTCTAGTACGGCGTGCCACGCTTGTCAAACGCGCCGACTCTCCTGCGTGTCATCAGGGGGTTCCCTGTTCACAGCCTCCGAGGGACTGAGAGACCCAGCAAGTACGACCATCGTCCCAGTGTCAAAAGAGGATACTCGAGTTTTCACCGCCATCCTTCGGCAGTCGATCTCCTTCGCTTGCCTTCCAAACATCGAAAACGCGAAGGGTGGTTACGAAATTGTGCTGCGTCTGCGGTGGTACAGAACTATTGAGGACCGGTTGAGTTGCCTTGCCTTGGCTCTGAACCAGGATCAAAACTTGATTCTGGCTGCCTCTACGCCCGGAGGGCCTGAGGGCCCGAGGGCGCTGTTCAACGAGGCGGCGATGGGCACCAACTGGAGCTCGGTTACTTGCAGCGCATAGTACTCTCACTGGGCCGGCGTCAGAGGTCATGGGATTGGATGCAGCACATCTTCACCCTGCCGGCCTGACTTGAGTCTGGCAGTACTGCGTAAGGGGTTCTTGACCTGCGGCAACGGCGGAGAACGCCTGCATGCCGCGTGTCTTTCCGAATGGCTGATTGCTGAAAGACCCAGGGTAAACGTGCAGGAGGGCCAATCGAAGTCGAGAGGGAATAGGGGAGCGGCTGGATCGCACATGCAGACACCCGTCCGGAGCATGTCGGCGTAGTGCGTGGAAGGTTGAGAGCGTCCCCTGGGATATCGATATAGGAGGTCCCTCGAGTGGCGTGCGGCACTTGGGATGAGACACTCTTGGTACGCTGGCCGCATGGCACCCGCATCCGTCCCGCCGATTTCAAGAGCACAACCCTCGGGATGCTGAAATTGGGCATCCCGAAGGTGCCAGACCCCAATCATGGTGGGTTTGACAGCATTCGCCAGTCGCCCCATGACCGGAGTTCGTCGGCTGTCATTTGGGTGGTGGCCTCGGGCTACTTTGAGTCAGCCACCCCTTTGAGTCAGCCACCCACCATGGGCAGCAGGGCATTGTCAAACGCCGGCCCGAAACAGCAGACCATGCAATTCCACGAGGTGGCTTTCATCACATCTCACGCACGTGATGTGATGTACCGCTGTCAGGGGCGTATTACCGACGTACTGACTGACATCATGTGCACCGGATCTTCCTCCCTCAGCCATGGTTAGACCTGCTCAGCTGGCGCCTTGGGATCAGTACCCGGCCGTTCTCCAGTAGCTCCGTGGAACACTCTTCGGATCAACGCCCCACACTCCCCAGAGGACAATGCGGTGAAGGTTCCGGAACCGGGCACATCGAGGACACGTAGCGAGCCCCTTGATTCGGGGTGACCTGGGAGCCTGACCGGGTCCGCATACCTTGAACTGGCTTTCCGGTATTCACGAGGGTGCTCATCTCGCCTGCAATCTCGCCTGCACATGTCAGCTCTCCCTCCAAGGTCGGCCAGCGTCACCGGCCCCCCGGATACATCCCGAGACGGTGCTACTGGTGAGGACTCGACTTGCCAGTGGCTAACCAGACGGGGAATATACCGCCATCTCACAACCCACAACCCGTGTGGTCACGTTTCACGGCATGTGGTCCGAACTCGGCAAGTCTACGCGATACTCTCAACTTCGTTGCGCGATATCCCGCCGTCATCACAACGCCAAACAAACAAACGCGAGCCAGCCAACACACCTACTCTGTCTGGAACGGTGAGGGTCACCACTGCCCACTAACTAACTCATGCAGTGCCTTCTTCAGCGCCCTCTTCATTCTTCTCGGCCGAGAGAACCAGTCCGATGGCACACAAGACCCAAAACCACCACCGACGACGGTCAGTTGCCTCATCTTGGCATTAAGGCGGCCGAATTGAGCAACTTTTAGGCCCGGCACGGTGGTAAGGTCGCCTCGTCTCAAGTTGTCGATCCCTCGGACCATTCTGCGCTGCGGTACGAGTCTCAGTGACACCTGCCTCCCGCTCCACTGACCGTGTCTCTCACCGCCATTTTCCCGGGGGAGGCCCTTTTGTCGACTCAAAAGAGCCCAACGCTTGCTTAATCTTGCGTCATTTTCGGGGACGAGGCGGGAATCGTGATGGGACATCGGCCGTCCCGCAAGGTACGTAGGTGGTGTCGTGCGGGAGAATCAGATAGCAAGGTTGCCGGGGAAGCACAGGCAGGTCGTGGACGCGACGGACGGCTGCGCGGAGGCTGGCGCAGACGAAGACCCGGAGCCAGACAGAAAGGTGCAGGAATGCCATGGCGAACTCATGCAGTTGGCGGGAGCTGATCCGCGGGACCGATGCCGGGCGAGGTTGTGTGACTATAAAACTGCCAGTGCAGATTTCTCTCTCCACTTCCATTGACGAACGTAGCGGGTTCGGTTCTCAAAGCATTACCACCACCTCATGCGTAGGAAGAGCTAAACAGTAACCAAATTACCACTTGTCGGCACTATTGTTACGAGTAATATGATACGGTGAAAAGGTGGCTTGGTGCTTGCCGTCACCGAGTCTGCCACAGAGGCGTGAACACAACATGAATGCCCAACCCTCCCGGTTCCTCGCGGAAGGTTCCCGGGAACATTAAACTATCGACGACGTGCGGAAATTGCGCTGGTTGCGCTCTCGATGGGGGGTTGGGAACTCGGTATGGGCTTCCATCCCGACCTGCCGACCTGATTCTAATATAGGAGGGGAGGTGAGGGCCAGAGTAAGACGACCCAAAGTAGTCGCAATCTGACGAGGGCAAGCTTGGTGAGGTGGCGGCGGCCTCTGTGTTTGCAAACAAGACATGATACCACAATCAATATTCGCACGAGGGCCTACCTATGGGGTCTGAGACAGCTGCCTCGCCATTGACTAGTCATTACTATGTTAGTCACTGGCAGTCCTTGCCAGCCTAATACCTCACCTCCACGGAGAACTACGAGAGAGGGTTAAAAGTCCCTCAGGGCGTCATGAGGTTCGCTGGTCACAGCCTCAATATGCTTCTCAACGCAGTTGTCGTTATCTTCAAGGGTGTTGAGTTGTCCGGGAGTGAAGATTCAGGGGTAAATCATATCCAAGGCTGCGAAGGGGTTCAATGGGCGCGCAGTTGGACCTTGGATCGATCTTGTTAGAGAAACGAGCGGAGGGCGTAATAGTATTCTCGAAACTCGGACTGTGTTCCACCGGCTTCCCGAGAGACCAGCACTCCTCGACACCTCGATGTGCCGGTTAGACCCTCTTGGCGACTGTCATTGACTATACTATGGTATGCCAAGAACCTCAGCCCATCTCTGACGGGCTACTGTATGTACGCACGGCCAAGCCACCCATCGGCCTAACTGGAGGGATAACTCTCTGACTTGCCCATGGGATGTGTGGCTGGATTTGAAGACTCTGTGCAGAATAGGGATTGGAAATGGGCTTGCCCAACACGGACCGGTCTGCTCTTCCATTGTCCGTGCCCTGGTGGATCGGCGAATCGGGTCATCGACGACTGCCGCGGGCTGTCCTCAGGTCAGCCACCACCCTGTCAAATCGGGTGAGTTCTTGCGAAGCGCTAGCGCAGCAACAAGCTCTGGGACGCGCTAACAACCCCTCCAGCATCGTGACAACCCTGGAGCTGAGGAGCTCCCGGCGGGCAAGGCGCCATGGGGACCCCTTTATTTAAGGTATTGCCTGACCATCTCAAAATCAGAGGGTGGGAATCCGTTGACTGCCATGCCTCCTCCTCAACCAGACTTCATTTGTTGCTGGTTGCAGCGGGGTGTTAACAGCCCACTACGACACTCTAAAACGGCAGTGAGCAATACTTTGCTTGAGTCCCTGACGAGGCTTCTTCAACATGGCGACACCAGACCCATTCGAGGACTTCCAGTTCCCCATCTCGGACGAGGCCGCCTACCTCGCCCGAGTGCACGTCGGCGTCACGGTCCCGCTCCTCGCGTTATGCCTCGTCCCTTTCTGTGCGCGGCTGTATGTTCGCGTCCGGCCGGTGTGGAGGCTCGCATGGGACGATTTCTTTATCATCCTTGGTCTGGTAGGTTTGCCTCCTTGCTGCCAAGTCCCAGCCAGAAGACGATGGTGGTGTGTGTTGGTGCCAAGCTGACGCGAGATCTCTTGATACAAAGATGCTGGCGGTCGCCGACTGGGCCCTTCTGCAGTCCGAGATGTTCTTGACGCCCCAGATCCTCTCGTTCCCAGTCATGACGTACGCCATGGAGCTCTCCTACCTCGCCATCCCAGTCTGGGGCGGCGCCATGACCTGCATCAAGATCTCGGTTGCCTTGTCGCTCCTTCGGATCCCCGTGAACAGACTCTGGTCGGGCTTCCTCTATACCGTCACGGCGTTCCAGGTGGCCTACTTCATCGGGAACACCGTCTACATATTTGTGGCGTGCCGGCCGCTGAAGGCGATCTGGGATTTCAGCGTCACGGATGGCTACTGCCTCGGTCCAGAAACGTCTCGTATTGCGTCCAACGTCGGGTCCGCCATCAACATCACGACCGACGTGCTGCTCTCGTTAGCGCCGATGGTCATGCTCTGGAATCTTCACCGGCCGCTTAGGGAGAGGATCCTGGTGTGCTGCTTGATGGGGATCGGCCTGCTCGCCAGTGTTTCATGCATCGTCAAGGCTGTCACTGTACGGCGGTGGGGCACGGCCGACATTGACACCTGGGCGTTGGCCATGTCCATCGCCACCTGGACCATGATCGAGGAGCTGCTCGCCGTGCTGGCCGCCTGCAGCCCATCACTCAAAGGACCGCTGGAGCGGTTCCTACGCCGGATCGGAATCTCCATCGTCGAGTACAACTCGCAGCTGTCGTTTGTGCCCGAGCGGTGGCTTGAGGGGAGAGGAGGACGTCGCGGCAGAAGGGACCCCGAGATGGACCCCGAGATGGACCCGGAGCTCAAGTTTCCCGGTCCAGCACACCTTCATGACGGCGTTGCTTCGGAAAAGACGGGGAGCACCTCGTCGGCATCGGGTCCAATCAGAGAGCACTCATCGGTGGGATTGGCGGAGGCAACCGCAGAACAAACGTCGAGCAGAGAGCAGGCGGCGAGGCCGGGGCCAGGATGCTGACGGTCGTGGCAACTCTGTACTAGTACGAGATATGAGAATTGCGTTCCTGCCCGAGCAACAGAGTGTTGAGCTGAATTGCAGGCCTGACTCGCCCCGTCGTGGATGGATTCCCATTGTTCCTCATGGTGTTTTTCGACAGTGGGAGGAGAGCCAGAGACTACTCAGGGGGATGTTCAGCCGTGTTGTCATTTGCCAGCGGCGGAGGGATAATTATAGAACAGTGGTCCATCCCGCGTAACATTCTGCTTGAAAGCCATTCGGTAGGAGAGGTGGATTGTGGTGTGCTGCATGGTCTGGGCTTCGAATGTGCCCGGATCTGGACAGAATGACATTCACGAGAGCCAGGAATTACCTTTCAAGGACGCTTGACCCCGGGGCATTTTCCTGTTTTAGCCAACAATCCAACGCTCGAGTTCGTTCGTGTCGGAACGAGCGACATATGGACGAAGTGGCTCAGGGCGTCGCCGAGAACGCGGCACCGGCATCCCACCGCTGTCACGAGGGTCCACCAGCCCCCGAAAAGGAAGAATGAGGCAGAGTTTGGGGCATGATTGTCGCATGATTGATCCCGCCAAATTCCATCGTCGCCCAAAGACTGGGCATGCCCCACTCCTTCTGGTGGGTGGGAACGCCATGTGGGCGCTGAGATGGGTCCCACCATTTACCCATCACGCCACCAATCACTTGGGTCGCGTCCGCTGACGGAATCCGAGAACCTGCTTTACCCGTTCATCAACAACAAATGGTGCATGAATTCGCTGGTCTGAGCGTCTTTTGTGTCGCAATATTGATTCTTGCTTGGCCCTCGGGTTGTTTATCCAGCTGCTTCGGCAAGCCACCCGCCACGACGGTCCTTTCGGGAACGGAACTCGTTTAGAAGTCGCT
>FJWA01003747.1_pt1 | contig 15799 bp, 24 predicted proteins | sample 1011891 | NCBI WGS metagenome assembly FJWA01 (sample SAMEA3912450, study PRJEB9761) | metagenome | biome: forest; material: soil | place: USA | collected 2011-06-22 | depth 0.1 m
CGTCGCAATCCACCGCGCGGCCGCGCCTCGCCACCCACCTTTGCCTGCCCACGCTGCCAATTGATTTTACCCCATTGATGCATCCTTCTGGCCGAGATGAGTCGCTAATTATCACAGACTCAATCAGTCATCATGCCTAAGGCTGCGAAAAGGACCACCAAGGTTGAGAAGAAGCGCACCAAGAAGGGTCAGTGACAATTTCGCCCACCGTAGCCCACTCCGAGGTCATTACCGCTCTCGTAGTATCCACCACGAGGGCGTCGGATGGCGTTACGAGTCATGGGTTCCCGAGATCAGGAGCTGACAGGTCGCCTTAGACCCCAACGCGCCCAAGAGAGGCCTGTCCGCGTACATGTTCTTCGCCAACGAGCAGCGCGAGAATGTGCGCGAGGAGAACCCTGGCGTCTCGTTCGGCCAGGTCGGCAAGCTCCTCGGTTTGCGGTGGAAGGCTCTGAGCGAGAAGCAGCGGGCTCCCTATGAGGCCAAAGCTGCCGCCGACAAGAAGCGGTATGAGGATGAGAAGCAAGCATACAATGTAAGTCTCTAATCCTCTTCTCCCGTTGGAAAGGGCTTGGCATCTTATAGTTGACAAAGCAGGCTCAGGCCGACGGCGACGACGACGACGAGTCCTCCTAATCGCTCATCCTTCTCTCCGGTTCATTGCGCTTGGGGCAACCGGTCTTGATGCGATGATATCCAGTCAAGCAGGGCATTGCCATTAGCACGAGGCCTCTCTTTCTCCTTGTATCTTTTGGGACGGACGGTGTTGCTTGGGGCGCGGCAATGGGCTTTCGGTGCTTCCTTTTCTTTTTTCTCTTTTTGGCATGGTTTGCGCGAGGGTTGCTATGATCTATGGAAACCGAAAGGCAGGTGAAGGCAGGATTCCTTGGGAATGGATGAGGTTGATCCGTTCCAAAACGCGGGTGCAGCACTGGACCCCCCTGCCTATGACATGTATAACAGAGACCTTTTATTCACGTTTGGCCATCAACCGGAGCGCCCTCGCAGATGTGACCGGATCCCGATGGCGAACTGACCTAATGCTCCCCTTCGTTCGGTCTTCGGCCGTTGGACCCCCGCTGCAATCCGCGGGGAAGCCGGGCCTGAGATGCGCAGCTTGTTGCCGCTCCCCAGCTTTGCAGGGACAGCCATTGCTTTCAGTCTCGACCCCGTTTCCATCACAGTCTCCCCTCCTGTCGCAGACAAGTGTCCTTCGAGACCAAAGCCGGTATGAAGCCGGAAGCCAGAAGCCGGAAGCCAGAAGCCGGAGCCTTGACCACAGCTCGTCGTCGCAAGGGCAGTTCAAGAGACAATGAAAACTCGGCCAGGCAGCCGATATATATTTCCGAACGGGACAAACCCGATCAACACCACATGTGATCCTACAGCATTCTTCACCTTGCTGTACACAGGTTCTCGCCCAAGCAGGACATGCTGCTCCGATTGGCGGGTGAGCTCCGTTTCGCGCCCATCACGGATTGCTGTTCTCGCTTTGTCCGAAACCCGTCGGTTACCCCTCTCCGCTGTACTTCTCTCGCAACGCGCTGACATCGTGGTTGGATGCAAAACAAGACCCGAGGCCGCAATACGAATCCATCAACAGCGGCAGCAAAGCCCGGTCTTCAAGTTCCTGCGGCGAGCAGAAATGGGTGGCCTGAGGTGTTTCCCGTCGTCTCGAGCTGCAGGCCTCCTTCACCTGGGACGTCGATTGGTCCCGTCATCCTCGGATCCGTCCTAATGCACGGCCTTATTAGCCCTTCTTTGCAGGAAAAGACAACTGGGGCTGGCTTCGTGGCAGTCTCTTACTCCCCCGCTGCCACCCCCACCCCACGGCTGGTGCGTCGCTGCACACTGGATTCGACATTTCGGCATGACGGCCTCGTCGAACACAGCAACTGATTCGCAGGAGTGTTCCGTTCCAGCGCTGCGTGCGACCTGCCTGCCAACAAGGGCCCTGCCCTCGGGTTCCGTCATGGGCCGCTTGGAATGATGGGATAGGTGCCCAATCCCAAGCCTGTTTCCGTTATCATGAGGACCGTAGCCGTTAGTCTGTCCGGCCTCTGTCAAGTGGCCGCCACGCCGGGGAAAGTGGGCCGCTGGGCACATCTGGTTGCGGTCGCCGACAGGCTCGGGTGGGAATTGAGTCGACGGTGGCCTGCTTTCTCCGCCCGGCATCCCCTCCCTCCCACCTGGTTCCTCGTTCAAGACGATGAGCCCGCATACCCGCCCCATCCATCGCCGCTCCGGTATCCCATATCACGACGCCTCTTAGGAGCCATGTGCCCCTGAGCGCGCGGTTATACAAACCACGGCGAAAGATACACACCCCAGGCGAGAACACACCAGCGCACTTCAGCCACCGGCCGTCGAGACAGCAACATTAAACAAGGCCGGCCACGTAGCGCGGTCATGGGATGGTGCTCAAGCTTGGCAAGTGCCAGCACCACCAAGAAGACGGCCATCCTGTCATCTTCACACGACTTTGTGGCTCGTTGTTGACTCATCCCCCGTCCCGTGAAGAGGCGCAACCATGGAACCGGTCGCCCCTGTCAATATTCTCATCGAGACGCATCTCCTCGTCGGCTGCTGCCGCGAAGCCGACCGCGCCAATGTTGTCTCCCGCGGCCTCGACCAGCTGCGAACAGTGCTCCCGGACTCGTTTCACAGCCATCTCATAGCCCTGGCAGAGGAGATACGAGTCTCGGGCAGGCTGATGCGTGGCCTTGCCGACCGCTCCCAGATGCACATCGGGCGTGTCCCTTTCATGACTAGCTATCTGAACGTCTTGCTGCCCTGTCTCTGTCGGAGCCTGGATGACATCACGGCGTACTACGAGGACAAGACGCTGTCCAGGGAGATAAGATGGCGCAAAATGTACAACAAGATGACCGAGGAAGCAGGAGGTCTCCCACTGCCGCAGCGCTTCGTTCTCTACAATCATTTCCTGTCGCTGCTGAAGCAACTGCTTACCAGGTACACCCCATACTTACCTGCTTCCCCCTTCGCTTTTCCCACTCAAACATACTCTGATGGCGAGTCAGGTCACCGGAGTTCGACCTCAACACGCTGGAAGCACTCCGAACGCGGATTATTACCCTGCGCGAGCAGAGGGGTATTCGTGAGTGCATCGTCTCGGAGCCGATGATTATATCCACTGACCGACTTCACAGCCCCGCCCACACCTCCCCCAGTGGGCACTTTGATCCGTCAAAACCTGATGTCCCTGGCGACGGTGGTACAAGACCACGTTCGTGCTGTCCGGCGTCCAGTCCCCCCCCCCTCTACTTGCCTACGTTCTCTGACTGGTCCTACATCAGAATTCGCATTGGGCAGAGCAGATATTTTCTCTACCACTTCCATCGCGGACAGCGTTGAAACACCCGAGACCGTAAGGACCGCCAAATCCCACCTCATTCTCGTCGATTGCTCGCTGACGCCTTCCAAGGTCCAAATCATACGGTCCGTTCTACCCCTGGGGCCATCTCACGGTGCCGCAGGACTCCAAGATTCTCTTCAGGCGGTACGTCTACGTTTCGACCTTGCAGGCTTGGGACGGACAACTTCGGCGCAGGGCGGTGTCCGATCACCTGCCTAGATGCCCAGCCCAGGCGGGACACGCCGCAGCGTCTAACGGACCCGAATAACAGCCCCTTCGATAATGACACGATCTCCATCGTGGTCTTCCTGAGCTCGGCCGACAATTGCCCCTACTTCCTGATGAGGACCATGCAGAACAACATCCCGTGGTACTCGCTTTTTGGCGGCCACGAGCTCTGCATCGAGCGCGAAGGAAGTGCACTGCAACTGAAGAGGTGGAGCCGCTCGGAGCAATGTAGCAAGCTCTGGGTGGCGCTGTACTTCTTGACATGGGAAGGCAAGCAGCGTTCGGGCCACGACATGCGTCCGCATAGCCAGCTGACCCGGGCCTAGAGATGGTGCTATTCTACTGCACCTTCGTCGCGCTGAAAGCTCGCAGCCTGTCGACCATTCAGATCCGCCCCAACGAGTTCCAGCTGCACAGGGAGAAACGGTTGTTCCAGGCGTATGTTCGCATCCCGTCCTGTGCGAGCCTGATCTGGATGGAGCTAACGGAAGAAACCGGCCAGCCAAATCGTCGACGACGGGTTCAGACACTCGCTCATCGTTTATGAGGACATACAAACCCGGGGCCTGCGACTGCACGCCGCAGTGTGGGAAGGCGAGCTCAGACAGTGTCCGGTTTGGACCACCTTCGGTACCTAGACATCCCCCGGCGGTCCGCCCCTTGCAACCTGCCCGCGAGGGCTTCTCACTCGGGTACTGATGCCGTTTGCCAGTCACGCGTCAGTCTCGGTCCCCAACCTGGATCAGCCAGCGCTCGCGGCACCGTGTCTGGCTCAAGAACGTCCAGCTTTACGTGTTCTGCGGTACATATCGGCAGGAAACCATGCGGCAGAACAAGTCGGGCGCATTCGAAATCAAGTTTGACAGGCAGGAAGGTATGTACAGAGATCCGAGCCTCCGCCGCGGGTGCGGGTGCGCGTACGTGTTCGACGTCACGGTTGCTGCCATTGATACTAAAGCCGCCCGGCCACAGCTGCCAACAGATTCAGGGAACTGTTCTCGGTCAGAGCATCCGCTTCAGAAACGTCCGGGAACGAGCCCGCGGCCAGCACTTCGGCGTAGAGGGCCTCCTTTCTGACTGTCGACGACATCTTTGACGCACAAGTCTCTTTCTTCGTTCAGCCGTTCTGTTTCCTTGGCATGATCAATGTGGCTTCGCTGTTGTGCAGCCTGGTGGACAGATAAGGACCGTGTTTGGGTCGATATCGCCAGCCGGGGCAGATTGTATAGGTAGGTAGGTAGGTAGTCAGTCGTATGCGGCAGTGCCCAAGATCCTCCCACTTTCGGGGGTGATAACACCACGAACATATATACCGAGCAAGCCTTCTTTCAGCATTCCCATCCATCAAAGAAGCAGCCCCCCAACGAACTCGGTGGAAGCGATACGATGCACGGAGGGGGACAAGTGCTTGGCGGCCCAGCTGATTTTCTTTCCGTGAAATAATGCCTCATCGAGGTGCTGTACGCAGTACAAAATACACACAGATTACATACGTGTTGCTGTGGACAAAAGGCTGCGGCCGCCACTGGCCTGGCTTCCATGTGACCGGCGGGGAGGGGGTGGCTTTATGTGCGCAATCGTCAAACGGGCACGCAGCAACGGGCCGGGGCCTGCCAATAGGAAGCCGACTCCCGCGCATCACCCATCATCGATGAGGCTCGAGAGGAGGAAAGTTGCGGCTGGAGCTTGCTGCTGCCAGTGGGGCCGCCACCCGGGGAGCTAACACCTTGTGTGAATCCATCCCGGTTTTGCTGCTGGAGCCGTGCCCCCCCCCTGACAAAAGCGACACCGGTCTCAGTGGGTTTCCCTCTCTCCCAACTCACCACCACCCATCTGCCAGACCTTGGCCTCCCTGCAATTGAGCTCCAGATACCCGACAGCACTCCCAACCGACGCATTGACACGAGATGGACGTCAAGACGGTTTCCTTCACGGCCTTCACCGACCAAAAGCCTGGCACGTACGTCACCGCTGACCCCGCCCCCGCGCCGCAGCACCCCGGTTGAGAGCTGCTTGAGCTCCTGCGCGAAGGTCAACCTTGGGCAGCGCACCGGCGAAATGCCGCAAAACACTGACACGCTTCATTCACCAGCTCCGGCCTGCGCAAGAAGGTCACGGTTTTCCAGCAGCCACACTACAGCGAGGCCTTTGTCGTCAGCATCCTGCTGTCCATCCCCGAGGGCGCTGAAGGTGAGGATGAGCGCCGGCTCGGCTGGCCACCACCGGCCATGGTCTTGTAGGGCGCGGAACAGCTTACCGGCTTGTCACAGGTGCCTTCCTCGTCATTGGCGGCGATGGGCGGTTCTGGAACCCCGAGGTTGTCCAGCTGATCGCCAAAATTGGCCCGGCTTATGGTGTCAAGAAGCTCCTGATCGGCCAGCATGGTATCCTGTCGACGCCCGCCGCCAGCCACCTCATCCGCAAGCGAAAGGCCACGGGCGGCATTCTCCTGACGGCCAGCCACAACCCCGGCGGTAAGTTCTCGGTCGCCAGGGCTGGGTCGTGCGGCTCATCTGACCTGGCGCGCGCGTAGGACCTCAGAACGACTTCGGGATCAAGTACAACCTCGCAAACGGCGGCCCGGCGCCCGAGTCGGTGACCGACAAGATATTCGAGGCTTCCAAGACGCTGCAGTCGTACAAGATTGCCGACATCCCCGACGTCGACATCTCCACCCTCGGCGTCACGACATACGGAGACCTTGAGGTCGAGGTGGTGGATAGCACCGCCGACTACGTCGAGATGCTCAAGGACATCTTCGACTTTGAGCTCATCAAGAAGTTCTTCGCCACCCACTCCGACTTTAAGATTCTCTTTGACGGCCTTTCGGGTGTCACCGGACCGTATGGCAAGGCCATCTTTGAAAGGGAGCTTGGCCTCGGCCCCGAGTCGACCCAGAACTGCGAGCCGTCACCCGACTTCAACGGCGGCCACCCGGACCCCAACCTTACGTACGCGCATGACCTGGTCGAGGTCGTTGAGAAGAAACAGATTCCCTTCGGTGCCGCCTCGGACGGTGACGGCGACCGCAACATGATCTACGGCGCCGGCGCCTTCGTCTCGCCCGGCGACAGTCTGGCCATCATTGCCCACCATGCCAAGCTCATCCCCTACTTCAAGAGGAACGGGGTCTACGGCTTGGCTCGCAGCATGCCCACCTCTGGCGCCGTGGACTTGGTGGCCAAGAAGCAGGGCCTTGACTGCTTTGAGGTGCCCACGGGGTGGAAGTTCTTCTGTGCCCTGTTTGACGCCGACAAATTGTCAATCTGCGGCGAGGAGTCTTTCGGTACCGGCAGCAACCACATCCGGGAGAAGGATGGCCTCTGGGCCATTGTCGCCTGGCTCAACATCATCGCCGGCCTAGGCATCGCCAACCCGGGGGTTGCCCCGAGCATCAAGCAGATCCAGAAGGATTTCTGGACCGAGTATGGCCGAACCTTCTTCACCCGCTACGACTATGAGGATGTCGATGCGGGCGGCGCGGCCAAGGTGGTGGGCGTCCTGAAGGATCTGGTGGCCGACCCGAGCTTCGTCGGCAGCAAAGTTGGTGGTATGTTTGCCCCCCCCAGGTCCCGCGTGTGTCGGTCACTGGCCTGTTTTCCAGCTCCTCGCGAGTTTGACCGATCCGTGTCGAGCGTTGCTAACCATTGCCCCCCCGCCCCCGCCAGACCGCACCGTTACCGAGGCTGGCAACTTCTCCTACACGGACTTGGACGGCTCCGTGTCGGCAAACCAGGGTCTTTATGCCTGCTTCTCCTCTGGAAGCCGGATCATCGTCCGGCTCTCCGGGACCGGCTCCTCGGGCGCCACGATCCGGCTGTATCTCGAACAACACAGCAGTGACCCTGCCACATACGGCATGGATGCCCAGGACTTCCTCGGGCCCGAGATCAAGATGGCGACGGAGCTCCTCAAGTTCAAGGAGTTTGTTGGTCGGGATGAGCCGGACGTGAAGACGTAGTCGATGTGTTTCGCCGCGAAATGGAAGCCACCGCAGATCAAGTTTAGTGAATATAATGCTTTCCACCGTTCAACGGCAAGGACAAGTGCCTCAGGGCCCGATAGGCCGGAAAACAGCCGACTTGTAATACCTGGCCTCCTCGATGCTCTCGAGTATGTCCTCCTTCGCCTTGTGCAGGCCTCTCTTGCGTGGCGCGGCTGAGGCGACTTGCGGACTAGTTTAACAGGTGGTCAGCGATTGCCACCGGACTCGGCTGTCGTGCCGTCACCGCTCGGCTTGCCGCGGGAGAGGAGGGAGCTGGATGACGCCCCCTCTTCCCGCGCGCCACCCCCCCCCCTCCTCGGTAAGGAAATGCTTTGAAGAGAACCAGATAAGCGGGGGAGGTAACGTACCACCACCTCCGTGCGGCTTCCTTGATGCTGCTCACGTCCAAGATGCGATAGTGCAGGTGATCGAGCACCTTCTTGTACGGTTCCCTGCGAAGAAAGGCGCGGTCGGCATGCACGCTGTTCCCTGCGAGGAGCGCCACGCCTCGCTCGGGAACATGACGTTGGATGTAAGCCAGGAGGCCGTCGGCGGCCTGCTGGGGCGTCACAGTTGACTCGATGACGGCTGCAGTAAGGCCGCTCTCGCCATCTATCCCCTCTTGTTAGCGTACCTGCTCGACTATCCTTCTCGAGGCGGGCTACCCATTGTCACGACCCGACCCCAAAAATGGGCTCGAGAGAAACGGCGGGCAGCAGAGGAAGACATACGGACCCGGGTGCACCATTCGTCCATCAAGGCCATCCGCTCTCTTCTCTGGTGCACAACAGTACCCCACCCGATTTCGTCGAGCAACCTGAGCTGGCCATCGGTGATAAGGCAATATATCTCAACGACACAGTCGGTGTCCGGGTCTAGACCGGTCATCTGGGGCAGGAAGTCAGTTCCGACGGCAAGGGTGCCGAGCAACAAGTGAACAGAACCTCGCAGTCGACCCAAACCAGGGCATCTTGCCGCTGAGCAGATCGCGCCTCCGACGCGGCGTGGCTGTCGACCGACATGGCAAATGGTAGACATGAATATCGTGTTGTTGCAGGCTTTGAGCCAGTCTGTTTGCTTGGCGTGGAGCTTCTTCGGCTGACGCCTCAGTGGTGTTGCGCCGCAAACCCGCCACTCCCGCAGCATTAGCCACAGCAGCCGGCGGGGTCCGCGCCCGCCTGTACCCATTCACTCCTTTCTGGCTGCGCGGATGCTGATCACGCCGAGTCTGACCTGCCGGCACGGATCATGCGGGCGGCCGGCCCCGACCCCTCCCGCCCTCCCCCTCTCCCTAGGCACCTGCAGTTTGACCATCCGCCCCCTCTTGCACAATCAAGATTCGACGCTCTCTCAAACACACGCTCTACTGCCCACAGAAAAGAACACAATACCACAAGGGGACCACCTCCCAGCCCTGAGCCGCCCATCATGTCAGCCACCGGGCAGCACACACCGTCCCCTCCCTCGGCGAACCCACCGCGGATTCTGATCATTGGTGCGGGCTCGAGGGGCCGGAAATATGCCCGCGCCGTGACCTCGTCAACCAACGGCGTGGTCACCGCGGTTGCAGAGCCAGATGACTACAAGAGAAACCGCTTTGGTGAGACCATGATCTGGGGCGCACAACCGACGCCGCCAGAAGGCGCCGCCTTCGCCGACTGGCGTGAGTTCATCGCCTACGAGACACGTCGCCGGGCCCGGGCCGAAGCCGGCGAAAGTAATGTGCCCCCCGGCGTCGACGCCGCCTTCGTCTGCGTGCTGGATGAGATGCACCGCGAAGTCGTCGTGGCCCTCTCCGCTCTCGGCGGGCTGCACATCATGTGCGAGAAGCCGCTGGCAACCACTCTCCAGGATTGCATCGAAATGTACACAGCTCTCCAATCCAACAAGGTTGCTGGCGGCCAGCAGGCTGTTTTCTCCATTGGACACGTTCTGCGCTACAGCCCGCACAACACGTTGCTTCGCAAGCTGCTCCTCCAAGACCGTGTTATCGGCGACATCCTGTCCGTGGCTCACACGGAGCCCGTCGGGTGGTGGCACTTCGCCCACAGCTACGTCCGTGGAAACTGGTATGTGCCCCCGGGGAATAACGTTACCCTCCGCTGCAACCCTGCCGGCAGTGTTAGCCGGTGGTGTGTCGGGCAGTTTGATAGTCCCGGGGGAAGCACCCGCCCCCCTGGGCCTCGGCCAAGTGTTGCTGACGGGTGTTGCCCAGGCGCCGTGAGAGCACTTCCGCTCCCAGCTTGCTCACCAAGAGCTGCCACGACATCGACGTACTGCTGTGGCTCCTGTGCTCTCCCGCCGATTGCTCGGTTCCGGATTGCCCTCCGCCCCATCTACCATCCACCGTCACCAGCACCGGTTCGCTCCAATACTTCAAGCGAAGCCGCAAGCCGACCGAGGCTGGCACTGCCACCAACTGTCTGTCATGCCCCGCGGAGAGCGTGTGCAAGTTCTCAGCGAAGCGCATCTACGTTGGCGGCGAGCTGGCTGGCGTTGGGTCTGGCAACAAGGGGTGGCCGTTGAGCATAGTCTTGCCCGATATCGAGTCCTACGGGAGCGAGACGGAGGCCAAGGGGGCCATGCTCGCCGAGCTCGCTAGAGACTACGATGCCAGCGCGACGGGCTCGGAGGTTGCCCGGCGGAATTGGTTTGGGAGGTGCGTGTACGAGAGCGACAACGACGTGTGCGATGAGCAGGTAGTCACGTTGAGCTGGGACGACGACCCTCTGCCGGGGGCTGGCGGAGGAGCCAATCGCGGCGCTAAAACGGCCGTTTTCCACATGGTCGCCCAGACGAAGAGGATCTGCGAGCGGTACACCCACTTGTACGGGGTGGATGGCGAGATCTTTGCCGACTCGACCACCATCACCGTCGAAGACTTCCGTACTGGCCGGACAACCGTTCACCAGCCCCCCAGCGAGGGAGACGGCCATGGTGGAGGCGACACTGGCCTGACTCGCCAGTTTGTCCTCGCCGTCGACAAGGTCAAGAACCACGGCTGGGCCACATATAGAGCGCAGAGGGAGTTCGTCGGCTGCACCCTGGAAGAGGTTATTCGTAGCCACGCCATGGTCTTCTGCGCCGAGGCAGCGCGTCGGGACCGGAGGGTGGTCGATTGGCCCGCGTGGTGGGCAGCCGAGGTCCAGGCCAAGTCGGCGCAGGTTCCAACTTGATAATAGAGAATGCCTTCGCCCTGGCCGTTTGTTTCCACTTGTTGGTTCCGGGTAGCCAGTATGGCGGTGGTGGCCCTTTGAAAGATCAATGACTGACGTTAGGTATCAGGCGGAAGGGATGAATTGCTTGAGCGGGGGACCCGGAATATTCCCGACTGACCGTAGACTACGGCAGACGCGCAAATATTGAGCCGAGCTGTGCGGTGCTGTATGTCTTCTGTCGACGATGTCGCGCGGCTTTTTTGCGGTTGGGTCCGGTCGAGGTGACGATCTCCGGCACCGGGACGGGATGGCCAGCCTCCAGATGCCAAGCCATTGGCACGCCCCGCTCACAGGGGTCCGTCCGAACCCCGTACTCTGTAACGTCAAGGTTGACGTTATTCTGGCAAGTTCCCAGTTCCCAGACTCGAGCCAGACACTCCAACCGTGCGTGCCACCCCACATTCTGGGCCCTGCAGGCTCCGACATCAACTCTCCCAGGAATTGGAACCCGGCCAACTCTTGATCCAATTTCTGCCCGCATCCCTTGCTCAACCCCTCCTGCAATAGCGCCCCTCGGCCTTCCGTCAACCATACTTCCGACCCCATTGCCCGCACACCTCGTCACTGAAGGACGGAAGGCTTGCAGCTTCGATCAGACAATCCGGGACCAGCGACAACCATGGAGTCTACAGCATCGGCTCAGCAGTCAAGCAGCGTAGGGGCTAGCTGGGGTGCTTTTCTCAAGGTCTGCAGCTGCCTGTCCTCCCTTCGTCAGGTCAAATCGAGTGCTCGCTGGTCGGGCACGCGACACCTCGCCCGATGCGACTACCCGCAATGCCAGGTCCTGGACACCCGCTGACTCGCAATGCCAACCTAGTCGATTGCGTCCTTCAACGGCGACCTTTCTAGCCTCACCGCGCCGCCCTTCATTCTCTCGGCCACCAGCTTGACCGAGTTCAGCTCGTATTGGTGCGAACACCCTTCTGTCTTCGCCGACCCTGCCAAGGAATCCGACCCTGCAAAGCGAGCCGTCCTGGTGTTAAAGTGGTTCTTGACCACCCTGAAGCAGCAGTATGCCAGTCGGAGCGAGCAATACGGCAACGAAAAGAAGCCGCTCAATCCCTTCCTGGGCGAACTGTTTCTGGGCAAGTGGGAAGACGACGCTGGCACTACCGAGCTGCTCAGCGAGCAGGTTAGGTGAGTGCGCCCGCCAATCGCAGCCGCCGGCGGCATCTCGACACTCCGCTAACCACATGGGTTCTCTCTTCGTGACAGCCACCATCCGCCGGCGACTGCATATAACATCACCAACCTTGCTAGTGGTGTCCGTCTGGAGGGGTACAATGCCCAAAAGGCGTCGTTCTCCAAGACGATCAACATCAAGCAGATCGGGCATGCGGTGCTCACCGTTCCCGTGCCATCTTCTGCGGAGCCCGACACGTTTCTGATCACACTGCCGTCTCTCCACATCGAGGGCCTCATCTTTGGCTCGCCCTTCATCGAGCTGGATGGCAGTTCTTACATCACTTCGTCCACTGGCTTCACCGCAAAGATCGACTACAGCGGGAAGGGCTGGCTTTCCGGCAAGAAAAACTCCTTCACCGCTGCCCTCTACCCGACGGGAAAGGAGAAGGAAGTGCTCTTCAACGTCTCGGGTCAGTGGACCAAATCTTTCGAGATCCACTCTGGTCCTGCCAAGTACAACAACAAAGACAATCTCGTCGGGGCCTGGGACCCCCAGCCCCTTAGCGAGCTCATTGTCGCCCCGCTGGAGAAGCAGCATCCGCTGGAATCGAGGCGGGCCTGGGCCAAGGTGGCGGCCGCGATTTCCAAGGTCGACCTTGACACGGTCGGTCTGGAGAAGAGCAAAATAGAGAATGCCCAGCGCGAGATGCGCGCTAAGGAGAGGGCTGAGGGGCGCACCTGGCAGCGACGCTATTTCACTGCTCAGACCGACACCGCCGACCCAGTCCTGACAAAGTTGGGTCCTGCTGTAAGCCTGCCTGAAACCGGGGATGCCGACAAGACTGGCGGTCTTTGGCGTTTTGATTCTGCCAAGTCCGAGGCAGCACACCAGCAGCCTGCTCTGAGTGAAGAAGCCGCTGGCGAGCTCGCGAAGGAGTTGCTCGGACAGTGATGAGTTCGTCGCGATGGGGGGGGACAACGCGTGGTACTCTTTTCTCGAGGCAGCAATGCCGTGGATCGGAAAATAGACAGGCGTCGCTTGATGAAATGCTTCGGGTGTGTCCGAGAGTGTGTTGCTAAATGCTAATCAGTCATCGAGTCCCGCTGTAGCCTGGGTTTGTTTGATCACGGGTCCTGTTGGCTCGTTCAAGACGCGGCCTGCAACCGCCACTCCCGACTGGGTTGGCAAGTTTCTTGCATCTACCTATCCATGCTTCCGAGCCCGCCATGCCATTGCGCGTGTGAATGCAAAGTACATGCAACGTCTATTGTGGTGCCCCTTGCCACCATATATGCACGCGAAGAGCCAGTCTAGCCCCCTCTAATGCGCCCGTTCAAGTTCATAAAACAACAAGTACACCTCCCGCTGCATCCCTAGCACATCTCGAGTGCTGGCTTCCTTGATCTTGTCGTCACTGATCCGCCACCAGCGAGTTTGCTTCCGCTGCTTCAGCTTTGCGGCCGTCGCAGTGAACGTCGAGAACGGCCCGCCATTTATCAGCGTTGCACTAGGTACATCGGCGTGCGAAGGCGAGGGCGAGGGCGAGGCGGCGATCTCGGGGTTGGTTGATCGCGGGGACGCTTCGGTCGACCTCTGGCGGACCATCTCCGTTTCACTGGCCTGGGGTATGGGTGCTGGGGCGGGACGCCCGGGACTCGCCGGCTCGTTGTCGCAATCACCTGCGTCGGGAGATAGCGAATTCCGAGAACTTGTCGCAGGAGCTGTGGCGGGGCATGAAGAAGGGGGGGAAAGATTAGTTCCGGTTTGGTAGGCCGAGGGATCCTGTCCCGGAGCGAAGGTGGCGGCCTGTTCCGAGGGCTCCCCCGGTGTCTTGATGCGGGGTGTCGATGCTGGGCTAGCCGTTCTGCTGTACGCCCTCGAGGGTTGGAATGTGCTTGGATTGGAGAAAGGGGGGTAGATGTTTTGCCGCCGGAAGGACTCGTAGTGACCACTGTGATGGCTTCCTTTGTGCGTCACCACGCCCAACAGCTTGTACTTTCGCTGCCGGAGCAACCCACCCAGCGGCAGCTCTTCCGGAAAAGAAACCTTGGCCGAGTTCTTCTGCGACGAATGGCTGGCATCGAAGATGGACCTCGATAAGTGGATGGCCAGAATCCTGGGGAAATCGGTCATGTAAAGATGCCGCGCTATCCTGCGCTTCGGCGCATGGCGCGAGTCGGGTAGCTCGATATCTCCTGGCGGTTTCTCTGGGTCCGTGTCAATGGCGAGCCGGAGCCTCTGCGCCGCCGTCTGAGCTTTTGATGTTGCGGCACCCGTTGCGGACCGCTGCCCCTCCGACTCGCAAAGGGCCAATGCGTGCAGGAGGCGGCACTTTTCACACTTGAAGTCATCGATGTACTCTGTCTTGAACATGCTGTCAAAACAGGCGCCCAATGTCGTCGATGAAACCTGAGGTACATTGAGCGTCAGGGTGCAGAAAGTCGATGCTGTCGGTCGTGGTTTGAAGCCACAAGTCAAGCACTCGATCTGTGACTCGAACTTGCCCTCCAACGGGAACCCTTCCTCGTCTTCCCAATCATGCTCCTTATGAGAGTCGCTGGGCAAGCATGGTCTCCCCGCATCAAGACTCCCAGCAGCGGTTGGCTGTGGCGTGGGCGACTCGTAGCCAAGGCACCCTGGACGTACAGCGAACCATCGAGCCCTGCGCCCTGCATGATATTCGTCACAAAGCCTCTCGGCCACGACCTGCAAAAACTCCTGGGCGTCCTGCTGCTGCCGGCTGACCCGCTGCCGGAAAGCGTCCTCCAGAGCCCTCACGAACGGTGCTGCGGATATGGTCTTCTTGTATATTGGCCGCTCGTTTAACGCGTCCAGAATGTCTTTCAGGTTCTTGGTAACGTTGCCTCTTTGTAGCCCCTCTAGTTTCCAATCCGGCATGCCCTTGCCGAGGCGCGGGAAGAGCGTCTCGTCGCCGCCCGCCAGTGCGCCGGCTGGGACCGGTTGCGAGTACACGGATTCGTCATCGAGGCTGCGCCGATGTGTTTCCCGGATTAGGTAGAGTCGCAGGTCTCCTAAGCCAGCGAGCGCCTGAAGCACCGAGTTGATGAAGCAATCGTTTGCAGGGTTCGAGAGCCCTACAACACCCTTCTTCCGCGTCGAAAGCGGGCCATTGGGTGAATTCGAACTGTCGCTGTCGAGGAAGTACGTCGGACCGAAGACATACACCAAAGTGATTGCTGCTAGAGATGCACCGGCGGCGTACGTAACGACCTTGAGCGTCTTGTCGGGCATCCTTCGAGAGATGCACTGGGGGCGACTTTCTGGCGAGAGCTCGGACTTCGTGTCGGGCGGTGTGGCAGCGGAAACGCTTGCACTGTTCACGATTCAGCTGCGAGTCGGCCGGGGAATGTGGTCAACCGCTGCAGAAGCAGTTTGGTTGACCAGCGGCAATCCGAATCTCTGCCGATACCAAGTGCATTCGCAGGCACAATGACATTGTGGGGTTGGGGAAATCTTCGGCTTGGGGCACGGCCATTTAGGAAAAATCAACGACCCTGGTTGTCGAGTGGTGGAGCTCCAGGTGACCTGACCCGACCACCCCTGCGCTGACTTGACCTGACCTTGACTTTAATGTGTGGTGCTAAAGTTGGATCTGACCCAACCTCTACACAACAAGGGCGAATTAATTTATAACTAGTTCGGAACCTATTTAGAAGTAGTTTAGAAGCAGTTCAGAAGCAGTTCAGAAGTATTTCTTACCTGTCACGGATTGACCACATAAGGCGGCCCGAGGGGCTGCAGGCAGGCGCGCGGAGCGCGCCGCCAGCTAATCATTTGGACAAAGGAAGTGGACTAACTAGAGAAGGAACGATGCCAAGGACCGACGTTCCTAAGGAACGGCGGTC
>FJWA01003675.1_pt1 | contig 15764 bp, 10 predicted proteins | sample 1011891 | NCBI WGS metagenome assembly FJWA01 (sample SAMEA3912450, study PRJEB9761) | metagenome | biome: forest; material: soil | place: USA | collected 2011-06-22 | depth 0.1 m
AAGTTGAGCCCGTACCCGCTGATTAAGTCATGACTGTGTGTCTGGGCAGAGCCACTATCGCCTCGAGTCTGCTGGAGGAGGCCTGGGTTTCGCTGGAGGTCGCCTCCATCGTCTCCTCCCGTCTGGCCGTCCCTTTGGCTCACGTGGGTGTCTCGTCGTGCCACGGGGGATGCGCGGGTACCGTCCTCGTCCTGTCCTACATGTATTGCCCCATAGCTGCGGGTTTCTGATCCACTTCTCTGACGATGGCTTCCCCATATTGATGTAGCGGTCTGAGGTGGTAGGGTGATTCAGCGCCCACATGCCACAATCCCACCATGGCCTGTGCCAGCATCAAGTTTTCCGTAGTCGCTGTCGTAGGCTGGTGTAAGGAGAGGCCGAATTCGATGGCTTCGTGACTCGGCGTCGCATCCAGCTCGTGCAACTCTACGATTGTACTGATACGCCCAGGCTGAAGCGGCACAGGCGTTGCTAGTGGTTGTGCTTTGTCTGTGAAGTGTCGAGCACCGGTCCAGAGGGTGTCGATGTGAGCGTATTGCGGCGTCAAGTGGCCGGCTGGNGGTGTNGATTTCCTCCGGTTGCCGTCGGCGCAGTTGCAAATGAAGAAGAACAAGAGGAACGAGTGAATCACCCTGCGTCGCTGGGTCAGTGTCCCGGCCGACAACTTGCCCAACTCCTTCCATTCCAGACCCCACGACTTACATCAAGACAATGAGGAGGCATGCGACGGATATCTCCTCTGCGGCGGTGCGAAACACGGAAGGAAAGTCGACCAGGCCGCAGACGACATCCACCAGCAGCATACCCATCGCGATGGCGACCCCGAGGAACAAGGCACCATCGCCCACGACGTGGACGTTGGGCGGCAACCCGCCGTCCGCAAGCAGACACGCGGCGACGAACTCGGCCGTGTTCCAGAGTGCAACCATAGGACACTGTGATGATAAGAAGAACGAGCGTCAGCGCGGTCTGCTCTCAGAGTCTGGTTGATGTGAAGGACAGGAGAACCAACCACCACTAGGACAGGCACAAGCCGTTGGAGCACGTCGAACGGGCGATGGCTCTGCGCGACGACGGAGGCGATAACGCCCGTCGCCGACACGGCAATGGCAAACGAGGCCGCACGTAGGATAATGCAAGTGATGAAGACGCTTCTGCCGAGGCCATGGTAGTTGTTGAGCCTCCACTGTCTGAGCTCCCTTATCGACGGTCTCGTGGTTGGCGGCGGGAGGGAATCCAGCCAGGCTTCGACGACGGGATCGAAATGGGGAGTCGGCCAAGACGGCAGTGATGGCAGGTTGATCCTCCACATTGAGGGGATGGTCCGCGGCCTATGATGGAGCTGGGGGTGCTGAGGACGCCGGGGAAGCCGGGAAAGCTGCTGGGACGACTCTTCGTTGGGTGCTGATGCTCAGCATGTCGAGGTTCGCGGAACGGGCGCCGGTATGGTGATTTAGAGGAGCCTCGTCCCGCACACTGAGCGGCCTCGGGGCGATTATAGGGCAACGAGTCCGGCTTCCGGGTCCTTGGGGGGCTTGGTCGGTGGAATGCGGCCCTGTACCGTGAACCGGTTGGTGTCAACTCGATGGAATGGCGCACCTATCCATGGCGTTCCAGGGCTGGACTCGGCAGTCGAGGGAGGGACAAGGCCGACAGGGGGGGCCTGCTGGACGATGGAAAGGGGGGGTACGGAGGTAGGTAGTGGTGTATTCTGTACGACGCAGCTCAGCATGCAACCCACCGTCCGGCGTCCTCTGGGCCGCGCCTATGCTTCCTTGAAAAGAAGAGTCGAGACCCGGAAGGGTCTGGAGCAGCCGGGGATATGCCGGGTACAGTACTAATACCATCCCGCTCGCCTCCAGCTGTTCTTGATGGAGAGAGAGCGGATTAGTGTTAGACTTTAGGCACCCACGAAACGCCCCCTGTCGTGGGTTGGCGAACGTGCTGTCAGTCCCACCCGATCCGCCCTCTTCCCTGGTGCCAACCCAGGCCTTCTGGGCCTATCACCCAGTACAAAAGGCTCGAGAGCGCCGCACATCTTTTTCATCGTTGTTGCCGGGGTTTTGTTTCTGGGGATTCCTCGCTTCTCGTCGCCGGGGTGCACCATCGACGTCTGGATCTTCGAGGTCGGCCAAATCCCGCTGTCCTGGAGCCCCGTTCCTGACGACGCACCCACGGACCACCGGTGGCATTCCTCAGCACCACGCCCGTCAGCAATCTCGGTGCCGATCACTCGTCCAATGGCCGGTGGGGCGTTCCCGGTTCTGATGGGCTTGTCCTCCCCAGTCTTGCCGGCGGCACTCCCACGAGCCTCATGTCATCTCATCTCCTACCCCAGGCAGGCAGAGAGTTCAGAACTTCAGACCGCACTCTGCTTTCGGTCAAACTGCCCTAATCGGCATCTTCCTCCCGCCACTGTCTTCATCCCGCCTCTGGGCTTGGAGGTCGGCAGTCAAATGACGTGCAGGATACCCAAGGAACACCGTCTCAATCTGGCAATGAAGCGGGGTCACTTCAAGTCCCTCTCTCGAACTCCGGGGAAGCGTTTTGCATGCAGGAAGAACTTCAGCGGCGACGAGTCGACAACCGAGATCTCCCTTGGCTGAGGCCACTTCGGCCAATGAAACCAAACCCTTGTCATGTTGACAGCCCAGAATAGCAGAACAGAGCAAACCGACAGCAATTACTCCGTCCTGTACTGAAGGCGAGGATAGCTTTGTGCATGGAACCCTGCGAGACCCTTGGCCCTGACATCAAGCACGCGTCACGTCGATTGTTGTCGAGGTGAGTGTTCGATGAATTGGCATTTTCCGGACCCGAAACTGGCACGTGCATGAGCCCTGCGTAAAAGTATGCATAGTCACGTGATCCCAGGGTCAGGATCGTGGGTGGTGACGTCAAACCATGGAGAACAATACGAACAATACGGTACCAATGCGAAAATTGTCGCTAAACTTCCTCGAGGACAAAAGCAGAGGTGGTGCGTCGGCATCGTTGGGTTGTGCAGTTTTGCATGTCATGACATGTTTTGTGAATGGAAAACACGATCTACACTTTTCTCTGTGCGCCTCCCACGGCTGTCGCTTTCTTTCTGCCTTGGTGCCTGACACCCACCCTGTCAGGCTGCTATCGGTTATCAGAAATTTTTCAAAACTCTGTGCCCCACCAAACTCGACTCCCCCACCTTCTTTCCAGGGTCTGATACCAACCCACCAAAGGCGCAGCAGCGAACTCTCGCCTCCCGCATCGTACTCTGCCGGGACAAAGACCAGAAAGCATTGTGCTACCCCCATACTCCCAGTTTCTTACCTAGCCTTTGCGAATCATACTTTTCCCTCTTGGTTTTTTTCCTCCTACCGCAGAACATTTCCCAATCCAGAGACTCCAGACCCCACCATGGCACCCTCCTCGTCCAAGGAAAAGCGCCTCGCAAAGCGCGCTGCCGAGGGCAAGGAGACTAAGAAGACGGTCGCCTCCCGGTCCAAAGCCAACTCCAAGAATGCCAGCGCCGCCGGGTCTGTGAATGGGGACGACGGCAACGACTCGGATGGCCCCGCCACCTCGGCCGACAAGATGGACGAGGTCAAGCGTCTGGCCGACCAGCTCGACAAGCACGGTCTTTCGGACCGCGTCACCACTGGTGTTCTGGCGTCGACTGCTGCCAGCAAGGACGTCAAGATTACCAGCGTGAGCTTGGTGTTCCACGGCCGGGTGCTGATCACAGATTCCACTCTCGAGCTCACCTTGGGCCGTCGCTATGGCCTGTTGGGCGAGAACGGTTGCGGCAAGAGTACCATGCTCAAGGCCATCGCCGCCCGCGAGTACCCGATTCCCGAGCACGTCGACATCTACCTGCTCAATGAGGGTGCCCCGCCTAGCGACTTGGGCGCCCTGGAGTGGGTGGTCCGGGAGGCCGAGCTGGAGATGGAGCGCCTCGATAGGCTCGCCGAGAAGCTGCTCGAGGACGAGGGCCCGGAGTCCGGGGTCCTGATGGACCTTTATGAGGTACGAACGCACTGCCGCATCCATTACCCCCCCCGGCGTACCGATGGAGGCTGACCGAATTTGCAGCACATGGAGAAGATGGACCCCTCGACCTTCGCGACTCGCGCGTCCCTGATCTTGACGGGTCTGGGTTTCAACAAGACCACCATCCACAAGAAGACGAAAGATATGTCCGGTGGCTGGAGGATGCGTGTTGCCCTTGCCAAGGCTCTGTTCGTCAAGCCTACTCTCCTGCTCCTCGACGACCCTACCGCCCATTTGGACCTCGAGGCCTGCGTGTGGCTCGAGGAGTATCTCAAGAAGTGGGACCGCACACTGGTGCTGGTTTCTCACTCGATGGATTTCCTCAACGGTGTTTGCTCCAACATGCTCGACATGAGGGACAAGAAGCTCATCTATTATGGTGGCAACTACGAGACGTATTCCAAAACGAGGGCTGAGCAGGAGACGAACCAAATGAAGGCGTACCAAAAGCAGCAAGACGAAATCACTCACATCAAAAAGTTCATCGCCAGCGCCGGTACGTACGCCAATCTCGTCAGGCAGGCCAAGTCTCGCCAAAAGATCCTGGACAAGATGGAGGCCGACGGCTTTATCCAGCCCGTCCACCAGGACCGCGTCTTCACCTTCCGCTTCGCCGACGTCGAGAAGCTCCCGCCCCCCGTTTTGTCGTTCGACGACGTGACCTTCTCCTACTCTGGCGACAAGAAGGACGACTTGTACCGCAACATCGACCTCGGTTTCGACATGGACTCGCGTACCGCGCTGGTCGGCCCGAACGGTGTGGGCAAATCCACGCTCCTGCGCCTCATGACGGGCAAGCTGTCTCCCACGAACGGCTCCGTGACGAGGCACACCCATCTGAAGCTGGGTCTCTACTCGCAGCACTCGGCTGAGCAGTTGGATCTGACCAAGTCGGCGCTTGACTTCGTCAGGGACAAGTACAGTAGTAAGTCGCAAGACTACCAGTACTGGCGACAGCAGCTCGGCCGTTACGGCCTGACGGGAGAGGCCCAGACGTCGCTGATTGGCACTCTGTCTGACGGCCAGAAGAGCCGTATCGTCTTCGCCCTGCTTGCTATCGAGAGCCCGAACATGCTGCTGCTTGACGAGCCCACCAACGGCCTGGATATCCCGACAATCGACAGTTTGGCGGATGCCATCAACGCGTTCAGCGGTGGTGTCGTTGTCGTCAGCCACGACTTCAGGTAAAGCTTTCCCTTGTTCCCCGGAATCCCCCCCGCTGGGTGGATGGACGGCCCGGTGCTGACATGCTTTCCAGGTTGCTCGACAAGATCGCCAAGCAGATTCTGGTCTGCGAGAACAGAACGATCAAGCAGTGGGACGGCTCAATCTCGGAGTACAAGAACTACCTGCGCAAGAAGATGATCTCGTCGGGTGCTGTTTGAAGCAGTTAGCCGGGAGAGTCAGCATCCAGGAGGGGAGAAGACCGACACCCAGGCCGGATCGCAGCGGGCACGTCCCATGCGGGCGCCACGCTGCAGGAACGGCGTATTGGGGTCGCCTAGGAGCGCGCAAAATCGCACAAGGAAGCGCTCCGAGTGGGGGAAAAAGGAGGGTTGGATCATATACGGTGGTTACCTACTTGCGTGGTCATGATGCTTTTTGCGACGGGATAGACTGTGACCCATGCCTCGTGTTACATACTTCCGTCATCACTAGATGCCTCGGTAGCTAGAAACCGAGCAATGACGGGACGGAACGCACCATTTGCTTCTATTTTCCAATTCCCTGCGCAGAAAGCCGTCGGCCTGCTTGCTGTTGAGCTCGTGTCTGTGAGCCCAGTTCCAGGATGTGGTGGTGTGGAGAAGCCGCGCCCCCGCTCAATCGTTGACCCCAGAACCAACAGCAGCCGCCTGCTGGGAGAGTGGATCAGCGCTGAAGGCATTCCAAACTTGCGGCCCATTGTTCGTCACAAGGGCATCCGCATTTGCCGCGGGACTTCGAGGACGAGTGAGAGCGACTATTTTGTTCCAAAACGATCTCCGCCAATTTTTCTTTGGCGCCCAAGGCCCCAAGCTGTCATGCCCGCCAGCCACGCGAAGGTGCTCGAATGGCTGCCATTGCACCTGGTCCCGTCCGTCTCGAAGGTTTGGGCTGCACTCATTCTGGTTGGTTCAAGCCCGGGCGTCCGGCACCCCGGAAGCATCGCGACGGAGACCGACCCCAGCTTGCAGCCCCAGCGGATAATTGGCACCACCCAGGGCTGAGAATGAGATGGAGCGTTCCTGACGCGCAGGGGAGGGGGTCGCGTTATGCTGTTAGTGTGATGCCAGAGGGAAGAGCTGATGGCAATGCAACACACAACACGGGTTGTATCTTGGCGAGATATTTGTGATGTGGCAACTTGGGGAACGAAAAGCGAATGCCCTCAAGTTGAAGGCTCCAAATCTCGGCAGCGAAGAAAGCCACTGTGATGATTCAAAGGCACATGGCGCGATCTCGAAACCGGGCGGCGCTGGGGTCCATGCTGGGGCAGCGGGCTGCTAACATGGTGCAGGGGTAGATGCAGCAAGGGGCTGACGTCTTGCCGGAGTGGCACACTCACTTTGCTCAATCGGTAGGCTGAGTGGACCGCTGGATGGATCACCTTCGCGAGAGGTGCGAGGAAGCGGGTGTCAAAGGGGCATTTTGGGGGAAAAGACTCTGCACGGCACACAACGCAGCGAGCAGCAGATGTGGCCAAATCGAGCAGAGCGACCCAGCCTGGCAAACCCACGCCTGGCTCATGGATTCCCAACCACCAAATCTGTTCCCCCATCACACCCTCTTCCCACCATCATCACCATCATCGCCAACCACCAGGCAAACACCAGTGCATCCATCCCCCAGCATCGCCGGCAGCGCCGCCGTCCAACTCCAGGGGCGCGAGCCTGTATTTCCTTGATTGACCGCTTTCGGTGATTCGCCTTTTGTCGTGCCGGTGCCGGTGCAGCCCCTTGCCCAGGACAGCAGACAGCACCAGACAGCACCGGACAGCACCAGCACATTCGGCACACCAACGTAAAACCGACCCGAGAGATCGTGTGTGCTGCTGCCGACCCGTGCGATTCCGTCCGATTTATTCACGAGCCCGCCCTCGCGCCCACACACCCCGTTGCCTGCGACTCCGAACGCCACCGAGCCGAGCTTCGGAAAAGCTTCATCGGCTTGCCTGCTCTTGGTCCCAACCACGTCCGTCGATATTCTGCACGACAAACGCGATCGCCCTCGGCGTCGATGCAACCACGTCGTCGTCAACAGCATCGGCGGCGCACCTAGATCGAAAAGAGTGGCCGATTAGCCTCGTGATTGCGACGTGATCTGCGGCGACAAAGCACTCGATGGGCGCGCATAGACTGTAAAAAATACGCAGAGTAACTTGCCGCTGGTGGCAGGATCACCAGAAGGGGCCGGCTAACAATGGACCACTTTTCGACTGTGCTGCAGCGACCGCCTCATTTCGACGAGGACGGCAGCAATGGGGCAGTTGGCGACGACCGAGGCCCCCGCGGGGGACTGCGCGACATCCTAAACCCCGTGAGCTCGACGACGCAGACGCCAGGGACGCCCGGGGCACCTGCGCCGCCTCGACCGCACTCGTCATTCAGTTTGCGATCCCCAACCCAACACGCCGATTACCACCATCATCCGAGCGCCTACGCCGCTTCGCCATCAGCAACCGGAACCCAGCCATCGGGCTCCCGCTCCATCCTCAACAACCCATTCGGATCCGCATCCACGCCCTCACTGCCGCCCTCACTGCAGCCTCCCGCGGGCATTTCCTCGTCGACAACGCCATCCGGGCTGCAACACCCGCCGCGATCGCCATTGCACGCGCCGCCGGCATACTATCCGTCAGAAATCCGGGATCGCGAGTCAATACGCGAAAAATCGGGGTCTAGCGGTTTCTACGACCCGACAACCGACAACAATCGAGACCGGCAGCGCAGAGTTTCCGAGTCCGGTTCCTGGCGTTCCGCGAACTCTCCGCCAAAGGTAAGCAAGCAACCAATCTTAGCTTTTGGGGAACGCTCCACGCCCATGCGAGGCACCAAGCCTCTTCCACTCCCCTTTGTCCTCAGCCCATCATCCCTTGACCCCATCAACCTCTTCCGCCGATCATCAGTTTCTTCCTCATCTCCTCCTTCATTGCCGCGCTCCAATCGCCGAGGCGCCAACACGTCTTCCTTTTTTTTCCTTTACCGCGCGGCGAGCCCTTGGCTCTCCCCTGCATCGAGGACTCGACCCGCCTTTTCCTGCCGATTCAACTGACGCGAATTATTTTCCCACACCGTCTAGGTCCGCGATCCGTATAATTACTCACAATCCTCCTCCGAATATTATCACAATTCAAGTTACGCATCTCCGACCACCGCGTCTTACCGACACCGGAGTCCCGTCACGCATCCTCACCCTGCCTCGGCAGTAGGTCCTACAAGTCCATCTACTAGACCGCCGGCGGCAATTCCATCACCCAGTTCAAGACACCTCGCGATGCCGGGCACGACGACGAACGGGGCGGCGTCGACGGTCCTGCCAGCACTGGCACGGACCGAGTCGCCCGCGCCTCGGTCCAAGACACCCGCTGCAGGTGTAAGCTGCCCAGGGATCCCCGTTCCAATATTGCTTCGGCCCGCTAACACGTCTCTTAGACTCCTAGCCGTGCTGCTGGCGTCATGTCCTTCTCCAATATTCTCTCAAGCTCCGAGCCCGTTTCCAAGCCCCGACCGACATCGCCCATCCCCGTTGACGATACGCCCGCCGCGACACGGAAGTCCGAGAAGCCCGAGAAGACCGTCAAGGCGGAGAAGGACAAGAAACAACCCCGCAAGAGCATCAAGATGTCGCGTGTCTCGGACATCCGGAGCGTCGAGTCGACTCCAAAGATACCCCGTCGACCCAAGCCTGAGACTCCGTCGTCGTCGGTGCGGATTCCCATCAAGAGGGCTGCCAATGGCATCCCGAAGCACAGGGTTTTCTCTGCCGACAAGGAGAAGAGGATCCGGGACCTCATGGAACAATTTGACGCTGAAGATGTCGACGAAACCGATTTCGAGGAAGAGCTGCGCCACTGGAAGCAGCGTGCCCAGCGCCGTAGGCAGGAGATGAACCGCCGGGATGTTTCCCTCCGGCAGGCCCGGCGCGGCGACTACGCCCGTGTCGAGGCCGACAAGCTCCAGTCTCACGCCGACTTCGGCAAGTCCCGGTACTTTGAGGTCCACTACGACGAAGCGCTCCAGGAGGTTAGGGAGCAGGAGCTCTTCGCCGAGAAGGAGCGCAAGAAGGACATGCAGCGGAAGAGGCGCCGTGAGAAGTCGATGGCGACGACCATGGACCAAAGGGCTGCGGCGCTCGCGAGAGCCTCGACTGCCCAGGACGAGGCCGAGCGCCTGAAGTACATGCGGGAGGCCGAACGGGCAAACAAAAAGGTTCAACAAACCAAGTACATCCTGCAGAAGGGGCTCAAGGGTCCCGCACGCAACATGGGCTCGATCGAACCCAACCTCGAGGGCGGTACCATGGCGACATTCTCTGCCGAGAACATGGAACCTGGGAAGGGCAAAGGCAAGAGCAAGACCGGTGGCAGGCTGAAGAAGTCCAAGGAACAGAAGCAAGCGGAGAAGGAGTCGGCCGAGGCTGCTCAGGCCGCTCTGGATGCCGGCGAGGAGCTTCCCACCAGGGAGGAAACCGCCAAGATCCGCATCAAATTCAGCAAGTCCAAGGCGCCCAAGGACGATGCAGACAAGGAAAACAAGGAGCCGAAGGAGTCCAAGGAAAAGGAGAAGGCGGTCGAGGAGCCCAAAGACTCGCTCGAGACCAGGTTCCAGTCCAAGGGGTTCAACCAAATTTACGACCAAATCTGGCGCGACCTCGCCAGGAAGGACGTGAACAAGGTATTCAGGCTCGCGACCGATTCCTACTCGACGAAGGCATCCAACCTTAAAAAGACGGCCATCCTCGCGTCCAAGGAAGCCAAGAGATGGCAGCTCCGGACCAACAAAGGCACCAAGGATCTGCAAGCCCGCGCCAAGCGTGTCATGCGCGACATGATGGGCTTCTGGAAGCGGAACGAGCGCGAAGAGCGCGACCTTCGCAAGGCCGCCGAGAAGCAGGAGCTGGAGAACGCCCGGAAGGAGGAGGCGGATCGCGAAGCCGCCCGGCAGAAGCGGAAGCTCAACTTCCTCATCTCACAGACCGAGCTGTACTCTCACTTCATCGGCAAGAAGATCAAGACGAACGAGGTGGAGCGCAGCACCGATCACCCCGACGAGATCGGCAAGGACAAGGATAAAATCCCAGAGCACACTCTCGACATCGACGAGCCCACCGGGCCCGTCGGCTCCAAGGTCACCAACTTTGAGAACCTGGATTTCGATGCCGAGGATGAATCGGCCCTCAAGGCTGCCGCCATTGCCAATGCGCAAAACGCCATCGCCGAGGCGCAGAAGAAGGCACGCGACTTCAACAAGGACGACAACGGCATGGACGAGGACGGCGAGATGAACTTCCAGAACCCGACTGGCATGGGCGATGTTGAGATCGAGCAACCGAAGCTGCTCAACTGTCAGCTCAAGGAGTACCAGCTCAAGGGCCTCAACTGGCTCGTCAACCTGTACGAGCAGGGCATCAACGGCATTCTCGCCGACGAAATGGGTCTCGGCAAGACTGTGCAATCCATCTCCGTCATGGCCTACCTGGCCGAGAAATACGACATTTGGGGACCCTTCCTTGTCGTCGCTCCCGCATCGACCTTGCACAACTGGCAGCAGGAGATCGCCCGATTCGTCCCCGAGTTCAAGATACTGCCGTACTGGGGTACCGCCGCCGACCGCAAGGTGCTGCGAAAGTTCTGGGATCGCAAGCACACGACCTACAAGAAGGATGCCCCCTTCCACGTCATGATCACGTCCTACCAGCTTGTCGTTTCTGATGTCGCATACTTCCAGAAGATGAAGTGGCAGTACATGATCCTCGACGAGGCCCAGGCTATCAAGAGCTCCCAGAGCTCGCGCTGGAAGTGTCTGCTGGGCTTCCACTGCCGCAACAGGCTGCTCCTGACGGGCACGCCCATTCAGAACAACATGCAGGAACTCTGGGCCTTGCTCCACTTCATCATGCCGTCCCTGTTCGATTCCCACGACGAATTCAGCGAGTGGTTCTCCAAGGACATTGAGTCACACGCACAGAGCAACACAAAGCTCAACGAGGACCAACTCAAGCGCCTGCACATGATTCTCAAGCCGTTCATGCTTCGCCGTGTCAAGAAGCATGTCCAGAAGGAACTCGGTGACAAGATCGAGCTGGACGTGTTCTGCAACCTCACGTATCGGCAGCGGGCCATGTACTCAAACCTGCGGAACCAGATCAGCATCATGGATCTTATCGAGAAGGCCACCCTCGGCGACGACGACTCGGCCAGTCTGATGAATCTCGTCATGCAGTTCCGCAAGGTCTGCAACCACCCGGACCTGTTTGAGCGCGCCGACACTTCGTCTGCGTTCTCCTGCGGCTACTTTGCTGAGACGGCATCGTTTGTTCGAGAGGGCAACAACGTTCGTGTGGGTTACTCGACACGCAGCCTGATCGACTATGAGCTGCCCCGGCTTGTGTGGCGTGAAGGTGGACGGCTGCACAAAGTCGGCCCTGACAACCTGACTGCCGGCTTCCGGAACAAGTACCTGGACCATATGATGAACATTTGGACGCCTGATAACGTCCGCGATAGCATGGGCGACTCCGACAACTTCTCGTGGCTCCGCTTTGCCGACGTCAGCCCGCAGGAAGTCTATCGCGCCAGCCACCAAGACGTCTTTGCTCGTGCGGTGGAAGCGGCGACAAAGAAGAACCGACTGGCAGAGATGGACGTGGTTTACAATGCCCCTGAAGAGCAGCGCTGGACTCCCGCACATGCCATGTTCCAGATCGTGCAGCGTGAGGATCGCAGGCCTTTGGCCGAGATCACCCAACAGGGCGTGCTGGGCAACCTCATGAACGTATCGGGGTCGACTTGCGACGACTTGGGGCTTGGACGGCTCGAACAGGCTGCGCGGCTGCGTGCCACGGCTCCGCCGATTGAAGTTTCCTGCGACAGCCGTGGCTCCGTTATCGAGCGTGAGAATGTTTTGTTCAATGCCTCCATGCGCAAGGCGCTGTTCGGTCCCACACCTGTGGAGGAGAAGGCATTTGCCTTGCAGAAGGTACCGCTCGAGCTCTGCCCTGCTCCTCCCTTGCTTCCTGCTCCGGACCGGGAGAAGCAAAAGTTCACTAGCATCACGGTCCCCTCGATGCGCCGCTTCGTCACCGACTCAGGCAAGCTTGCCAAGCTGGACGAGCTGCTGCGGCAGCTGAAGGAGGGCGGGCACCGCGTGCTCTTGTACTTCCAGATGACGCGCATGATCGACATGATGGAGGAGTACCTCACCTACCGCAACTACAAGTACTGCCGCCTGGACGGCTCCACCAAGCTGGAGGACAGACGCGACACGGTGGCCGACTTCCAGACGCGGCCCGAGATCTTCATCTTCCTCCTGTCGACCCGCGCCGGCGGCCTCGGCATCAACCTCACGTCTGCCGACACGGTCATCTTCTACGACTCGGACTGGAACCCGACCATCGACTCGCAGGCCATGGACCGCGCGCATCGCCTCGGCCAGACCAAGCAGGTCACCGTGTATCGGCTCATCACGCGCGGCACCATCGAGGAGCGCATCCGCAAGCGGGCCATGCAGAAGGAGGAAGTGCAGCGCGTCGTCATCACGGGCGGGTCCTCGGGGGCGGGTGGCGGCGGCGTCGACTTCTCGGGCCGTAGGGCGCCCGAGAACCGGAACCGCGACATCGCCATGTGGCTGGCCGACGACGAGCAGGCCGAGCTGATTGAGCGCCGCGAGAAGGAGCTGCTCGAGAGCGGCGAGTTCGACAAGATCCAGAAGAAGCGGGGCGGCGGTGGCGGCAAGAGGAAGCGTGCGGCCGGCGGCGAGGCGGCGGCTGCTGCTACTGTCAGTCTGGACGAGATGTATCATGAGGGTGAGTTGCTTTCTTCTTTGCGTCTGTAAGGGCATGGACTGACCCCACACTTCACAGGCGAGGGCCACTTCGACGACAACAAGGGCTCTGGCGCCGCCACGCCCGTGGTCGTCGCCGATGACGGGCGCGCCGGCAAGCGCAAGAAGACGGGTGGCAAGAAGGCCAAGACCACCAAGCAGCGGCTGGCGATTGCCGACGGCGAGATTGACATCTAAACCAAGGTTGCAAGCGAGGCCGGGCGATGAAAAAGATGAGTAATGAGGGTAATATTTCTCGGTGGTCGTTCTGTGGTTCCTTTGGGGGTTGGTTGTGTTGTAAGACTATGACAGAGTTTCAGGGTGGCAGCAGAGGGTGGTGTTTTGTTTTGTTGGTTCTGTTTGGGCATATGATCTACACACGTCACAAAGGCACAGGTGCTCGGGAAACCAAAAAGAGGCCTGCTCTTTTTCTTTTTCTTTTGTCTCCTTTCCTTTATTTTCATTTTCTCGGGGATGGATGGATCATTGGGAGTTGGTCTCTGGCTCTGGTTTGGTGGAGAAATGAGGAGAAACTTGACGGGAGGGAGGAGGAGGTGGAGGAGGTCAACACATGACATACAGCACAGCGACTGCGAGAGATTAATTTCCTTGTGTCAGTTGCAGACAGACAGGTTAGCTTGACGGGAGCTGGCATAGACTTCATCTTGAGTGCATGTGTTAAATGTCGTGTGTTGTTTTTGGTCTTGCCCAGAACCGGTTCGGGTGTCATCAACACCACCTGCCTGGGGAACCGCTGATGGCAGGGCTTCAGGATGCTTTTCCAAGGCGGCTTCTAACTTCAGTTGCCTGCTGCTGTTGGAAGTCAAGCAAGGACGCTACAAGAGGGCGGGTGAGAGGAGGAACACAGAGCTGGGCACAGATTCGCGGGAGAAGCAGATGGTGGAGTCATGGCAAGTGATGTATGAGGCTACCAACTCCAAGCAATGAACGCGATGAATCTGCCAATAAACCACCCCTGAAACGGCATACGGAGCTGCGTGAATAGTCGAATACCGCCTGAATCGCCTCGTAACTGCAATGATAACACATGTATTAACTCCACGCCTTGACGGCTCTCGAAACCCCCTGAAGAAACAACTGCCAAAACCATCACGTGCCGTCCGTACCGTAGAAGACCAGCTGAAGTTCGTCCATCATGAGCATGCGTTAAGCCTTCCCGTTGACCAGCGGAAGCGCGGGGGGCTTGGTTGGCAGCGGGTCGTCGCTCATCAGCGAGGTCGTACTCGAGCCGCTCGGGCCGATGCTGAAATGCGCTTCCCGCGCCGAGCTTCCATTAACTGAAGATGAATCTGCAGACAAAAACAAGGGGTGGTGGTCGTCGTCAATTATGCTCTCTGACGAAGACGAGATGGGCGAGATGATCGGCGATGGGATGCCGAGAACTCTCGCGGGAGGACAACAGGCATCAATCTCCTCGTACTCGACCTCTTCCGCGATGGTGATGGGGACGGTGGGGACGTCGGCGTGATACGTGTCTCGTCCCGCCGGCTTCTCCTTGTATCTTTGTTTCGCCCAGATAGCCTCATCTAGGACCATGCGTTCGATGTTGCTGACCTTTGGCACAGGGGGGTTCCCGGGCTCTTCCTAGCGGTCCAGGAGGACGTCCGCACCCGCGCAGGCTCGAGGGCGCCCGCGCGTCTCCGTAGGCGGCACGTCGTGTCCTCGCAACCGGCTGTACTCGGAAGAAATACGGCCGAAGATGTAGCCGCCAACGTGCCAAGTGATGACGCTAGACAGACTGACGACGAAAACCACCCCCATGACGCTGAGCAGGATGGCGACCCAGCCGGCGCTGATGAAGAGCACGATGGGATACCACCATCTAAAGCCGCCCTGGTCACCGGGGAGAGCGGCCGAGGTCGCAGCAGCAGCAAAGGGCATCATCCAGCAAGCCAATTGAGTGGAGATCACGTCGTCGATGGTGACCTGCTCCTCCTAGACCGTCAAGGCAGGTCAGCCCAGGTCACGTCAACAGGCATCGGGGCGAGTCAAGGACCTACGGGAAATCCCCAGCGGGACTTGATATACTCCACGATGCCGTTCACGGGGGGCTCTTCTGGTCGAAGCTCTGGGCGCACAGCCTGCGCCATGTGACCCTGGGCTAGGGCCAGATAGTGTGCGACGATGCCGGGAAAAGGCATGATGGGTGGTTAGAGTTGTGGAGATTGCGCCGGGAGGGAGGGATTGGGTGATGATACGAGGAGTGGCAGGCGTGGGAAGAATCGCGAAGCGCGAGGAAGGGTTCGTGGCCAGAGTCTCAGCCAGCGGAAACTCTCAAGTTAACGGTGGTCCAGAGCCATCGTAGCTGCCCGAGGCCCCGGACGTGCACCGCAATCCCGCCATTGCCGATGGACGCAACTCGGTGCAGTGCCATGACGTTGGTGGAAGGCGGGAGAGATGCGTTGACTTGCAGTTGCAGAGCGTGGAGCGTGGAGCACTGAGCACTGGAGGTGAGAGGCAGAGCGCGGTGCTTGCTTGGCACACGCGATGCCCTGCATGACAGGCGTGCTGCAGGACCCACAGGGAAACGGGGGGTCCGTGGAGGTTGCAACCATCTCAGCACCGCCTTTCCCCTCCTCCCTGGGCTCCCTCCCTTCTCCGACCCTGCGCGACAGACACGGGTCAGTCGGGGACCCAGAAAGGAGGCTGAGGGTGAGACGATGAGGAGCTGAGAGATTTGTTGCAACCAATGGC
>FJWA01000071.1_pt1 | contig 15758 bp, 12 predicted proteins | sample 1011891 | NCBI WGS metagenome assembly FJWA01 (sample SAMEA3912450, study PRJEB9761) | metagenome | biome: forest; material: soil | place: USA | collected 2011-06-22 | depth 0.1 m
CGTCGCCCTCGGCTTCTTCCTCGCCGCCGCTTGGCTGACGGGCCAGCTGGGGCACATCATCGGCGCCCGCCGCCGCTGCTGGCTCATGCTCTGCAACCTGATCCAGACATGCCTCGTCTTCGCCGCCGCCGGCGTGCAATATGCCAACAGCTCGCCTAGCGGCCACCTTGCGCTCGACGGCGCCCAGACCCCGAGCACCCTGTGGGCCATCGGGCTGCTGGCAAGCGCCGCGGGCAGCCAGGTGGTGCAGTCGCGATCTCTGCGGATGACCGAGATCACCACGGCCATGGCGACGGCCGCGTGGGTGGACTTGATGATCGACCCAAACCTGTTTAGGACGGAGAACCGGTCAAGGAATAGGCGGATTGGGTTTTTGGCTGCGCTGCTCCTGGGCACGCTGGCGGGTGCGTTTATCTTCAGGAGGCTGGGCTCGCCGGCGGCGCTGGTAATTTCGGGGGCCGGGAAGATGCTGGTGACAGTTTTGTTCTTGTTCAATGGCACGGAGAAGCCAAAGGTGGTGAGTCCCGAGGACTCGGCTTGATGGCAGAGGCTGGTATGGACAGTTTGAGTACTGGGCATGCCTCTTGGTTGGCTTTTCTCTCTTGTTCTTTTTTCCCAAGTTGAGTTCAGTTGGGCAGCGTGGCGTTTGGGACGGATCATGAATACCAACAGAAAAGGGGAGCGGTTATTTTGGAAACTCACGAGGACGGCACCATCCCGTACCACTAGTAGTAATCACAATACAGAATACAGGGGCATATGGCACAGACGACGACCAGGGAGTGTCTTTCTTCTCTTTTCATCTTTCTCTTTTCTTTTCTTTCTTTCTTTTTGACTGCATGCCTACTCCAGGGGACGGGCCCCTCAGACTGATCCCCTCCTCCTGTATGGCCAGCCCATTCGTACTCATGAGCCACCACGTTGACAATTCTCCAACTACAAGCCAGTCCATCCGTTTCAGTATGCATTCCTAACTTGCCCATAACAGGTATGCAGACAGAAAAGTATGTACCAGTGTAGGTTGTCTTCTGTGCTCTGCAGAGCTCTCGATCCAGGTCTGCCAGTGCGTGGCGCTTCTGTATCGCCACGAATATTTTGCTTGTTAGTTGTTTTGTTTTCTCTGGAAAACTGCTACGTACCGAAGAAAATGATTTGTTTATCGTCGTCGGTCGGTGTCACTTCTGATTTATCGAGACCCCGCCAAGTCCCTTGCTCTCGGTTCCTGCAGACAGCTGCAGCCTGCTGTGGCTGCCAACCCTGCAGCTGCCGCTCCCCACACCAAAGCACCTGACGGCGCGTTCCCTGCAAGACGCGTCTCGCTCTTCTCATGGACATTTCCCCACTCACCAACCAAACACGCTGGTTCAATCAGGGCACTTGTCCCCAACTTCCTGTCCTTCTCCNGATCCCCGAGGAATCCGCTCGAGTTCCAAAACCCGGATGTGCGCGGCCCGAGTCTGGGACGACTGTNCGGAGTCGGCTTCATGACCCGCAACAACCTCAACGAGCACCTGGGCTGGCTGTTGAACACCAACCAGCAATCACGGCCTCCAGCCCCAAAGCTGCCTGCTGCCTCAGACCCGCCCAGCCATCCTCCCGCTTCCGTCTCGTTCTCAGCAGGGCCCGCCCCGTCCGAAGAAGGCTCGCAACCACGCCAGGCCGCCGCCCATCTTCCTAATCCCAATTCGAACTTTGCTTCCACCCGGAATCCTGCTTCCCACTCCCATTCCACCTCCTACTTCAACTCCAACTCCAACCCCCACTCCCGCCCTCCTCCTCTTCCCACCATCAAACCGCAACCACCCACCCTTCCAAATGACGCCCGACCTCCCATCAGGTCGCGCGACACTGACAAGGTGCCCGTGATGGAAAAGGCAACGGATCGACTTCCTTCAAACCCTGCCTCCAATCGCTCGACTGTGACCAAGAGCAGGCAGCCGCAACTGCTTCCTACCCCGGCATCTACGACGGGAATTTCGACCCCAATCGGCCCTTTGCAACGCGCATACTCGGCATCACTCGCCCGCGAATCTCCCTCGACCACAGCTCGACCACGAAAAGCATCACCTTCTCCAGTCTCTGGCATCGCCGACATCGACGATGTCATGTTTTCGAACACTCTCGGCCTGACCCAGGCCGATGACCAGGACGGTTCCAGCTCGGTGCTGGGATTTGGGGAGGAGAAGAGGCTGTGGCGCGAGGATTTTGCTGAGCGCCCGGAACCGATACCCAGGAAATTGGGAATCGAGGATATGTCCCAGAGGTCGAACACGTCGAAGAAGAAAGGCCTGGGCCGTGACCAAGACGAATTTCCCGATATTGACGACCTTATTTCACCTTCTTCGGTTCTTCGGTCGGTCGCCAAACAACGCGCAAAGTCCGTTGTTGCGAGAGCCGAGAGTCCTTGCTCTCAGGTCACGACGGGACTGGCNTCACTTGGCAACGACACCTTTGCGACAGACTCGATCAGCAGGGCTGGTGATGATGCCGAGAGANGGCACCGTGGAGGTGACTATGAATTACCTCGAANCCGTGTAGAGAGGACACCGTCGTCTCCGGCCCAGGCTTCGGATTTTGCGACGTCCAGCCGGAAGCGCAAGACACCCTCGTCGCCGAGCCCCGTTGCCGAAGAATCCCTCCAGGCGGAGTCTAACCCCTTCACGCAAGTCAGCAAGAAGTTCAAGAGGGCAACGCGCCACGTCGTTTTGGATTCGGAGGACGACCTTATGATGTCACCGACGCACCAATCCGCCATGGACGTTGAAACGATCCCCGACATGGCGGGCAACCACCAGATGGCTGACGAGGACCAATTCATGGATTTTGGGACATCGTCTCCTGCCTTTGAGACACCGCCGCATGCACGACCGCGATCTATGGCCCCTCCCACAGCCATTGGTGGGAAGGGTAGGGGTGATTTCTCCAGCGATACCGCCCAGGAAGTTCCCTCCGACGAAGCGCTACCACCCCAGGACGCGCCAAATAAGCAGGATTCACAGACATCGCATGATTCCAACCTTGGGCGAAACAAGCATGTCTTGGGCTTGTTCCTCGCGCGCCCATCCGTGCTGGAGCACAAGGCGATTTTCCTGAACGAGAAGCTGCGCAGGAACAAAGACGAATTCACCAAGTGTCTCCGNGACAAGGCACCNAAGGAGGAGCGTGAGCGAGTTCGGAATGACCGGATCACCTGGGTGCAGAAGCAGAAGGCTTTGGACTCCATCAAGGCTGAACACGAAGTTTTCAAGGAGTTGAGCAACAGGCGNGAGGAGCTCTTGGCCGAGTTGGGAGACGCATTTGCCGACGGCCTCGATACGACCGAAGACGAAGCCCAGTTGGACCAGCTGTCGGAGCAAATCAGCGCCAAGGAGGCAGTTCTCATCCGCAATCTTGTCGCCGCGGGGATAGACGACCTCGACTTTCTCAAGGACCCAAATGACTCTATCGCCGCCCCCGATTCACCGGCCACGCCAGTCGTGTTTGCGACCCAACCCCCGCGCAACAACCTCGGCCTCAAAGCGCCATTAGGCGTGAACGCTGCCATTCCGGAGTACCATTCACAGGTTGTGTTGCAGACACAAGCATCCCAGAATCGGACCCAAGACACGTTGGGTACTACCCTGGTGAACACGTCCAGACCGCCCTCGGGCCCGTCCTTCTCGCAGACTCACAACTCAACAAGAGGCAGCAACTTTCGCCTGGACAACACAGACAATCGGACCTGCATCGAGATCCCCGACGACGATGACTTTCCGATCGGCATCGATGAGGATCGGATGGTCTTGGATCACCGTTCTTTCCCTCCCCAGCCACGACCGATGCCTGCCAGGTCACAAGCCAAAACGCCTGCCAAGGCTCCAAACACGCTTGGTTTTAACCCCTTTGACGACTTTAGCGATGAGGAGGAAATGCTGGCCGCGGCGAACAGCTTCGAACAGCAACAGATGATGGCCGCCACGGGCTCAGCCGCCGCGGGCTCAGCCGCCGCGCCCCGTGCTCGGTCAGTATTTTCGGAGTCGTCGGGAAATGCCGGGGGCCCTCTGAGGAAGCGAGCCGCCGCAATGCCAGTCCCTTCGCAACAGCCCAAGGCTTCGATCAACACGGAACTGATGAACTTCCCCTGGTCCCTCGATGTTCGTCGGGCCCTGAAAGATCGTTTCCGGATGACAGGCTTCCGCCACAACCAGCTCGAGGCCATCAACGCTACCCTGGCTGGCAAAGACGCGTTTGTGCTGATGCCCACCGGAGGGGGCAAATCCCTCTGCTACCAACTCCCAGCCGTCGTCAACTCGGGTAAGACTCGTGGTGTCACGCTGGTCATTTCGCCTCTCCTCAGTCTCATGAACGACCAAGTGGCCCACATGAAACGCCTCAACATTCTCGCCACGGCCTTCAACGGAACTATCAGTGGCGTGGCTCGCAACCACATCTTGGGCATTTTCCACGAGGTCAACCCTGAGTACTATATCCAGCTGCTTTATATCACACCAGAGATGGTCATCAACAGCCCGTCCTTCAGAAAAGGGGTTGAGTCTTTGCATCGCAGGAAGAAGCTTGCCCGCATTGTGATCGATGAGGCTCATTGCGTGAGCCACTGGGGTCACGACTTTCGACCGGACTACAAGGCCCTTGGGGGATTCCGACGTGCATTTCCTGACGTCCCCGTGATGGCACTGACTGCCACAGCGACCAAGAACGTCATGGCCGATATCAAGCACAACCTCGACATGGGGCACTGCGAGATCTTCTCGCAGAGCTTCAACCGACCCAATCTCTACTATGAAGTNAGGCCCAAGCAGGCGCGCTTCATCCAAGGCATGGGCGAGCTCATTACCAGCAAGCATGATGGACAGTCCGGCATCGTCTACACCCTATCGCGCAAATCGGCCGAAGGGACTGCACACACGCTCCAGACCAAACACAACATCAAAGCTCGCTACTATCACGCCCAAATGGATCCCGAGGTCAAGGTCGAGGTTCAGGAAGGGTGGCAAAGGGGCGAGATCCACGTCGTCGTTGCCACGATTGCCTTTGGCATGGGGATCGACAAACCGGACGTGCGTTTCGTCATCCATCAGAACATGCCCAAGAGCCTGGAGGGCTATTACCAGGAAACTGGACGCGCGGGACGGGACGGGAAGCCCTCGGATTGCTATCTCTATTTCTCCTACAGCGACATTCCAGCCCTGAGACGCATGATCAACGACGATCGGGATAAGCTGGACGACGAGAAGGAGAGACAGCATGCCATGGTCAACCGCATGGCGGCCTACTGTGAGAGCACGCATACTTGCCGTCGAGTCCAAGTCCTGCAGTACTTTGGCGAGAAGTTCGACTCCGCCCAGTGCAACGACATGTGCGACAATTGCATCAAGGGGCAAACGAATGGAGCCGCCGTGCTCAAAGACTTCACCGAGTGCGCTGTGGCTCTCCTTTCGGCCGTCACTGCGCTGAGAGAGGTCACACTGGGCAAACTGGTCGAGGTTGTGACGGCGAGCAAGAACGTTGGGAAGCACTCGGAAATCCCTGGCTTTGCGGTTTGCAAGGGCATGAAAAACCACGAAGTCCAGCGCGTCGTGATGGCTCTTCATGCCGAAAATGCTCTTGTGGACACACAGAAGATGTGCCACAGCAACGGCATTCCCATCACCAACTACGCTGTAAGATCCGCCCCTTCTCCCGCAACCTTCAGCAGGAAGCGTTGACCACGGTGTACTAACCTCGCATTTCATTAGATTGGCCGCGAGGCCAGAAAGTATCTGGATGAGAAGCGCGAACACCGACTACGGCTGGAGGTGCGACGTGCGCCTTCGGAATCCGCGGAGGCCAGGAAGCCGGGCCGGGCTGCGAACCTCGACCAGTCGTCTTCGGATTTCCCCAAGACTGCACGGAGCCGGAGACCCCCGCCGTCAACAAATGTCTCGTCTCCTGTCGCTGGGCTGTCGAAAAAATGGAAAACCAAATCTCCTTTGACGACAGTTGAGGACGACGATGATGAAGACGACGAGCGCGACGCTGGCCAGGAGCTGCATGCAAGCGGCTACGCGAGGGACAACTTCGTTGTTTCGGATGAAGAGGCAGAAGAGGACGCGTTCGAGCCCCGTCCTCCCCGTCGCCATCCCGAGCCCCAGCGCCNACAACAGACACTGGACGAACTGGGCCCCCCCATCTCTCGCGACACGCGCCTCGAAGAAGCGGGATTGGACGAGATTCACCGGGATATCGTCCAGGCTTTTGTCGACAGGGCCCAGCAAATGGAGGAGAACCTCCGCAACAAGCATGGCCTGCGCCGTCCGCTCTTCACTGGGCAGCAGTACCGGGAGATGGCAATTCGCTGGACGACAACCGTCGCCCAGATNTACACGATCCGTGGGGTCGACAAATCCAAGGTGGATTTATACGGCGCTAAGTTCGCCTCCCTCGTCCAACAGTTCCACGACCAATACCAAGAGATAATGGGTGGACCAGCTCAGTCATTCTCCGCAGTCGAACTTGGGCCGAGGGAGAGGAGGAAGCGCGAGGTCGTCGACCTCATCAGCGACGATGAAGACAGCAGCGCCAGGGGCGGAAGATTCGATGCGGACGACTATGAGCAAGAGGTCGAGAACGAAGAGAACCTCGAATCCTCCCGCTACTTTGCGGACGGCGGCGCTAATCAAGCACCGCCGCTGAACCAGCCTGGGACTGCCGCTGTCGAGCAATGGCACAAGAGGCTGGAGGAACTCAACAAGTCGACAAAGCCAAAGGCTTCCTACAGCGGCGACGGTGGCAACATGGCTTCGGGTGGGAACTGGAGTCGCGGAAAGAAGTCCTTCAGCCGGTATCAGGGTGGGAGGGGTGGCCCCTCGCGCGGCGGCGGCGGCGACTCCTTCTCCGGTGCTCCTACGACGGGAGGTGTCTCCAAGCGCAAGGGGTCCGTCGGCCGGCCACCTGGAAGGGGCAAGACCCCGACAGCCGCCTCGGCGAACAACTCCCGGAGCAAGCCCGCCTCCGGCTCAAAGAAGTCCGGGAGCGGGGGCGGCGGTGGGGGTGGTATTCCCACCATGCCTTATTGACATTCCACCGCGGCGCTTTAGGGGGGTTTTTGGCGAGAGTGCATCTCATGCTGCGCTCTCTCCAATTTTTTTGGTTTTCCTGGGACGCCGAGACATTGTCTGATGTCCAATCTCACGTTACGCGAGATCGCGATCCCATCTATCCTCACATGGTCCGATGCATTCTCCCCATAATCTCATCGACTTTCACACATNGCCCCTACCCACAAATGCATTTTCGAGATCGCATTGGCACGGCGCATCGGGGACAGAGGAAAAAGGGCCCAGTCAGGCGTTCAGGCAGAGGTCGGCGGACAGTGTGGCGTTTGCGGCATCCTTTTCTTTCTTTCGTGTCTTCGTTTTGGGAGACTTCAACAGATATAGAGCAAGGCGGGAAACTTGACGCTCAGACATGAACGTGGACGTGGAGGAGGAACGAAAAAAATCATCACCATTCATGACATTCATGGNCATGTATATACGGCCGTCAACGAGAACATTCACCCTAATGCTTTGCTTTTATCAACCAATGGCACCAATGGCGAGAAGGAAGCGATCATGCCATGATGCACCACGGCGATCTCACAGCATCTCACACGCACGGGGTTCAACAGGAACATTCCTTGACTCAAGAGAAGGATCTTAAAGGCAATGAAAAGGCACAAGCCCCATATCATGTCACGTTCGGTGAAGGCAGTGTTGAGTGTCAACCATTACTCCGTATTTTGATCGATTTTCCCCCTGACCCAACCAACCCTTTCCAAGCTTTAATCGATTACCTTACAAAAACAGTGACGCCTTTTTCCATGTTGGTTATGCTGGGGGTATATCTGAGCTACCTATCTACGGGAGTGTGTTGAAAATAAGTACTATGTAGTAGACAATATGGCGAAGAGAAAAGGAGAAGGAAAAATGCTCAAAAAGAAGGCAAGTTGCCAAAAAAAAGAAGGACTGATAAAGACACTGTCTGTTTGTGTGAAACAAAAACGGGCCCTCCTCTGTCTGTATTAAGTCCCGATTGCGTTCCGTCGCGCGATCCAAAATGTTGTGCTGGCGCGAAGTCCAACAAAGGGGTTGTAAACAAAGCGCCATGCGGCTAAAAGGGGGTTTGAGGGTCTGAGATCGATCCTGCCAAANAAGAAAATTCCATGGTCCCGAGCAAAATGACCAAGAGTTGAGATTTCCTGCCCAGTCAAAGTCATAACGTCATCTTTTCTGTCATGAAGAACCACCACACTCCTCCCCCACCCTCATCTGAGTGTTTGTGGGGCTGTGGGTTTAGATTGGGGATGCCAGCGGCTCCTGCAGCTCCGAGGCGATCTCCCTGCGCACCTTGCGACACCACTGGAGCACCGCATCCTCAAANTCGAGCCACAGCTCTGGGGCGGTGTTGTACTGCAAGCCGAGAGGGTCGGCCTTGAGCAACACCTCCCAGCGGAGCTCGGCAGCCTTCAGCCAGTAGCGCAGGTTGTCTGCCGCGCGGTACGGCTTCTGGGTGTCGGCGTAGAATGTCGGGATGGCGCCGAAGCGGCGGCGGGATTTGCGGACGGCGCAGTTGTGGAGCTGGACCAGTCGCTGGCCGTTGGAGAGCGCGGCGAGGAACGGGGTCGGGAGGGTTTGCGATATCAGCGGTTGGGACCGGTCAATCGGTGTCCAAGTCGGAATCGATGGCATGTTCTCGATGGGGTCGGGACCCGTGAGCATAGAGCGGATGAATGCCTCTTCGCGCTCATACCCGCGGCCTTCCCAGCCTCCGGGCTTGAGCCAAACCCAGGATGACCGCTCAGCGACCTCCTCGGATTCCATGGCGTCCTCGGCGGCGAGCATGGCATGNAGACCGGCAATCCAGCGATTCATGGTGCGGAACTCATCGTCGCGCATGCCCCCGGCAAAACCCCTGGTTGCCATGCGCTTGAGGATGTCCATGACGGAGAGCAGCTCGCCACGCAGGTGTNTTTCCGACTTGATGGCGTCGAGACGGTCGGGCCGGTCGTGGGAGGTGTAGTAGATTTTGGCAGCCCTGATGGCCAGCGTCATGACGTCGAGGATGTTCAGCCCTTGAATCTCGTACCATCCAGCCGACGGAATGGACGGCCGCCGTGCGTTCGAGGCTTGTGGCTGATCTGCCGACTCGATATTGATGGTGAGCCCTGGAGGCATTTTGGCAGTCTTCGCCTCGTGCAACGTTTGCTCGGCAACGTCAAGAGAGGCTGCCAAGTCGGACCTCAACTCGGCGATCGACGGCGGCTTGGCCACTGGCTTCTCCCGATGGTTATAGGTGCTAGTTGTGGGTGGTAGCATGTTTGAGTCCTCGTCGTCCAAGTCGTCCGAGAAGTAGTCGTCGTCCTGCTGGCCCGGGTGGTACTCGTCGACAGGCGATTCGACCATCGAGGCAGTGCCAAACCCACCAAAACTGAAGCTGCTGTGCGCCGCGAGATCCGGGCTGCTCCCCATCGACGCATAGCTCGAGTCGTGATCACTGCCGAGCTTGGGGGTTAGGAACAGGCTCGGGTCCAGGGCCGACAGGTCCAAGGTTTGGGCCTTGTTGTCTCGTTTCCGTGCCAGACGGCCCCCCTTGCCATCTAGCAAGCCAGTCCGGGCGAAATAGTGCTGCAGATGGGCGATGCTGCCCAGACTGAGCACGCTTTCCCTGGCCCGGGCGCTCGCGGCAAAGTCGGTGCCCTGTGGACGCATGTAACCGCGGCGCCTGCTCAGGCTCCTCGTTCTCGGCGTGTCCACGCTGCATGTTGAATCTCGAGGTCGTAGTCGGTCGACGCCGATATTGATGTCGGCGGGACGATAGCTCGCAGACGAATGTCGGGAGAAGCTCGAGATTTCGCTGCCGAGGGACTCCCGGAAGTGGGAGGCATCGGTGGTTGCGGATCCGTGCGAGATGGTCGATCCGGTCGAGAGGCAGCGAGTCATGCCCGGGCAGGCTCCGATAGCGCGCGAAGGGAAGGCGTCGGGGCCGGGCGAGCCGCCCCTGGCGATGGCGGGGTTGGGGGAGGAGGGCGTGGCCATGTTGACGTCGGATTGCCGGTCGGATACAGGCAGCAATAGAGTGTCGACGTTTGCGGTGTTCTCTTTGTTTTATCAGTTACGGCTGTTGGGATGTTCGCCCGCTGTTTCTCGTGAGGCCCTTCTCAGGCTGGGGCGGGATCTGGTGCAGACGGGCAAAAGTAAACAACGATGGGGTGACGGCGGGATGTGGCTGGATGCAGGGTCCGCCAAGGAGAGACACGGCAGCAACCCAGCGCAACGGCTCAGAAATCGAGCAACTGACTGCTGGTTCCAAAAGATCTACGGCGGCCACCAACCAAGGAATGAACGATATGGGGCGAGTTGCAACAGGAGGTGCAAAACGGAGCGAGCGGTTGTTTTTGGACTGGTGAGCTTGGTTCGGGGCGAGGTCGTGTGCAAGTGAGTGTGCAAGAGAAAGGAGAGGACGCGAGGGTCGGATCGGGCTGCCTTCAGGCGGAAGAATTGCTGAGACGGATTGGGGGGTGTCGGGAAAGTTTCCGGGGTTGATGCGCTGGAGAATTGGCCGTGGGCCAGGGGTTGGGTGGGTTCAGCAATTCCACAAACGGGTTCCGGAAAGGCCACTCGGGTGGCCAACGCGATGGCCCGCCTGTGGGGATTCAACGGACGCGTGAAGCAGCGGCGCGGCCGGGCGAGCGCGCGGTGGAGCCTGCCAAGCTCGTGGAGCTTGTGGAGTTGATGGAGCACCATCACGACTCGAAACCCGTACCGTGTACGGGCATTCCCTGAATGAGGGCAGAGGAACCGCGCAAATACTTGTATTCTGCGCTGTGTATTCTGTACTATGTCCAGAACGACACAGTAACGTTGACGCTAAAGTTACTGTGGTGGGCGCGGACGAGACGACCCCTTGGGGAGATCATGAGCGGAAAATGCAACGGCGCGCCTTCGAGCGGGCGTTGACGAGAGCTGCACTCGCTGAACCACGTTGATTGGCCAGGGGCACAGCTACCCCTGTCGCCATTAAAACGCGTCGTATTGCGAAATTCAAAGATTTGGTCCACGACATGACGCCGCAACGTCCTGTTCCGAACACACGGGTCGCCGGGGGACGGGGATGCTGCAGTGCTGCTGCACCTGCGCACCTGCTGCAAGCCGGGAACGCGCATCTACATGCATCCCGCGCTACACCATGGCCGTGGCAACAGCCGTTATTTACTGCAGACAAGCCTCTGCTTGGTTTCGGATAGCGACCGTCGTCTCTCCTGCGTCTTTTTTCTCTGCAAAATCGGCCCCTCTTTCTCCCCCTTCTCCGATCGATTTCACCGGTCCGCGGAATAAAACAAGGAAAACTCGTCGTCCAAACGTGGCCTGTCTTCCCAAGAGTTGGGCACACACTGTGGGGCCATTGCCACGGTCTAATTAAACAACCCCAGGCATTCCAGAACCAATTTCTTACTCCGCACCCCTGCCTGGATCGGGTCAACTGCCGTCGGTGGCCGCTAGAATCCGCGGTTTTGGGTATCCTGCCCCTGTCCAAGCACCCAGGCGGATGGGGAAACGCAGCTTGGGCCAGGAGGTCGAGGATCAGGATCAGATGGATATATTCGGAGAGAGTCTTTCTACTATGTATACTGCGGTGGGCAGATTCAACTCTGTTTACTATTTACTATGTACAGAATGCACGCAGGACCGTCCCTTTGAAACCCATCGCCCTCGTATCACGGCGAGTTTGCACCTGCAGGCTGCCGGCATCGAGACAGCCTGGCCGTCTCGTATCATCTCCCTTTCTTCTTCATACCTATCCGTATGTAGTAGATTAATTATTGGCTCTGGTCACATGAGGGCGCTCGCCCGGACTTAAGTTGACTGCGGCACAGAAATGGTGCAGTCAAGTCTGTCCGTCAGCTCAGATCCAGCCCACCCGTTGCGATTTCTGCCCAATTCAACACATAAACTTTCGCGGTGCTGAACGCCATTTCTCAGTCTCGATTCGTTGTCGCGTCTTCAAAATTTTGTCTTCCCCCCACCCCCTGACCTCATCCCAAAAGACACTGGCCGCCTGCTGGCCTGTCGATTTTCCCGCACATCAGCACACACCGCTGCGAACTGCTCCGAACTGCAGTCCTGCGCCCCAATCGCCAACAGGAATCCCTCCCAGCATGTTTTTCTCGGACCAGTCGTTGACCGCATCAAAATCCCCAGAGCACTGAGCCAGCAGCCAGGCCGACAGCAACCCGTCGGACGTGCAGCCAGGACCGCTTACGGGACCGCGCTTGACCAAATTTTATGGGGCTGGCCCCCCGTCTGCTGCTCAGCTGTGGCCTCTGCGACCAGTGCCCGCAACCCACAGCCCACACAGGCCACCCACAGCCCAGCCAAGCTTGTCCAGCTCCTGTTTGAGAGCGGCATAACACCACCGCACAGCAGTTCGGCAATCATACTGCAGCCGAACAGCCACTAAATGACAACTCTTGCAGCCGCCGCTCCGGGCAGTGGCGATACCCATGACAGTTTTNCTGATCCTGATGTCGCCGGCACCGACAGCCCAGTGCAGCAGCAGCAGCAGCGTCAAGCTGATCGAGCAGCGAGCGATGATGGCGTCGTCGTGTTGACCTTCTCGGACGTCCCCAGCGAATTGGCTCAGCTCCAACCCTTCGATGCGACTAGCGAACAGCCACTGCAGCTGCAACAACCACCAGCACCGCAACAACGACAACAACACCACACCATCAGCAACACTCAGCGCCGCACCGCCCCCATCATTGCTGATGACCCGCCAGAACCCTCCCCTGCACCATCTCCACAACAACAGCAGCAGCAGCCCCAACAGCTCCACCAGCAACATCAGCTCTTGGCCCGCGACGTGTCGCCGACCAGCCCTCCCATCTCGACACAGGCCCAGCGCATACGAAAACCGTCGCCCGGGCTCGCAGCGCGATTAAAGGCTCTCGGCTTTGGCGGGTCCCGCAAAGGCTCGTCGCCGCCGCTCTCGGGCTACCTCGAACCCGTTGGCCGCCTCCCGGAAGAGCAGCTCAGGCGAATTGACCAGGAGCACCTAGCCAGCTCATCACAAACGGCGATCGAGCGCCGGGGCCGCCCCTGGAAGGGTGCTATCGTCCGCATCCCCTCGTTATCGAGCCTCAGGTCGGACAGGTCACACCATAAGGCGGAACACGACGAGCCGCCGCCCGACCTNCCCATCGTTGCAGCGAAACCCGACCTGCTGCCGGAAATTCCCGCCTCCGAGCCGCTGGAAATGGACACAAACAAGTACCGCCTCCCCGACCACACAAACGGAAACGGCGTCAAAGCCCAACTCGGGACAAGGGAGGAACACATCGCGAGGGATACCCGGCCACCCAAGGCACCGCAGACGCCTGACATTCCACCACCTCCCCTCCCCAAGGACACGCCACCCCTGACGCGGCGCTACACGAACCCGACAACTCCGACCGCTCGCGATTCCTTCGACCCATCCTCCCTGTCCTTCAATCCCCTCGGCCTTCAACGTCCCGGGTCCATCTACACCTTATCGCGAGCTTCCTTCGCGAACCAGCTTGCCCAGCTCACCTCGATACAGCTTCCGGATGCCGACTCATTGTCCAACAAGGTCTCGGCCATCCCAACAGCCCAGACCGCCACTAGGGCATTGATAGGTGCCGCCGACCAGATTCGCGGCTGGATATACAAGGCTTCCGAGGTCATAGACGGCTTGGAGGGTGATGACGATGTCGAATGGGCCGCTGCCGGAGGGCGCGAGGGTGTCGAAGAGGTGGAGAACGCCATCGTCCGCTTCGAAGAGCTAATCAAGGTCTATGTTGGCGCGATTGAGGAGCTGCAGGCCCGGGAAGACATTGGCAACGTCTCAACCGACGATCTGCGCAGAGCCGTTGCCCAGATGGAGGCCATCCTCGAGGAGTGGGCAAGGATGAGGAACACGCTGCACAACGTCAAGGCCCAGGTCGAGATCGCCATGGAATGGGAAGAGCTTTGGAACATGGTGCTCGGGGACATCCAGAACGAAATGGATGAGCTTGCCAGGCTNGTCTTCGAGATGGAGGAAAGACGCCACAAGTCGATCNTGGCCGTCACAACCGGCGATGCTATGGACATTGGCGACTTGGAGACCATCGTCGAGGACACTCCCCGAGCTGCGGCGCGATTGCAGCCAGGCAACAACCGCTTCAGCCTGCCAGTGTTCCCGGTCAGCCCGACCTCGCCCACCCCCATCGCGACCGGCATCTCGCAGGACGATTCGAGCCTTCTGGCACTGTTNGCAAGGATGCAGCCGCTGAGGGCCTCGTTGGATTTTCTGCCCATGAGACTGGCTGTCTTTGAGGCAAGAGCTGAAGGCATATTCCCCACATCGTGCGAAGAGTTGGAAGTCCGGAGGTCAGAGCTGGACATTACCTACAGGAAGCTCGAGAAGGATGCCGAATCCCTTCGCAAAGAGCTCGGCGAAGATCGCTGGGTGCTTGTGTTCCACGGCGCCGGACGGCAAGCCCAGAAGATGTACGAGTCGGTTGAACGGGGCCTGACTAGGGTTCGCGAGGCCATCGATACCGGGATGCATCTGACAAACCAGCCCATGATGAGCAAGAAAGTGGAGAGCTACGAGGCCAAGAAGACGCACTACGGCCCGGCCATTGAGCGGGTGCTGTCCATCATCGAGAAGGGGGTGAAGGACCGTCTGACTGTCAACGGCGAGATTCTCCGCCTGCATGCCGAGGTGCAGGCGAAGTGGGAGGAGCTGAAAGAAGCAATGGCCGACGTGGATGCTTCTATCGAGGACCTTCACGCCGACAAGAGGGCGCAACAGCTCCGAGATTCCGTCTCGAGCATGTTGTCGAACGACATGTCAACCATCGCAAGCGGAATCGAGACCCCGCAAAGCTCACCCCCCTCTTCCGTTATCATGTCGTCCATGGGCTTGACCAGTTCGAACAACCTCAAAGCCCCAAGACAGCGGTCGACAAGCGCCTTGGGTCACTCTATGCCTGCCAACCGCAGGCAGTCGTCGCTACCCACCCCGACAGGTCAACTGACCCGGAAACCCGTGGCGGCGCGGATGTCGACGCTCTCGATTCCGTCCAGAGAAGACTCCGCTACCCCAACCGGGAACCGGATATCGCGGCCGTCCTCTTCCTTGGCCCACAGGCCCAAATGGAATGGCTCGACGAACACAGGAGACATCGATACAGGCCACAACTTCAAGCCTCTTAGTCTCACCACCCCGAGCCCATTTGCGAAGAAAATCCCTACTCCAGTCCGCTCCGCCTCTGCCTTGACACCCTCCTCAGCATCTAAGCTGCCCACCCTCCGCAGCCCCCTCTCGCGCGANGCATCTNCCTCGCCAATCCCNGAAGGCACGCCCTCCAAGAACGCCCCTCTTCTCTCCTTCCGCGACCGTCTCGGCTCTTCAGGAGGACCGCCGGCGGCCCAGCGATCATACTTGGGCACCAGGCCCCGCCTCGCCTCCCAGTCCTCCGCACCACCTCTTGTTTCAAACAACAGCTTCAACAATAACCGTCGCGCCTCCCTCCAACCGCCAAGACCCGTCGAGGGCTCGCCATCGAATCCGCACCCGCGTCGGCCCGCCAGCTCGCTCGCGGCTTCGAGGCGGACTAGCATGCTGCCTCAGCCCCAGCCGCGGTCGACGAAGGCGGGCAGCGTCACGGGGAGGGAGAGCCCGCAGGCTATCGCTGGCGCGAGGTTTGCAATGCGCAAGGGCAGCACCAGCTC
>FJWA01003892.1_pt1 | contig 15684 bp, 14 predicted proteins | sample 1011891 | NCBI WGS metagenome assembly FJWA01 (sample SAMEA3912450, study PRJEB9761) | metagenome | biome: forest; material: soil | place: USA | collected 2011-06-22 | depth 0.1 m
CCGGGCAACCATCCCCCTAGCCATCTTCAGCACCCCCTCGGCAACCCCCACCGCCCTCTCCACCCTCTCCGCGGCCTTGCCCACCGCGCGCCGCGCGTCCTTGTCGGCGCGCGCGGCCTCCAGCGCCGACTGCAGCTCGCTGAGCGGCGGCACGGGCGCGCGCGCGCCGATGGGCACGCCCGACCCGGGCGCGATGATGTGCTTGACCAGGTGGCGCTTGTGCCGCGAGACGCGGAAGCCCGGGGTGATGGCCACGACGTCGCCGGTGCGGAGGGAGTTGGCTGGGTCGTGGACTAGGTGGGTTTGGGGGTCGTCGAAGAACTATGTTTGGAAGGGGTCATGAGTTAGTGAGGGAGGGGGGAGGGGGATTTGGGGTTGTTACTGACCTTCTTGAGCCAGGAATTCCACTTTTGCCCGCCCACCCGCACCTTGACCGTCTTGTCCATCAGCCCTGCCGAGACCACCACGCCATGGAGCTCTCTGAAGGTCTTGGACAGCATCTTGACCGCTTGGACCGGCTGGCCCGCCTTTGGTGGTGGCATGGTGGACAGAGGTTGAGGAGGGGTGCGTGGTCGAGGTCGACGTGTCGGACTGTGGGTTGAGATTTGGGATGGGACCACCCAGACGGCAGATAGGTAGGATGGCAAGCAACTGGTTTGCTGGGATTCGGCCTCGCGAGGAGTGTGGCCGTGGGCGTGGGCGTGGGCGTGGGCGTGGGCGTTTTCGGGCGTGGTGGATTGGATTGGCCGAGTCCACTGCGGGCGCTCGAACAGAGGTCCAAAAATTTGGCGTGCCCCGGCTTGGATGCCGGGGTCTGACCAGAGTGGGTCCGCGCTCCACGGTTCGGACGCCCAGGCCCGGGCATTGTGGATCCTTGCCGGAAGGGGGAGAGGCAGACGGAGCCGCGCCGTGTTGCAGAGAAGGCCGTCAAGGTTCTTGTTGGTGTTGCAGCAGAGAGTCCAGGGGACAGTAAAAAAGACAAAAATCCGTGGGAAAATCTCACACAAGAAATGCAACCAGAAACTACTACATATGCCTGGACCTCTCCCGGGCCGAAACGCCTCGCCATGCCTGTCCCCAGCCCTGCGCTCCCCTATCACTCCGCCGTGCTGCGTGCTGCGTGCAGCCTGGAAGGCTTCGGCCAGTTCCATATCCCTCTGCTCTGACATTCATACAATCCATAGAAATGAATTGGTTTCTATTCCATCCTCACGATGCTCCTGCTAGCCACCATCAATACGATTAAACAATACACAACAAGCACACCTTCCCATCCAATGCCCCCTTTGCCAGGGTATTCAAAACACCAAGCTCGACCATCAAGTCCATCACGTTGCCGGCCCAGTCGGCAGTGACTCGGCCGCAACCAAAGGCTTCACTTTCCTCCGCGGTGGCGGGATCTTGGGCGGCAGCCGTTTCTGCCCGTTCCCATTCACGTGCACGCTGGCGACCGCGGGGTGGACGATAGGCGCCCCGTGGCGGTGCTTGGGCACTTCTGGCAGAGACATCTTCGATCTCAGAAGCCTCGGCGGCGGACGGGGCGGGCTGCCTCCCGCCGGTGCCGGCCTGTCTTTCAGCTCCAGCCCCAGCCCAGACTTCCGGCTCGGGGTCTTGACGCCCGGTTTTTCAGACACGTTCGCGATGACGCTAACGGAGCTGCCGGTCTGGGAATGCGCCAGGCTGCCGACGGGGCTCAGATCTGGCGAGTCGGGCTCGTCCTCTGCCAGCCATGGCGTCTTTGCGACCCGCTCCACTAAGCGCAGTGTTGTGGGCTCGGGCGGCATGAAGTGGGCGCTGCCCGCACCACGTAGTATCTCGAGTAGGCTGACGATTTGGTGCCGCTTGTAGTGAGGCGGCTGGCTGAGCTGCGTGTGCGCGAGCAACGGAGCGAGCACCCGCAGGTACGTATGCCGCAACATATTCGACTCGGCGGGCAGGTCCAGCAGGTTGCGTATGATGACATCCAGCAGGACCCTAAGGTCGTTGGTGTAGAAGTATTCGTACGTGGCCGACGTGGTGAAGAGGAGGTACAGCAGCTTGAGAATGAGGAGCTGCTGCGACGTCTCGGTTTCTCGGTTCAAAAGGAGGATGATGTTCTCGCCAAAGGTCCGGAACGACGGCCCGTGGACGCTGAGGACCTTCACCACCCGGTTCGTCACGAGTATCGAAGGGGAATCGGGGTCCACCGCCGCAGAAGTAGACGCAACCATGTACTGCTCGTTCAGTACCAACTGTTGAAACGCGTCAGCCAAGATGTCGCCGTAAGGGGTGGGTCGGGGACCGGGGGACCGGGCAGGGGACGAACCAAGACTCGTATCACCGGGTAGTGGTAGGGGTCACCGGCATCATCCGACAGAGCCTCGATGAGCTGGAACAGGTACACGACAAACGCATCATCCACCTGAAGCAAGTCCTCGGGACGGAGGTGCTCGATCCGGGACATCTCGTACAGCAGCTGCAGCAGCAGCCTGTGCAGCCGGGGGTCTTTGTCCCCACACCCCTTGATGAGCTCAACCAGCCGGCCGAAGCATCCCTCATTTATCATGGTACGGAACGTCTCCTCTTCGGTCCGGCCGTCGAGCAGCAGAAAGTTGGTGTACACGTGGAGTTTCGCGAACTCGTCCTCCTGCTCCTGCAGGAGGCTGTAGATGAGCTGTGTCCGCACATAGTCGTTGTTTCGGCAGAATATCTGGCTCTCCAGGAGCAGCTGGGAACAACGGGCGAGGTCGTCCTCGCTGTCGAGATGGTCGTCTCGGGCCTCCGAGGTCGACTCGAGCCACGAGCGCAGGGCCTCGTCGAGCTGATCGGGCGTCGCACACGTCGAGGACAAGATTCCAATCAAGCCTGCGAGACGAAAAAAGGTATTGTCAGCAGCGGCCATGGCGTGGGCATTGGAGCTGCGCGACCCAGCATCGGAGGTGCCTCACCATCCCAGAACTGTTTCTCCTTCTCGGCGGACCAAGAACCGTTACAGTCGGCCATGTTCTCAGACGAACGGCACCAGCGCACGAGGCCGACTCTCAGTCATCACGGTCGTGGACGGCACAATGCGGCAACATCNGTGTCGATTGTGTCTTTGCGGTTGAGATGCCGGGCGACTGGGCCATCCGGTGGGAGATTGCAACTCGGGCAGGGCATGTGCTCAGTACGTCCGTCTGCCTTGCCCGCTGGTTCCAGGATTGTTGGTTGGAGGGGTCATTGTTGGCCGGCGGCGATCAGCGAGACGACGGCCAAGACGACCCCCAATCTTTTGGCCTGCCGCACGGCCGCACCGCGTGCTGGTACAATACCGTGACGCTTGTCCTGTTTTGGCCCGTCTCGTATGCACGGGCCACGCCCTGCGCAGAACACATGGCATGACGTCGAAGGGCTGCAGGGCGTCATGCCAGGCGTAACGTACCGTATCACCGAGTATATATTACATCTGTGTCACTCGACCCATCCAGCGACGATCAAACAGAATGCCCGGCACGCTGCGTCTGGCCTCACAAAATAGACCTGCTACCAGACCGATGTGCTATCGAGTGCTGTGTACCGACAAGAACCTCGACAAGTATCGTCCACCAGCCAATGCCGGCCGCCCAAGTCTAACCCTCCCTCCAAATCGCCCGCCCAAAAAGTCTATCAGATATTAATCAGAGAGCCGGCCCAGAACACCCACACAATGCCTCCATACTCCGTACAGCTCCTTCGCGCACCTCACTCCTCGTACACCTTCGCCTTGGCCGCATACTCGCGGATGTTGCTGACAATAGAATCCTGGATCGTATCCCCCCTGCCAGCAGCAATCTTGAGGATGAACTCGTTGAGATTCTGCCTGCCCAATATGTCGACGTGGTCCGCCGTGTTGGGTCCACCGCGCGGGTTGAAGCGCTCCGGGTCGTGCGGCATCTCGACGACCGTGATCTTGACCTTGGCCGGGTTGTACCGCTTCATCTTCCACCCGTGGTTGCACATGTAGCCCGTGCTCATGAGGTTGACCGTCCCGTCGCCCTCGCCCATGATGACGCCGTGGTCCACCAACCCCTGCGTCAGCCCGGTGTCGATCGTCATGTTCAGGTGGGTGAGAGCGCCGAGCTCGGGGGTGCGGTAGTAGTAGGCTCGCTCTGTCGGCTTGCCCACGCCGTAGAAGCAGTAGATCTTCAGACTGGGCGCGAGCGGGAGCCGGGTTTCCAGGGGGTTCACCCATTTCGTAGGATCGTCTTCGTTGGCCTCGACTTGGGCAGTCGTCTGGGCGACGCCCCAGGAGTAGCTCCCCGTGATTTGCTCCCGGTACCAATCCTCGGATGTGTCGAGCAGATAATCCATGGCGTTGTCTACCGTGAAGTTCCGGTCGCTGGCCGTCCAGTTTAAGCCGGGCCGGAAATTGAGAAAGGAGCCGTAGCTGTGCTCCTGGCCGGGNAGGTCATCCGGCGCGCTGTCGAGGTCGCCCCAGATAGCATTGCCTCCCATCGGCAGCATCGACGACATGCCCGGCATGGCGCGGAAGATCTCGGCCCGTTCCGCCTTGCTTAGGAACTTCTCGAGGCCGTAGACAGCAAAGGCATTCAGCTGTGCCGTGTCGCGCATCTCGCCGGAAAGGAGGGCCGGAACATCCTTGACCGCCCCCAGCATGCACCCGCTGACGTTGATCCACGACTCGATATGTTTCTCCACCCAATCGTCGCCGCCTCGGCCGCCGTGTTTCGAGGCGACCCAGTGGAAGAAGTAGAAGACGACCTGGCTCCCCATGCTGTGGGAAGTGAGGACGACCTTTTTGTTTTCGAGAAGGACGGCCGTCTCGATATGGATCTTCAGCCTTGTGAAGTACTGATCCCTCTTCTCGAGGTTCGGGTATGCGAGCCGCCAGTCGTATGCTGCCGTGTACGAGTTTGTCGGGTCGTAGCCCAGTGACGCCATGTTCTCGATGATCTTGTTCCAGATCCAGTAGCCCGTGATAAAAAAGTCGGTGGCATCAAAGCCCTGCGCGGCACGCAACTTGATCCCCGGCGGATCCAGCCCAGTCTTCTTGTCCAGCATGACGTGCTGCTTCCAGGTCTCCTTGTCCAGAACCAAAGCCCTCATCATGCTCCAGCTGCCCCAGAGGCGCTTCCGGAAGTATGGGATGGAGATGTTGGAGGTTCCCCAGGATTCGAGACCGGTCGATATCACCCCGGGCACCATGACAATGGGATAGTGCGCCTCGAGGCCCTCGGCGCGAACCTTGAAGCCGACCGAGAAGGCGTCATAGCTCTCGAGGAAATCGCGTTCGCCAATCTAGGGTTGGGAAGCAGAAATCAGCCAACAGTGTCCTTCGCATTCCGTGTACCCCGCGATGTGACATACCACCAGCTCCCGCACGTCCTTGACCAGCCCGGCCGGCAGCACGTCGAAGAGACTGTCCATGCTCAGCCCCCCCATCTCAGGGAAGTCTATCAAGTCATTGCTCTTGGCGAAGAATCCTGCCGCGATGATGCCGCAGAGGCTCCCCAGCAGGAAGATGGCGGTGGTTTTGCGTTTGCGTGTCTTTGGCCGGTGGTGGTGGATGATGGCTATCTTCTCGGGTTTGTCGGGGCCCTCATGGCGAGGCGTTTGCGATTCGGAGGGCGCGGCATTCTCGGGCACCCGACGGCGGAGAGTGCTCGCCATCTTGGGTTTCGGGTGCGTGGTGTCGCTGCGATCGAAGCGGTTGAGTCAGCAGGTGTGGTGTGTGGGCAGGTCTCCCCGCGTTCCTAATGATGGCTGCTCCTTGTTGTCCCGTCGAGGATCAACCGCGGTCGCCGGCGCGAGCTGTCGACATTTGCTATCCCATCGACAGACCCCTGGACTGGCGGGCAGATGTTTTGCTTGTTGGTGAGCTCGGGAAAAATCCCACCATGTTGCTGTGCAGGGACTGGGCCGGCCTCTCCGATGTTGGTTTCGGACCAAGCTTTCAAACCCCTGTCTGCCGTGCAGCAGAGGCACAAGAGTGCAGCTGATTTCCAGTGACGTCTGCGGCCCCCGCTGGCCTTGACCCGAGGAATGCTATGGCTTACTGTGCAGGGGAGTCCTGCGATTTACTTGATGTTTTGAGTCGGCTTTTGAGTCTGAGTCTGCTCCCTTCATCCATGCGTGTTAGGCCCCTTCGCCCCTTGCCCTACTTTGTGGGTACGGTATTTCCATGTCTTCGAACTTCGCGCTGTCCGGGCCGGCCCTTGCTCGCTCGTGGTTCCAGGGAGATCACAACCAAGTTCCAGATGGAGCGGACCCACCTGAGAATTTGCACCAATGGCAGCGCAGTCTGCTTGTTTTGCATGTGAAGATCAATGACGGCGACCCTCTGCAGGCCGTCATCCGATCTCTGGTCCCCGCAGTCAGCCCAAGCCTTGTCCCCTCTTCGCTGCAGCCACTTACACGGGCTCCAACCACAGCAGCACTCCCCACCATTCTCAGCCCCTCCTACATCGTACACTCCCGTTAGGACTCTAGCTCGTCTCTGCCCGACTTTGGCTTCGACCTCGACCTCAACCTCGAACGCAGCCCGAATCGCAATTGAATCACCCTCCATGGCAGCCTCGATGGCAGCCGCCGACACTTCGAGGCCGGAAGACGCCCAACCTCCCCCCAAGGCAGCGCTCCCGGGCGAGCTCAACTACATTCAATACCAACACTCCCTCGAGGCACAGTACTTGCCAGCCATCCGCGCCCTGATATCCAAGGACTTGAGCGAGCCTTATAGCATCTACGTGTATCGCTACTTCCTCTACCAATGGGGCCACCTCTGCTTCATGGTCCGTCTCGCTGTCCTGGTTTCCGCGAGCCCCCGACAGCTTATTCTGACATGTACTCTCTATCCAGGCTCTAAGCCCCACCGACTCCTCCCTCATCGGCGTCGTAATATGCAAGCTCGAGATGCACTCCTCCCACTCCGCTCCCACCCTCCGCGGGTACATCGCCATGCTCGCCGTCTCGGCCGCATACCGAGGGCACCGAGTGGCCACGGCGCTGGTCAAGATGGCCATCGACGCCATGGCCAAACGCAACGCAGACGAGATTGTGCTCGAGACGGAGGAGACAAACATACCCGCCATGAGGCTGTACGAGCGGCTCGGTTTCCTGCGGTCCAAGAAGCTGCACAGGTACTACCTGAACGGGAACAGCGCCTACCGCTTGGTGCTGCTTCTCAAGTCGCCTGACTCGGATGGTGCGACAGATCTGGCGTTGGACGAGGACGACTCCGCTCTGAGTTAGCGCGGGAGGTGTTTCGAGGAGGAGAGGGACACCGAACAACCTGTGTCGCGGGTAGCCGACCGCACGGCGCACCCCCGTNCGAGGCAGCGAGAGTCCGGTTATAACCGGGCATGCGGCGTTGACAAGGCCTACAANTGGGTTGGCTGGNCCAAATCTTCATTTTGTTTCGGGCTTGTGGCCTAGACCGGCTCCGATGCACATCGCCCTTACACCGACCGCGGGCCTCGGGGTGTACAGTGGTCAACACGCCCATTCCCGCAGGAGGCAACGAGAGACTCGTCTTGTGCTTAGCTCCATGGCTCCGCCTGTGCAAGTATAAGGTATGACGTAGGGGTATCCGCGTCGTCAAGTAAAGCAATCAAGCGAAAAGAAAAANCANCTCCAGNTCCCACGCCACATCATGAACCACCCGAGGCCATCGTCTTGAGATACCCGAAAATCTCGTTGGAAGAGTACTGCCCGCGTTAGTCTCCGCGGCATGCGGTTATCGCTGGGTATGCACACAGCGACAGCGTTGAGTGAGCACTCACCATCGACGCCCCAATCCCCCATTCATTCCCCCCATAAATGCCCAGCTCCGTCCACGCATCTACAACCCAAAAGTAAGCATTCACCTCCCACACAAACTCCCGCCACCTCATTCACAAACTAACCACACTTATAGTAAATCTGCCTCCCCCCCAGCCCAGGCCCACTGGGCCTCACCAACTCCAACTCCCCCAACCGTCTCAAAACCCTCGCCACATCCCCCTTGTCCCGAAAATCCCGCGTATACACGCACACCAACCTCGCCTTGTCGGCCTCCACCCTCGTCTCGACCTTGGCCGAGATGCCCAGCCCGCCCTCTGCGGTCGCATGCGCCACCTTGGCCCACACCTCGTTCACGTCTCCGGGCGCGGGGAAGAGCATCCATTTGCCGGCGACGATGCCGCTCGCGCCTGCTAGAGCGGTCAGGTCGGCGATGGCGGAGCGGCGCGCGAGGGAGAGGGAGCGGGAGAGTTTGGCTGCTGTCGTCGTGGGGGGGTGTGCGGCTTGTTGGAAGGCGGTGAGGAGGGCGAGGCGGGAGGCGCCGCCGAGGCGGAGGTGGGTGAGGGATTGGGGTGAGCTAGGGGGGCGGGGGTCGTGCGGGTTGGCGATCCAGATCCAGTCGTGTCCGGGCCGCCAGTCGGTTGTCGCTGGGGGGAGGCGGGCGAGGAAGGTTGGGATGGACTCGGTTAGTTGGCGGGCTGAGGGGAGGTGTTCGTAGGGGTTGTGGAGGGGGGTCGAAGGTCCGGGTTGGTGGATGCTGGTTGGGAGGGGCTGGTGGCGGTCCCACCAGGAGACGATGTCGAAGTTGGCGACGCGGGTTTCGAGGGCTGAGGTGGTTTCTTCGTCGCCTGGGGTTGTGTGAGTTGGGAGGTGTAGGTGTTAGGTGTTAGGTGTTAGGTTGGAGGATTACCATAAAATTCGGAGTCGGAGTCCATTTTGGAAATTCAATCCAATTTCTGCGCTGTGGTTAACGAGATGTTTTGAGTGATGTTCTTCCTCTGAGAGTATCGAGTTGGAAGTTTTGGGGGTTGTTGTGTGTTTAGAACTTTAGAGAGGGCGGCTGGTGGTCGTAAATAAGGCAAGAAACCTCAAAGACAATCCAGCGCCGACCATCTGCAGCCAGCCGGAGGGTTGTTTGTATCGAATCGAATCCAGGCTTTATTCTGTCTTCTCTCAGAAGCGCTCAGAAGCTGAGAGAGTCGCTGCGGGAGCCGAGGAACCACTCCGATGAAGTGCTGTGAAATTGACCAATCCCAAAAGCGAAAGAATTGTTAAGCCGCCAGAAAAAGTAAGTGCCAGAAGGGTTGCACACTCTTCTCAGCCACACGAGAACTCCTCGATCCCTCAATTTCTTGGACAACTCCAACATCTGGATATTGCCAATCAAATGGCTGAAGAAGCAGGGAGGCTGGTCCACTCCCTCAATTCTCGGGTTCTGGATCTCCCACCCAGCTGCGTGGAGTTCTGTCCTGCCTTCCCCTGGTACTTCCTGGTCGGGACATATTCTCTGCAACCAGAGAGTGCGGGCGAGAGCAATGCAGATGCAGCCATTGACGCAACCTCTGACGACGAGGGGAACGACCAGACGGCAACGCCAAAGCAGCCGCAGAGCCGCAATGGCAGCATCATGGCTTTCCAGCTCGTCGACGACGTGGTGTGGGTGACATTTATGGACATTCGCCTCGAGCAACGCTAATTCGCGAATCAGAACACACATCCAAACTGTCCCTCAGCCCTCGGCCCTTCTGGACCTCCGATTCAACCCACACCACGGCAGTCGTGATATCTGTGCTGTCGTTTCGAGCACCGCNACTCTGGCCTTGTTTAGGTTGGCCCCTGACGACGAGCAGCCCCTGAAGCACCTAAACACCATGGACATCGCGGCCATGTCTCGGGGCGAGATCGAGCCATCGCCCGGAGAAGAGATTCTGTTCCTCTCATTCGGCTGGCATCCGTCACGCGCAGACATGATGGCCATCACCACCTCGACTGGGCATGTCTATCTCGTGCGCTTGCCGACGCTCGACGGAAACTGGGAGCTGGACCCTGAGCCCCTCATCACGCACGTGCTCGAGACATGGTGCGTCTCCATGTCTCCCATCCCAGCCACTCCAGGCCAGTCCGACCGGGCGAATGGGGCGGACGACTTGTCCTTCAGAGTGTATTCCGGAGGCGACGACTCCAAGCTGCGCTTCAGGACCTGCAACTGGCGGGACGGGGCCCTCGCCGAATCGCTTCCAGCGCTCGAGTCGAGAGGCCACGGTGCCGGAGTCACCGCAATCCTGCCTCTGTTTGAGCAAGACGCTGGTCATGAGCTGGTTGTTACCGGAAGCTACGACGAACACATCAGGTTGTTCTCTGTCCCGCCCTTTGGCAAACCGAAGAATCTCGCCGAGAGCAGCCTGGGGGGAGGGGTTTGGCGACTGAAGCTGATTGAGATGGACACGTCGCCTAACCAAGACTACGATTGGCGGGCGAGGATACTGGCTTCCTGCATGCATGCGGGTGCTCGCGTTGTCGAGCTGCTGCGGAGGGGGGATGGCGAGCACCTCTTCCGCGTCCTCGGTCGCTTCGAGGAGCACAAGAGCATGAATTACGGAAGTGATTTCCAGCCAGGGTGGAAGGACAAGCTGTCGGTGGTGTCGACTAGCTTCTACGACAAGCTGTTGTGTCTGTGGGAATTCGAGGTGGTGTGAATAGAGAAAGAGTGTTAAGATGAGATGCCCCGAAAGACCGAGACAAAGAAGCAAAGGACCCCCTGCCTGACCGAGCGAGGTGTGACGCAACCACCCGTGGACCGCTGACCGCCCTCTGAAAAGCTCACTGGCTCAGCTCACCGACAGGCACAGCGCCGCATGCCCCGCGCTAATCCAAAAGGAGACCTGACGCAGCTCGCGCCTGAGCGCGCCTGAACATGCCCAGAGCTCGGTCGTTGCGGGTGGAGACCGACTTTAATTGTCAAAGGTCGGCAGCGGACTCGATCCAACGCCCGACGGTATGACAACTGGCAGTCACCAAACACTTGCAAAATATTCTGTGCTTGCCAGCCAACAAACCATCGCACCCAGGCAGGATCGGCAACTGCTTACCTGGCATTCCTCAAGGGCAACGACTCGAATCGAGGGGATTTTCTGCCTGGCAGCTGCTCCGCAAAAGCCGTGACGATCCGCCTCCGCCGTTTCATTGCCTTGCCCTTTGTCAGTGCCTCCACCGCCGTGCAGTCCCGGCACATCTCTTAACAACCCTATGGTTCACGCCTGAGAAAGGGTCCTGAGCTGTATCCCGGTGGCCACCCCTCCGTGCCGACCGTCTGCGGCTTTTGGCAACTCCGGCAGCAGCAGCAGCAGCCGCTCGAGGTCTCCGCCATGGCGACAGCTGGACCGGCGAACGGGTCCGCTGGGCCTGCCGCCGGCGATGGCGGTGAGGCCATCCTCGCGAAAATCCACGAGGCGCTCAAGGTCGTCCACAGCCCATACTCGCCCAACCAGGCCCGGCAAGAGGCCCAGGCCTTTCTCGAAAACGTCAAGGCCCTCGGCGACGCACCCTCACACGGCTTCAACCTCGCCTTCAACAAACCCCAAGAGCCCATCGTGCGCCACTACGGCCTGTCGCTCCTCGAGCACGCGGTGAAACAGAAATGGGAGGAATACAACCCGGAACACCGGGAATATCTCCGCACATGGGTCCTCCAGCTGGCCGAGACCGTGTCCGCCGAGGACCCGCCATACCTGAGGAACAAGATCGCCCAGCTCTGGGTCGAGGTGGCCAAGCGGGCCTGGGTCGCCAGCTGGATGGACATGGATCACCTGCTGGTTAGTCTCTGGCGGGGTTCGGATTCGCTCGTCCACAAGCAGTTTGTTCTCCAGATCCTCGAGACGCTGTCCGACGAGATCTTCAACGGAGACGACGCCATAGTCGCCCTCCGCGAGGGAGCCTTGAGCAAGGCATGCGTCGAGATTTTCACCCCGGCTTCCATCCTGGCCGAGGCTTTTCCCAACCGTCAAGCCGGCCCTGACGTGCGGTGCGAGGGTGACGGGTGGCTCAGTAGAATAACACAGCTCATCAGCGAGTGTCTCGGCGGCGCCATCGAGCAGAACGAAGACGCCAAGGCGTGCGCTGTCAAGGCACTCAACGTCCTCAACTCGGTCGTCCCGTGGGCAATCCCAAAGGCTGTGGCCGCCGTTAGCTGTCGCGCCGTCATGTGCAGCTGTCTCGCCACGCCAAGCGTCCCAGTGCAAAAGGTTCGGTTGATCCCTGTCGAGCCCATCCCGAGGCTGAGGTTTAGGTGTATTGACCGTTGAAAGGCCGCTCTCGAGGCGCTGCATTCCCTTTATAACCGCTCGAGCTTTACCGAGGAGGAATTTGTCGACCTGGTGGTGCCCATGTATAGCGAAGCCATGGTCGACCTCTTCCGGCGGCTCTTCGAGTGGTCGATCGTGGACCCCGAGGACATCGATGACGACAAGTACCAATTCTCCAAGAAGTTCTCCGAGGTAAGGAAGCTCTTTCGGGTATGCTCCTTTTCCCCAGACGTCTCGTTGCTGACAGCCGCAGCTCCTTTGCTCTCTTGGCAACTATCTGGACAGGAAGTTCGCTGCCATACCGCACCTGACCAACGTGCATGGCTTCCTGGAATTTCTGATGCGGGTGTCGCAAAGCGAAAGCCTCGTCGTTTCAATCCCGATCCTTCTCACCTGGACGCGCATCCTGTCTCACCGCTCACTCGGCCCGGCAGCTGCCGAGATGCCCTTCATCGTCAACCTCCTCGAGCTCTGCAGCGGCCGCTTGATTCGATATGAGAGCTTTCCCGAGGACACTGCGGACCCCATCTACGTTTTGCTCGTTGAGGATACAGACACCATCCCTGAGCGGCACGCCTTTCTCGGCAATTACCGACGCTACTGCTGCTCGATCATTGAGAGCATTGTTCATCTCAAAATGTCGGACGCATTCTCGCACATCTTGGGCAGGGCAGAGCTTGCTCTGAACACCCTTTACGACGGGCAGCCTCCTCTCGATGGTGAGTTGAAAACTTGGAATGCCGGGTGGACTCCGATAAGCTAACATGCCCTTCAGCTGCCAACTACTCCAAGGTCTCGTTGCCTGTGTTGACGGTCGACGCTCACGCGACGGTTATCGAAGCTGCTCTCAAAGGCTACGACAAGTGGAGAACGTCGCGCAACCGGACTCCAGACGAGGTACGTCCCACGCCACGAGTGAGGCCGGCTGCGGATTCTAACGCCCCGGCGCAGAAACAGCAGGCGGAAGCCGTCGAGAAATACTTTGAGAAGTGGTGCGGCCAACTCCTAGAGATGAAGTTCGAAGTCAGCCTCACCAGCCCCCCTTTTTAATATGTCCTGCTGCTGACCATGGCCCAGGACCCCCTGATCCGCAAGCGGATACTTCAGCTTCTCGTGACCTTCTCAACCCGGGCGCTTGATTCGAACCCCGCCATCATGCTGAGGGTGCTTGAACACATCCTGATGACATGGCCAGCTCTTCAACCAGAGCACAGGCTCTTCAACGATGCGATCAGGGATCTCCAGACAGAAAGCATGGTTGAGCTGCAACGACTCGCTTCAAAGATGCCCGATCCCCTTCTTGTAAGCCGCGTACGGTTTCTGCTGAAGTTCGTCAAGCTAACATGGCGAATAGGACGTGTATGACCAGTTGGAAGCCAAGGTCCAAGAGATGATCGCCTCGGGAAATCTCGACGAGAAGCGTCAGGTCGCCTACCAGAGCTTCCTCTTCATCATCATGTAAGTCGGGCTCCCTAATGGGAGAATTGGGTTTCCTTGACATGAATGACTCATGATATCTAGTCACCGATCCACTCGCATTGACCCAGCTCTACGTATTTCAAAACTCTCTGCTTTCATTGAGCCGGTAAAGAACCAGTGGAAAAACGAATCGCTGAAGCAAGCATTGGGATCCTACAATGGCTTCTGCGAGCTTCTGGGTCTGGATAAGGTGCAAAAGTACCTGGCCCAGCGCCGCGTCCATGAGATCGCCGACTGGGGCTCGACGGAACTCGATGCCGAAGGGCTCGCGCTGCAGGCTGAACTGGAACAGAGACAAACCGTATGTTGATGGTTCCAGAATGGAATCGCCGAGTATTCTAACACACAAGTCTAGGCCCTGCCGCTTCGGGTGACCAAGTCCTTCTTGACGTACTCGGTGGAGAGGATCGAGAAGAATTCGGCTCCTTACCAGGCATCTTGTGCTCTCTGGCAAGACGGTTTCCAGCTCATCCTGCCAGAACTGCTCAAGTTTCTGAGGTTCGTATTCCACAGCCTCTGGTGATTCAAGCCTGATGCTGACCAGAGCTCAGCTATGCCCACACATCCCACAACCCAGCGAACTGGAGCTTGTTCCCGGCAGAGATGCAGTCGGTAGTGGGCCGCCTCCTGTCGGACCGATTCTGGCAAGCCGGCATATCAGAAGGGAGTAAGGACGACTTCTATGCCAGAGTGCTGGGGAAGAAGAACACTTTGGAGGGGCTTGCATCCACGATCCGCGGGGCTGTCCGGTTCGTCCGGGAGACGTGCTACGCCATCATCTACTGCATGACGCGGCTCGACATGCAGTTTTACGGCTTCCTGGAACTGCCAGGGCCGTTGGCAAACGCACTGTTTGCCGACTCGATCTACCTCTCGTCTCACCAGGTCATCAATCTTCTCACCCTGGTACGGTTCCTGGTCGACAACTGCCCGGTTGAATTGCGCGACCATTTCGTACCTCCTATTTTGGCCACCTGCTTCGAGCAGATGGATGTCAAGATCAGCTCGGAGTGGGAGAAGCTCGGGCAACGGGAGGCGGTTCGAGCCGCAGCCGATGAGCTGACGGAGGAGATGAAGGCCGAGAGCATCTTGAGGCAGCTCACCTATTCGGCCGTTCTGATGGTTGCCGATGTCCTTGACCCGGCCCGGGCCGGTAAGTATCCGTTCCACGGTCTGGCGACGATTATCCCCGACACCCACTGACCGTTGCATAGCATCCCCGACGGGCTCGGACAAACCCGAAGACGCAGCAGCCAGCTCAAAATACCCCCCGCTCCGCAAGTTCTGCTTGATGAAGCCGGCGATCGCGGTCCCGCTGCTGGTCTTCTGCAGTCACGCGGTTCGCATGCACGATGGGAGATGTTGTGGCGTGGTGCTGCGGGTTTTCCGCTCCATTGTTCCGGAGTTCAGCCCTACGGATCTCACCAAGACCTTGAAAGACTCTGGGCACACGGCGCCCCTTGAGGAGTTCCCGATCCCGGAGGAGACCGCCAGAGAGATCAGGGAGTTCATCTCGGCGGACGTGTTGAAAGCGGCCATCTCGTCGCTGCATGACCCCTACTTCGTGGACTCGCAGAGGGAACTGGGCGCGCTGATCGCCTACATTCTGGCCTACTATGCGCCGCTGACGCCCACGCCGCGGAGCATTCTCGTCTCGTTGCCGAACATCAAGGCGGAGGATGTCGACAAGACCATCAAGAACGTCTCGCAGCCAGGCTTGCACTCCCGCCAGCAACGGGCGCTCGTCCTTGAGCTGCTCGAGGACTTGAAGGGCGTCAGCATCTCGGAAATGGGCAAGCTCACCAAGGGTCTCGGGGGCGCTGCGGGGGCGTCTCGCGGCAGCAAGAAGTCTACGCGGAGCAAGATGGTCCAGGAATTCATGACGCCGAGCGCGACCGCGGGGACTAGCGGAGCCGCGGGGGCGGGCGACTCGACGGGACGCAACAAGAGCCCCGACTTGGAGGGCGTGGCTGGGATGTTTAACGAAGCCGGCTAGAGGCCTCGCGGCAGGCAGGAGAAGCGATGCGCGGCACCGCGGAGCCGCTCACGGCGCCGGCGCTCGGACACGCTGTGGCAGCGGCGCGGAATCATTGTACAACAACGCTATCTCATGTCGGGTTGTTTTCAGTCACGTCGCAGAGAGGCGGGCTTCCGCTCGTCGGAGTGA
>FJWA01003733.1_pt1 | contig 15682 bp, 21 predicted proteins | sample 1011891 | NCBI WGS metagenome assembly FJWA01 (sample SAMEA3912450, study PRJEB9761) | metagenome | biome: forest; material: soil | place: USA | collected 2011-06-22 | depth 0.1 m
AACTGCCCCAGTCTGGACGAGTACTCCTCAGCGTGCGCGTGCATTTCGGCCGTCGCCAACACGCAGACCGTCACGGACGCCGCGTCGACCGTCGTCTCGGCCATACCCGAGACGGTTACCACCGAAATCCCCTTCACCTCGGTGTCTACAGTGGAGCTGGTAGTGACGGAGACGGTGACCGCCACGGCCACTTCCACACTGACTGCCACGCTCACCTCGTCCCTGTCTGGCACCACGACCGTTACCGTTCACCTTGCCCCGACGCAGTCGTCTGCGGTGTACGTCACGTCCTCATGGGGCCAAGGCAATAGCCTTGGCTGGAACGGTGGCATTGTTGGAGCCGGCAACAATGGGGATCCCAACGTCATCGGCTTTGTGACAGCGGGCGGCCAGCCTTGGCTAGTCGGTGACCCGGCCCACAAACTGTTTGCCTGCCAGGGGAGTTCTTACTACGGCACCAACCCGCAATGGAGGGCTCTGTATTTTGAAACGGATGACCGGGCGAGTGATTGCCAGCCGATCACATGCACCGTGGCCACCGATGGCCAGCTGAGCTGCCAGACGACCACCGGCCTCACCCTCACCAAGTTCATGTCGTGCTACTGGGGCATGTACTTTGCTACGGCGGACTACACTAATAGTGGCTCTTGCGACGGGGACTCCATCACCTTGGCTCTCGGCTCCCTCATCACTTACTGAGCCGACGCGCGACCGCCAACCNGTTTGCTTGTGGTAGGAGCTTCGATTCCAAGACGGTCCTCTGGCGGAAACCCCACACCCGCGAAAACGTACGGGCCACCTCGGGCTTACTTTCTGTCTGCCTGCCAAAACTGGCGGCACTTACACTTTGGAATCACGTAGTAATAGCAATTCATGGTCTCTGCGACGTGTTATATCGCTATTTTCAACTCAACCATGGCGTCCGCCTGAGTTCCTTCAGATACGTGCCGTCAACCATGCCTTGCGCTCAGGCGAACCTTCAGGCCCAACCTGGGCTAGTTTCTCGTTGTACAGCTCCTGAATGGTGACATAAGTTCTTAGAAGATCCTTTCCAATACTGCTCATTAGCAGCTCGTCTCCGAGCAGCGCTTGGAATGCCTCATCAGGAGTACGAGGCAATTCCCGGGTCACCCCCAGTCCCGCACGCTCTTGATCCGTCAACATTGCTACATCAACTGCACCAGCGTCAGTGTCAACTGCACTGCCCTTTCGCATCCTTGATATAAAACATGCTCAAACTCACCTTGGCAATCATGAATCGTCAGTTTCGTCTTTCTCCTTATCCCATCCATCCCAGCAATCAACACGCCGGCCACAAACAGGTACATCTGCGCCGACGCATCTGGTAGTCTCATCTCCCAAAGTCCCAGCGCCCGTTTTCGGATTGGCCCCTCCCTGTTCTCCGTGCCCCATGAGACATACCTGCCTGCGCACCACTGCCCTGCGACGGTCCGGGTGTAGCTTTCGGGCCGAGGCATCGCAAACGCGCACAGCGCCTCGACATGTTCGATCACGCCAGCCAAGAAGTGCTCCTCCACCTCCCCGACGGGGTGATTCCGACTTTCCACTGAGAAATTGGTATGTAGCCCATTAATTTCAGGCGGCGCCGGGTTGAACGTCAGCCGCACATCATGCTCGCGACAAGTGCGTCTTGCCGTCTCCTTTGCCGTGATCAGCGCGTCGACGGCTTGCAGCGGGGGCAAATGGCCCGTGACCAGCTCGTAGGCGTTCTCACTGCCCTCGCAGTGAAACTGCTCGACTGGGACGCCGACGGCGTCGAGGCGCTGGGCGATCACGCTCAGGATAGGGAGCATAAAGGACTCGATGGCGCGGAGGCCAGATGAGGCGTGCACTTCATGCTTGGGGTTGGGGCCAGTCTGCACGGCGCTAAACTCGAGCTCGAAGCCAACTCGAAACGACAGGCCGAGATCGTCGTGGCCTTGTTGGATAGCCTGGAGAAGGGCGCGGCGCGGGCAGAAGGGGCCGGCTAGTGTGATGGGGCTTCCTAAATAACCGGGCCGGAGGGGCGTGCCGGAACCGAAGTAGCAGAAGATGACGGCCTGCTCGCCGTTGGCGGTGCCCGGGTAGAGGTGGATGGTATTGAAGTCGGGGAGGAGGAAGCATTGGCCAGCGGGTCGGCCCGGGTCACGGTCAACCAGCGGCAGGCCGATATCAATGAGGGAGAGGTAATGTCTGCAGAGAGCAAGATTGGCGCTTGCTTCGATGAGCGAACCCAGGTGTTTCAGCGTCAGAGTCCGGACGCGGACGGTTGACGTATAGTCGATCCATTGTAGATGGACGAGTTGCAATTCTTTGTGAATGTTGATGAAAGATGCAAATGTCTGGTACCCGCCGACGACCAAAGTACGGTCCATGCTGGGAATTGCTGTTGCGGGGCAGAGAGAGTGGTGATGGGCAGTGCCATGCAATTCTTGGAGGTTGCGTGTGGAAGGAAATGTATGAACGGACACGGGAGGGAAGCAAGCCCGTCTGAAGCAGTTCCTAATAACGCTTCCTGTTCTTTTGTAAAAAGTGAAATACTATAAAAGAATGGGGGTAAAATCGCGCATGAGGCTCAATCAGCCTACGACGAGGCAGAAAACTGACCCTGAGGAGGGAGGCCTGAAGTTGTGAGGACCTGAAAGTGGTGCCCAACTCAAGACGGCCGAATTCCTGTCCACCCGCCGTCGAGAGGATGCAACCGACCGAAGAGTGCTGTCCATACATATGTACCTACCTATCAATGCAGCGTTTTAGGTGACACGACATTTACCACACCATGCATGTCAGCCAAGGCACACTCGTAGGCTTCAAGGCCGTCCAGCGACAAGTACATGTACATGTATGTACCTGGCCTCGCGTCTGGAGGCTGTACCAATTCCCGGCTGCGAAGTTAGTGCAGCTACTCCGATGTTGATCTACCGCAGATACATATGTACAGAATACAAGTACTGCAGATGATTACTCTGTTTAATTCCGGCAAGTCGCATACCTCTGTGGCACAAACCAAGCCTCTTTTTTTCTTTTTTTCTTTTTTTCTTTTTTTTTTTTAAACGGAAACGTGTCACTGGAAGCGTGGTGCGCAGGCTCGGCACATGATTTCCGGCGAGTGCCAGTAGGTAAACCGCCGGTCAGATGCCAACTGGTCTCCCAAAGACTTCAGGTAGGGCAGGTGCTTGATGTGCCGTGTATAGAAAGATGAGACGACGCGGTCTTTGGTGGTGTGGTTTTGCCGTTTCGGGTCGGATTCCGACCAGGACCCAGAGTTTTGGGCGAGCGGTGGGCCGTCGTAAATTACCTGAGCTTCCAGGTTGTCAAACCGACACCCCAGTCACAAGCATTGACACCCCGCCCCGCAGGCGCCTGCAGGGGTCCGCAACTTTTTTTTTTCGCTTCGAAATTTGGCAGTCCAACTTACACCCGGGGAAGCAGTTTTCGATTGCGCAGTCCAGAGAACTGCCTGGGGCCTGTTGCGAACCTTGACACCGATTCGGCAACAAAGACAGTGACGACAGCCGCAATGGGTCTAAAACATGCGAAAGAGAGGAAGAAGAAGGCCGACAAGCCGGGTTTTGACGAGGCCGCCCTGGCTCAGTTGACGAGCAAACTCGACAAGTCCCTCGGCGATTCCCAGAAGCAGCTGCCGCCCAAGCGAAAGAGACAGCGCGAAAACGACGACGATCACCAACCGAAGAGGCACCAGACTCGTCCGTCAGAATGCGGCCCACAAGGAGAACTCGGCGGCGGGTGGAAGAGCAAGCAGGCCCCGAACCTCCTCGATGAGATCCTGGCTCTCGGAGGGAATGAAGAGGATCTGGAGCTGGTAGCCAACGTTGACTCCGGCGACGAAGGCGGTGACGCACCCCGTCCGAAAGTCTCATCGGAGACGATTGTCGACAAGTCCTTGAAAGACGAGCTTGCACAGTTCGCATCCAGCCTTGGCCTCAGCAACTTCCACGAGCACGATGACCCTGAGACCGACGACGAGGGTGATGAGCCGGAGGAAGACACCGAGGCTCCGGAAGAGGACAAACCGATAGCCCCCACGCTTCCTGTCCAGGAAGTCCGCCAGGGGAAAAAGTCGGGGAAGTTGGTCAGTAAGCAGCAGCTCTGCAGCGTGCTTCTCGCCGCTGGAACCAAGAGCGACGGCTAACATGGCCCAGGTCTTCGACCCTCGTTCTGATTGGCATGGTCTCTCTCTAGAAGGCCTCTCCCTACAGGCTACGGACGACAGCAAGCAGCATCCTGGCTTGTTCTCGAGTCTGAAGGCATATGCGGAAAAATTGCTGGAAGAAGATTCCTCCAGGTACCTCACGGCGCGGGCATCCAGCTCGTCGCAGAAGTTCATGTCGACCATCATGTCGTCCGGAACACTCTCCGATAAGGTGTCGGCATTGACACTCTCGATCCAAGAGTCGCCGCTCCACAACCGCAAGGCTTTTGAGAGCCTGATCACCTTGGCGGGGAAAAGGAGCCGCGGCCAGGCAATTGCCGCCCTTGGGGCCCTCGTCGATTTACTCGGGAACGGGACGGTGCTTCCTGACGACCGCCGTCTCCATCCCTTCAATACCCAGCCCGCGTTGCTCGGGTCCGCGGACAATCAGGGCGGCGCATCCTGGACGGAAGGGCAGAAGCTTCCCGGAAAGTTGACCGAGCCACATCTGATGATGTGGGCGTACGAGGACTGGCTAAAAGGGGCCTATTTCCGCATCATCCAGCTGCTCGAGATCTGGTGCTCTGACGAGATTGAGTATTCGAGGTCCAGGGCCCTCGATTTCGTCTTTGGGCTGCTCAAGAACAAGCCGGAGCAGGAAGCTAACCTGCTGCGGCTGCTGGTGAACAAGCTGGGCGACCGAGAGCGGAAGATCGCTTCGCGGGCGTCGCATCTCATTCTCCAGCTGCTCACCATCCACCCAGGGATGAAGACAGTCATCATCGCGACCGTGGAACAGGAGGTGCTCCTGAAGCCAGCTCAGAACCTGCGCACGAAATACACCGCCATCAATACACTGAACCAGACAATACTGAGTATGAAGGAGCCGGCCATCGCCGACACGCTGCTCCGTATCTACTTTGAGATCTTTCTCTCTCTCCTGAAAACGGGCGCCCTGGGTGATTTCGAGGCTCACGACAACGATATGAAATCGGGCCGTCCACGGAGAAAGCCCAAGAAGGCGGGAGGTTCCAACACGCCGGCTCCCGTGAACGAGCAGGAGACAGCACAGAAGCTCGTCTCATCTTTGCTGACGGGTGTCAACCGGGCGATTCCTTTTGCCGCCGCCGAGGACTCGACATTGGAAAAACACCTCGACACGCTGTTCAGGATCACACATTCCTCCAACTTCAACACCAGCGTCCAGGCATTGATGCTCATCCAGCAGCTCGCGGCCTCGAAACAGCTCGCTGTCGACAGGTTTTACAGGACTCTATACGAGTCACTCCTGGATCCGAGGCTCGTTACGTCGTCCAAGCATGCCCTTTATCTCAATCTCCTCTTCCGAGCCATGAAGAACGACGTTGATGTCCGCCGGGTCAAGGCGTTTGTCAAGAGGCTGATTCAGGTGCTGAGCCTGCACCAGCCATCGTTTGCAAGCGGCATCCTTTTCCTGATCGCCGAGCTGCAAACGACTTTTCCCGACCTTCGAACTCTGCTGGATGAGCCCGAGGACAACGACGACGATGGCGAGGAAGTCTACCGCGACGTCCGAGAGGATGGACAGGGTCCGACTGAAACCGACACCCAGCGCCATATCGTGGCCTACGACGGCCGAAAGCGGAACCCCGAGCACAGCAACGCGCATCGGAGCTGCCTCTGGGAGTTGGTAAGCGACACGCTCAATTTGGCCGACATTGGCTGAGGAACTACTGTGCGCGACGAATCCTCTGACTGACCCGAGTATAGGTGCCTTTCTTCGCCCATTACCACCCTTCGGTATGCGTGTTTGCCGGTAACCTCTTGACGCGGCAGAAGGCACTGCCCAAACCCGACCTGGCCAACCACACCCTGATGCACTTCCTCGACAAATTCGTCTACCGCAACCCCAAGGCGGAGGAATCCAAACGGGGTGGTTCAATCATGCAGCCGATCCTTGCTTCTGGCAGTTCGTCGCATATTGTGGCGTCTAGCAAAGCCGCTGCCCGACAGCAGCCGGCTGTCAACGCTTCCTCCTTTTGGAATCTCAGGCCCGAGCAAGTTTCTGCCGAGGACGTGTTCTTCCATGAATACTTTGCCCGTGTCGGAAAGCCCGGAGAGGCATCCCGTGCAAAGAAGGCGGCCGACGGCGAGCAGGCGGTGTCCGATGACGAGGCGGCCGGGGAAGAGGAGATTTGGGACGCCCTTGTCAACTCGCAGCCGGAAATCGAGGGCGCAGATGCCGAGGAAGATTCCGACATGGACCTGGAGGAATACGATTATTCGGACAACGAGATGGAACTCGGCAAACATGGTGCCGAGGAGCAGATGTCAGACTTGGAGTCAGAGGGCTCCCAAGGTGACGCTGGTTTCGAGGGCATATTTGATGATTCCGAGGAGAGCGACGAGGAGGAGGAGGATGAAGAAGAGGAGGAGGCCGAGGCTGGAAAGGAGGCAACCGAACCGGGTCGGAAGCGCAGGCTCAACAGGAAGGAGATGAGGAGCCTTCCTACGTTTGCATCGGCCGATGATTACGCCGAGATGCTGGCTGCAGAGGATGATTAAAAGGACGACAGGTTGAATCGCAATTTGCTCCCCGAGTTTCTAACCATAGCCGGGTGGCCTAATTCAAGCGCTACGGCGTTGGGGCATCTGCTTGTACCCTGAAGATTTGAGAGAGCAGGGTTTCCCACCCCTACGTGTCAAACCACTCCAACGGGTCGGCCTCTGTGAATATCGCACGGAAGGTATGCCCTCCGTCCGGTGCTTCCCTGTCCTCGGTATCTAAACATGGCACGAAGCCCGTCAGCACACCCCCCCGACGGCGGGAGAAGCAACCGGTACTTACGGATGCTGTGGAGTGTCGCCATGTCATCCGGGCCTCCAGTGAATGCTCGGAAGTGGATAAAAGCCGGACCGTCGTCGGGTAAGGACGGGATGCGCACCTTGCCAAATATGTGCAGGCCGTACGCAGAGACAGCCACTCGGACTTGCTGGAGGTCGTCGGCCCCAAAGCCCGCCAGCTGCGCATCGCTCAGATGCTCCACACTGGCAAAATACTCGGGTTCATGCTCTAGGTCAACGGGTGGGTGTGAGCACGGACGGGCTCGAAAGGGGTTCTTGGACAACACCCGGTGCGAGGGGTATGAGTGGGATGATGGCTCACTCTTGGAGTCGTGGCGGAGGCGCACGAGAGCTCTCTTCAGCTCATGCTCGATCTGATGGAACGCCTTGATGGACTCCTCCTTTGGCTCGTGCGGGTCCCCGAGCTTTACAGTATCCGCGGTGGCCTCGGGGCCGAGTCAGCAGTGTCTTCACGCAGGGGTGATGCGGACCAGCTCTGTATGCCACTGGCCCAAACGATTTCACTCATGACTTACCATGTTGAACCTGTTGAGATGGTCGATGGTGTGTTTGACGGGGCTGAGTATGCCAGTCTGCCTACCTCTGGAAGTGTGTGCTCGGGGCAAAGAAACGTACCTTTGACCCGTGGCTTGAGGAGCAAATCGAGGCACGGAACCGGGAGCGGTTGTTGCTGATCCCGAGTGGGACTGCAACATTGCGTCAGGGTGGAAGAACAAATCGCGGGGAACGAGCGCCTCCTCATGCGGTGGTCGTATGTGGCGTTCCCTCCTGCCTGACCTGCGACGTCAACTTTCCAACTCGATCCCGCGGAAAAAGCGGGCCTCAGCGAGTGAAAGTACCTACCTGCCCTTCACCCTTCAATGACGAGGAGGGCGTCCCATCACGGCCCGCTGCGGACTCAGAATCTCTCGGGCTTGGCAGGCCCACTCAAGCACCGGGAAGCCGTTCCGAGGACCGAAGCCGAGGCTCAGTCTTCGCCTGAGTTTCAATGTCCCGCCGACGGAAACACCGAGCCTCGCACAAGAGCCTGGAAGCAGTCAAAAGTCAAAACAGCACATGGGCAGTGTACATAATGAACAACAGGCCAGGAGCCAGCGGCCGGCTTTTGAGCGCTCCGTGAAGTAAAAGGCCGGACAGGGGCTGATATCGACGACTTCTCGCCTCGGCCTTTTCCCCCAGCATGGTTAGACCTCCTTGCCACAGTCCGCTGCGCGTCGTTCGTCGTGCCCGACCGCGTCCCCGCCATCAAACCAAGAGCCGTGTGCGGTCTGCGAGAGGCCGGACAGCCCATTCTCCAACGACGACATCGAGAGCAGACCCGAGGCCGGAGCCGGGGCTGGGGGCGAGTCTGCCAGGTGGGCACCAAGACGTTTCGAGCAGGGCGCGGGTCCGCTTTTTTTCTTTCGCGTTGCCGGCGCTGGACACGCAGGAGCAAAGCCGGGGCACCCGGCACCCTGCTGTACATAAGAACCCACGTCGCGGTCTACGCCTGCGGTCGGTCCGGAGAATGTCTTCCCGGTTATTCTCGGTCGCGCGCCGCCGAGTCTTCACTCTGCCTCTGACTCCTGCGCGCTCTGTCCGGACGCCATTCGGCCGGTCCATCACAACCGCAGCAGGTCTGTATTTTCAGCGCGAGCCCCCTTCGCCCCCTTTTGGCCACCCCCTTGGTGCCGCGTTCACGGGACTGACTCGTGGCTTTCACTCCCCCCCAGACCCGGTCTCGACCGCACCGGCAGCCAAGCGGGCCCCTTTCTTCCTCCGAGCAGCCTCCGTCACCGGCCGGATCGTCCTGTTCACCACCCTCGGCTTCATCATGGCCGCGGCACCCGCCTACAGAGCGGCAGCGGCCATCTTGTCCCCGGCGAGTGACGCCGACACCCTCGACTCCTTCACGCCGCAGGATGACGACGCGAGGGCCAAGGAGGACTACGTCAATGCGCACCCGCTGACAGCGTCCCTGCGGGTGAACCCAGACTTCACAGAGTCCCGGCCGCACATGAAGATACCGCCCTCCTGGCGCAGGCACAACCTGACCGGCGGCACCCTCAGCGGGCCCGGCAAGATGGCCATTCCGCCATTCAGCTGGACCGAGCGAGACGGGAAGAACTATGTCCAAATCACACATGTCGGGACGGATCTGTGCGGCCACCAGGGCATAATCCACGGGGGCTTTCTGGCCACGATGCTGGACGAAGGCCTCGCCAGGTGCTGTTTCCCCGTGCTGCCCTTCAACGTGGGCATGACGGCGAAGCTGGAGATCAACTACAAGGCGCCCGCCATGGCCGACCAGTACCTGGTGCTCCGGGCCACAACCGTCAAGGTGGAAGGCCGGAAGGCGTGGGTCGAAGGCCACATCGAGACTCTCCCGGCCGAGGAGGGCGAAGTGCCTACTATCCTGGCGACCGCCAGCGCGCTCTACATCTCTCCCAAACAAGCAGCGGTGCGTAGCCCAGAACCCCACCTCTGGAATCCTTCGTCTGTTTTGGCATGAAACTCTTTGCTAACCGGGATCACGTCACCACGTCCTGCAGCTGATGGCCAAGGTCTACCCAGTGAAATAGGCTCCCCGTTTTCATGTCGCCGGCGTCCTGTCCGTCGTGGGAGTGATGGGAAATATCGATACGAAGCAGGCCATGGGTTGTAGACTAGAGAGTAGATGAGCGACGTGCCTGCCGACACAAGAGGCATTGGAGGCATGGGTTGGTGTGGCGTTGCGGCGTGTGGTAGACAGCATTGCGCTTCGGCATTGTGTAGAATACAGTACTGTACCGTAGAGCAGAGGACGGGGGACAAGCGACGGCGGACCGATCATCGCCGACTACATAGTAGTGGTGTGGTGCCTACCTTACCCTCCCAACCCAGACAGGCACATGATGTCCAGTCCAGAATCCGGCTTTGGGACCTCTCACCCTTGCTCATTGAGTCATTACCTACCTACTGTGTACAGGTAGGGACCTCCTCAAACCGATGTCGGGTTTGGCGGGATTTTGCACACCGAGGGGCGAAATCACGCCATTGCCGAGACACGGTCCCGACGGTGCCCCGCGCCGGATCGGAGCCATGCATTACCCTCCCGGGAGAACGGCGGCAACGACGGGAATCGGTCCCACCCCACCATTCTGCCACTCTGCGATTAACGTTATATGCCCCTTGAATCCATAATTGCCAGCTTGCCGCTAACATTAATTCCATCGCCGACCTGCCGACGCGCGCTTCTCTGAGTCCCGCCGGGCGATCTCCACTCATTTTTTTTTCGAGCAATCGGCACCAAAGGCTGCTGCCCTGGTTACTTCCCCAGCTCGTAGGTAGGACGTGACAAGCAAACGCAAAGGGCGCGACAGGGTCCAACAATGGCAACGTGAGTCCCTTTCCTGCAGTGCTTGACCGCCCCCAACTGCCATGCCGGCCACCATCTAGGGCGGCGACAGGCGGGCGCGTTCCCTTTCGCGGGCATGACTGACGAGCGGCCCAAGCAATATCACCTGGCACCCGTCGCTCACGCGGCACGAGCGGAACCAGCTGCGCGGCCAGCGCGGCTTTACCGTCTGGTTCACAGGGCTATCGGCCTCGGGCAAGTCGACCGTCGCGACCGCCCTCGAGCAGCACCTGCTCCACATTGGCCTGGCCGCGTACCGGCTCGACGGCGACAATGTGCGTTTCGGGCTCAACAAGGACCTGGGCTTCTCCGAAAAGGACCGCAACGAGAACATCCGCCGTATCGCTGAGGTAGCGTACCCCCCTTCCCGGCTCCCATGCCCACCCGCTAATCCGTCCCGAACCTACCCAACAGGTCGCGAAGCTCTTTGCCGACTCTTCCACCATCGCTTTGACCTCCTTCATCTCCCCGTACCGCGCAGACCGACAGATCGCCCGGGATCTACATGCGAGTGCCTCCCAGCCAGGCGACGACGCCCTGCCGTTCATCGAGGTATTCGTCGACGTCCCCCTCGAGGAGGCCGAGAAGCGGGACCCCAAGGGGCTGTATAAAAAGGCACGGGCGGGCGAGATTAAGGACTTCACGGGCATATCGGCCCCCTACGAGGCCCCCGAGGCCCCCGAGATCACGATTCGAACCGACCTGTTGAGCGTCGAGGAATGCGTGCGCAAGATTGTAGAGTACCTGGCGGAGAAGGGCTTGGTGACTCAAACCCAGGAGACAAGATGACGAGGGCTACCGGTCCCAGGTCGATCCTTTTTCCTGCCCTGCGAGGAGTATGGGCCTACAGATCTTGCGAGTCGGCAGCGAGGAAGAGCAGAATTCTTTCTGCTGTGATAGTACCACCTGCCCCGGCGCGCGCCAGGAGGATATTGAACACAACACCAGTCGTCAACTCGAGCCCTGACCCCCGCTCCCCCATTGCCTCGTGCGTTCCCGCACTTCTCGGCTGCCCTCCGTCCTGAGCTCCTTATGGGAGGTTGATTTCGTAGTACACGTATGCCGTATACTCGCTACCTTCGGCGGCGCCTAAACCCGCGGCGGCCATCTCGGACGTCAGTGACGCGTCATCCTTGGTCACCCGCCCCCGTTTATCCCTCCCGAAAGCATTCCCACCGAGGTACGAGTATGCCGAGTCCAGCGCTGTCTTGATTTTCTTTGCCTGTTTGGGGGTTGTCTGCCGCCAGTCAGCCGACACGACCGAGCGAAACGCATGTGGCTCGAGCCCTACCTTGACAAGCGCGGAGACAAACTCCAGTGGCAGGCCATATCTCAGGACCGTCTCAACAAACACTCGGAGTGTCATGACGTGGGCCCAGATCATGACAGTCTCGCTCCAGCCAGTCCGCCCGAGCCTCAGAGCTTCCCCCCAGACCTTCTTCTCCTCCCTGGCGACGCGCTCGAGCTCACGCTTCTCTTCCTCCTTGCCGCCCTCCACGTACTTGTATTGCCGGGGCGTCCATTTCTGCTCCCTGCACTTCTGCAAGAACTCGGCACTCGTCTTCTTGAAGGTCGTGACCGCAAACAGGGTGAACTCGTCGTCCTGGGCCACCTGGATTGACGACCGAGGCACCACCATGGGGGCAATGGTCTCGTAGCTGCGGAGAAAGTCTTTGCGCGCGTTCGTTGGCACCACAATGAGATGGGTTTCCAGGTATTCCGAGTCTTGTACCAGCAAACTCGGGTCGACGATGGGCGTCAGTGACTTGGTTGACAAGTTTCCGCTGTCACACATTAGCGTCTCAGGCATCGGGCCACAAGGACAAGGGTCTCCGGCAGGCCTACGTCTGTTTCCTCTGCAGCGTCGCCAGCGTGGTTTTCACCCCGTTGTACTGGTTGAACTTGGCCTTGACGTCGTTATCGATGTTCTGCAGCTCTTTTTGCAGGTTGTCAATCAGCTCTCCCAGCGGCCGGTCAGCTCGGTACCGGACTTTGTTCCACTGGAAAGTGCGGAGATAGTGATCCGTGGGCTCTGCCGGGAGTTGTCAGATACACCTGGAGATGTGTCTGGGTACAGGGAGGTTGGCAACACAAAGCGTACTATCGTTGACCATCTTCTGTTGGGCGGCCTTGTCTTCGTCCCCGTCTAGAACGCTCTTGAGCGAGTCGGCAACCTTCGAGCCAGCGGCTTCGCAAGCGGCATTGAGCTTTGCGAGATCATCGGCATGCTGCACCAGGGCATCGAGGGTGCCAATCTTGAACGAGGGTATCGGGAACGGCAGCGTCTCGCCATTATCTCGTCCAACCGTAGCGGCGAGCGCTGTCAAGGGGTCGTCGTCGAAGATTCTAAGAGGCAGCGAAACGAGGGTGTATTGGGTCGGCTGCATCGTTGGTTATCGTAGCATGCCTCGGGGGGGCCTGCTCTGCTCGGCGTCTGGAGATATGGATACGACGTGGTATCTCGCCAAGAGCAACGGTTTGGGAGTGAGGGAGTGTTGGGCGAAGCCGGGACGTTGACCCAGCTGCAGCGGGCCGTAGGTAGAAGAGGAGGGGTCGTGGGTGGGCTGTCGCGGAGTCGCAAGGTGTTAGCCAGAATCGCAACGCGAGAGCGAAACGCGGCTTTAGTGCTGCTGGGTAAGACGTACAAGACACCGGGAAATGCGAGATGGCGGCGGGGTTGATGGGCGGCGAGCTGGACGGCGCAGCGCTGGCTGTTGGTGATGTGGATGCGACTCGGTCAGCTCGAGGCCCGCACTGTAGAGGTACGGAACGTCAAATCGCTCGGCACGCAATCCCGTTACGAACCTCGAAAGCCTTAACGCCCAGAGTGGGGCCTCTTAGCATTTTAGTGGCACCTGGCTCCAGCTCTCTGCGGTCTTGGCTGGGTTGATTTCACCCGCGACATCTGGACTAACGATCACCATCACCGACTGAGTGTCGACCAAGATGCCGGATCCCTTCTCCTCGACGACATAGCCCGAGCTCTTGGCCCAATCTCGTCCGAGACCACCCTCCTCACCTCGGCCACTCCATCGCTTTAACGCTGCTTCCATACGAACCACATTTGGACTCCATCGTCCCAGATCCGTCGACGTGAACCGACGCTGCCCCTTCTCGTACAGCAATCCATTCGGTCGAGGACTCGCCCGTCTCGTCCGCGTCGCGCCGGTACCCCGGCGGGTGGAGCCCAGGGCGACACCCGTTTCCCTATTTTCGCGTTACGCCAGTCCTCCGCGGTCGATCGACAGCTTGTTGCACCGCTGAGCGCGCTGCCCTCGACGCCTGTCGAACATGGGACTTGGACCCTGGTCGTAAGCCTGCCGCGCCGCAGCACCCAGCCCACCAGCGGGCCTCGTTCGAAGCGCCTCATACCCGACCGCCGCTCGAGCCCCAAGGCCGTCACACCGAGTCCGGAGCCCGCTTGAGCGGCCTGAAGGCTCAATGGCAACACCCTCAGGTGAGGCGTGAAGCGATGCTCGGTTCTGCGTTTCGCGGAGTCTGCTGCTAATCGCATCGCCGCGCAGTCCCCCCCGTAGCAGCACGCACCACGGCCGCCTCCAAGGCAGCACCAATGCCGTCCCTGCCTTCGTCATCCGAGCGAGTAGCGCCGCCTGCCCATGGGTCGCGCAGCGGTTCGACATCAGCGGCCGCCCCCGGCCACGCAGCTCCGATCCTTCCGTCCTCCGAATCGATTCCCCACGAGGCCGCTAGCGGGGCCCTTCGAGATGGCCGAATCCGCAACCCGGTTCCCAGCAAACTCAAGGGTAAAACTGACGGTTCAAAGGGAAACTTTGGGGTCATGCAAATAGAGGTCGCTGGCAGGAGCGAGGCTACGGATCGCGATGCCGAGGCGAAGCGAACCAGCGAGAGCACAGAGCTGGCCGCAAAGCGTGCCTTTGAGAATGGCTATGTCGCTCTTCGGAGAAGCCGTTTTGTCCACCTCCCAGACGAGCCCGTGGCGAAGCCCTTCGTCCCGGCGGCGGCGCTGGCGGCGGCGCCGGCATCGACCCAGGACCAACGCCGCGCACCCCTGGGCGCCGAAGAGACCAAGTCTGAGCAGGCCCGACTATTGACTCTGTTGCGGAGCTTACATCCCGTGCTTGTCGTGGATCAAATATGCAAGGCGCTTGCCTTCTTCGGCGGCATTCCTGGGGCGCTGCCACCGGCAAACGACGGCTTCCCAGAGAGCGCAGAGGCAAACGGGTCGGGCAGCCTCTTTGTGGGCTGGATTGCAGAGATATTCCCCAGGTTGGGAGGGAACTCGGGGCAGCAGAGCCTGGACCCCACCCGCCAGCTGGACCATCCCCAGCCCGTGAAGCGCAAGCGAGGCCGACCCAAAGGGAGTAAAGCAACCAAGGCCCGGAAAGACAAGGGGATCAAGAAGGGCCCGAGTGCCACCCTAGCAAACGCGGATCAACGCCAACCATCTGCCGTCCTGGATGAGAGCTGGATGGATGTTGATGACGACAGCGGTGTGGAAGCCGCCGACGATGTAGACACGGATGCGATGCCCCCTCCACAGTCCTCAACCCCGCACCCGCAAGCCCAAACCGCCCGTCTAGTTGTGGGACCTGGGACTCCCGGCCAGGCATCCAGTGCAGCATCCAGGACAGCACTGCCGGGAGCACCCATAGTCGGCGGCACGGCACCCGACGGAAGCTCGAGCACGAGGAAGAGGGGCCGTCCTAAGGGCTCAAGGAACCGGCCGAAAGATGTGGCATCGAACCCCGTGGAAACCCCGACACTGCCATCACAGCCAGCGGCCCAGCTTCTTCAGGGACCTCAATTTCCCCCTCCAGTTTCCCAGGCAACCCAGGAGAGTCAAGCACCCCAACGCGCCCCAGGCCCCGCCAGCGGACCTCAATCGTTCACAGCGGTGAACTCGATATCCCCGGCGTCTTCCAAGAAGAAGGCTGGGAGAGCAAAAGGCACTGGACCAAAGAAGCAAGGGCAAGGGCAAATCAGCCAAGCTTCGCCGGCACCACAGGAGCGAGGACCGACCAGTGCCCTAGCGATGACCAGCTCAGCATCCACTGCACCGGCCCAAGCACCCACTCATCAAACCCAGCCTTTGACACTTCCAACCTCTCCGACAACGATTCCAGCCCCGACAAAGCCATCCAAAAGCGCCGGACATAAGAGGAAGCGGAAAGGGGACGGCGATGCCGATGCCTCCCTGTCCCGCTCGAATGACGGCGGCAATGCCTTGGCTCGCTTTCCGGACGTCAACAGCCGCCCGCAAGCTGTCCCACTAAGTAACACGAGACCTCCAGCTCCAGCGGCAGTACCAGCAGCAGTACCAGCAGCCG
>FJWA01004030.1_pt1 | contig 15669 bp, 15 predicted proteins | sample 1011891 | NCBI WGS metagenome assembly FJWA01 (sample SAMEA3912450, study PRJEB9761) | metagenome | biome: forest; material: soil | place: USA | collected 2011-06-22 | depth 0.1 m
CCGCAAACCCTACCCGTGGAATCCGCCTTGCAACACATAAAATCCAGCTCCTTGAATGCCGGGTCCTTGTCTCCAGAACACCAAAACACAGCAAGCCCAGCCCAGAGAAGATGCAGCCAATATTCCCGTCGAAGGGGAAGTTCGCCTGACCCTGACTGAACAAGTACTGCGTGACAATGGTCCGAATCGTGCTGTCTCGAAAGCCAGATATCGCCCAGATTGCGACGCCCATGCCCCTATCGGCATTCAACTCGCATCGCGCCCCTCGAAGGAGGCATGGCTTGTCGGATTGATGCTGGATTGAAGCCCGCGAGGGACTGTTACCATGGGACAATCCATTTCGAAGGCGGCGGGGAAGCTGGGACCTGGACAGGTCACGGCCTGAGCAGGCAGGCTGGGATGCGTACTGGGACGCGACGACTTGCTGCCGATTGTAGGCGGACGGCTGGATACGTCGTTTGTAGCCTCTGATGAATGGTCGGGGTTATGACTCCAAAACGCGGTAAATGACGGGAACCACTTGGCTAGAAGCGGCTTCATTGTCATGAAACAGGCGATCACAATAGTGGCGTTTGTCTCAACGCAGGACCAGAAGGCGATGGTAACGTTCTCGAAGGTNAAATCGCGGGTTTCGATCGTAAATTTGAACATGACGACCCGGGCAATCGACATGAAGCACACACTAGGCGCATGTCCGCAGTTAGATCCAAACTTGAACTCTCAAAGAAGGTAAGTCAAGCGATGCTTACAAGAAACCAAAGGCAAACAGGACAAGCAACAGCATTTTCTGCCTTCTTGGGAACCGAAGCTGGACGATAACAGTCACGGGTAGGAGATATATCATAAAGTCGGTAGCGATGTGCAGGACCGCAACAGCCCACCAGAGGCCTAGAGCGTGGCAGTAGGCGTCTTGTTGAACCGTGAGATCCCAGAATGCCCGCAAGGGTATGCAGGCGGTAAGTATCGCGATGATGACGAAGATATTGTAGACCATGATGATGACCAAGAGGACGAAAGTGGTACGACGGACCCATGTGAAAGTCCAAATGCGAATATAAAGGAGGAGGATGGACACCTGAGACAGCCAGAGGCTAAGTTTGTAGAAAAGGAATGTGTACCAGCTGATCTAGAGAAAGGCATCAGCGGAATGAACGCCGTCGTGGGAGACTTGGTTTCATGTACCATCGCTAAAAGTCGAACGTTCTCAGGTGGGATCAACCGCACGTGCGAGCCCAGCCCAAAGGTGGCCGCTGCGAGAGGTCAAGTCAGCGAGAAGAATGGCAGAGGAAGGACTTGCACGAAGTCCTCAAAGCCAGTTCGTTAAAGTGCGTACCTTGGACAAAAGTTACGCTCATCGCGATGGAGAAGATCTGCGCAACTGTTAGAGCTGCTGGTGGATTTCCAGACAACCGAGTTCCGAGGAACACTCGAGGAGCATGGTAGCTGCCCACTTACCTGGGCAACTAGGATCAGCCAGTCGGCCCAACAAAGAACGGCAATGATAACAGTCCGGGTGTAGAACCTCAGGGCGACGAAAACGGTGCCAATGAAGGCTGTAATCACAGCGCAGACGATGATGTCCACCTGGTACGAGCGATCCGTCCCGCCAGGCACGCCGAAGGGCCCGGATCCAGTGCTCTGCGGCGGTGACGGCGTCAGCATTTGAGACTGGGCAATGATTAATTTAGCTCTTGGGACGTAGACAGGCCCAAATTAGAGTGAATAAGCCACTTACCTCGTCTGGGACATGGCAACGGGGCGACACTGTAGTACACAAAACCCGGGCAGTGAATCAAGAAGTTGAAGAGTTCCGAAGATTCCAGATCAAGGTACTAAAGAAGTGAGAGGAGCAGCCGCCAGCGTCGTCAATGCAAATAATCTTTGTGGCGAATATGGTTCACTTTGCCGTTGGTAGGTCCATGTTCCAAGCAATTATGGGACATTACTTCCAAACGCATGTTGGCGCTGAAACGTGCTCAAGAAGAGATGATTAGGTCGTGACATCACTGCAATAGGCGAGGACTTGCCACCGTCCCGCATTCGTGTCAAGTGGCTACCTAGTACCAACTCCACCCTTCACTGATGAATCTCAGTTTCTGTCCGGCCCACCAGACCCTCGAGAAAGTCGAATCCCTTCCGCTGAATATCCCACGCAGCTGCTGTCATCCGATTGGCGAACGAATGGCCTTCGCCAGGGACCTCCTCCATCCCACACTGGACCCCATTCTCTACCAATGCCGAGTACAGGTCTTTGCTCAACCGAGTTGGGACCATCACATCCTCAGAGCCGTGCACGATAAATGTCGGGGGAAACGAAGCGCTGATGTTCCTTAGCGGGTCTACATTATCCCACTCACCCTTGGGGTAGACGGCTTTCAAAACGGAGCCTTTCCCAATCTGGGTAAAGGCAAACGCTTGGCGAGGGTCGCTAAAGTCTGGGGCTCCAGGAGCCTGGCCCTCGAGCGAGACTCCTCCACGGATGGGCACCGGGCTCTCCGCGTAGACCTGGTTGATGAAGTCCTTGGTGAGCGCGGGTGGGAGCTTCGCGACAATCTGCGGCAGCTCAGATGTCCAGAAGTTGTCGGCAAAGTTGCATGGTCCGTACATATCGAAGATTCCAGCGACTGGACGCGAAACTCCGAACCCCTAGGCGGCAGAAGGCCTGGATCAGTTGCAACCCCTGGAGTGGCGAACTACGACTCGCGCAACCGGGATAACTCACCAGACTGAGAGCCAAGGTGCCACCGGAAGACGTCCCAAACGCAAATACGTGGTCCAGATCCAGGGGATACGGGCTGCTAGTCTCAGAGGACACGGCATCTCGCAGCCCCCCATCGTAGACCCAGTCCAGGAGATCGCGGCAGTCCCGCATCGGGCCGTCGAGCAAGTCAACTTGGGGACATAACCGGTGATTGGGAGACAATACAATCCATCCTCGGTTTAAACAGTCCTGGACTTGGTCTTTGTTGACCATATCTGACGATCCTAGCATGAAGGCACCTCCATGGATGTCGATGACTAACGCAGCTGGTGAGCACTCTCCTTCGGACGGAGACGCGAGGGAAGACTCACGAATTGGGTGCCCCCCTTTGGGGACCTCTTGGGCTGGCAGATAAACATCAACATCTATCTCCTGGCCGTCCACCACCTTGTAAACCGCTCGGAAGCTCAGAGGGGTCGCCATGGTCACCAGTGTTGAGTAGAGCAGAAGGATGGCACTCGAAACTATTTAATGGGTGTCTTCGAGCAATTATTGTTAATAAAATCCGGAGAGCCGCATGATTCATAAATGCCGGAACGGACCATCCCTCCATGGATATCCGGAACGAACCCAGGTTCTTGGGCGCGGGGTAGCAGCCGGAAATCCCGCCCCGCTGGCTTTGAAACGGCGCGCCTGGCTCGGGAATTCCGGGAACTGCATCCCATTGCCCCATACTCCATCCTCGTCCAAGCCCCTTGATCTCGTGCCCATCAGCGCAACGCTAGCAATACTTAGCCTCCTAGAAGCCCACGGAAGATCGGGATGTGGGGAAACTAAGCCGTCTGGACTCAGGAGCAACAATCGGGACTTGCGGATCGAATATTACTAGGCATCAAGGACAACCCGAATTTGAGGTAACTTGACAAACTCTCCTCTTCTTCCCAGTATTCTTCGCACAGCTTCTCTACATCTTCGCTTGACAGTTCGCCGTCCGACCTGAAAACATGGGCATCCCCGTTCACTCCACCCCGCCAGACGCGAGGACCAACTACATCGTTGACCAGCTCGAGGGCGAGCGCCTCACCATCCCCGGCAGTAAGGGGGCCTTCAGGATCCTCGCTTCTTCCAAGCAAACCAATGGTGGAATCGCCGTGTTTTCGAGTGGCGCCGTTCTGTCCGACGCTCCGGGTTTCCACTGGCACGCCGAAGCCCACGATGTTTTCCTCGTCACCAAGGGCTTTCTGAAGCTGTGGAACGGGGACAAGTGTCGAATCATGGGGCCTGGCGATTTCGCCTACGTTCCCCCAGTAAGCCACTCTCGCGTCTCACCTCAGAGCCACCGTCGCTGACTATGGGGCAGAAAGTCGTTCACAACCCAGAGCTCCTCGGTCCGCATACCGAAACTCTCGGGCTGGTCGCCCCGGGAGACTGGATTGACTTCTTCCGCTATGTGGGCGAGACGTACGGCGGCGTTCTTGTGCCCGAGACGGACAACCGGAACCTTGTTTCCCTTCTCATCCCCAAGATGATGGCGGCCAAGGACCGCTTCGATGTCCACTTTGAACGCAATTACGAACCGCCAGCTGTGGGCGACTGGATGGAGAGCGAGAACACACTCCCTGCGCCCTTGGAGCCCTACTTCCTGCGTGCCAACACCGGGCCGAAATGGATGCTCGGCGGCGTCATGTCACGGCCCTTCATCAACGCGTCGCAGTGCGCGGGCAAGTTCGCCATCTCCAGCATCGAGTCCTCCAGCCAGTACGCCAGTGAGGCTTCTCCGTTCGGACGGTGGCTCGCCTTCCCGACGGTGGACCACTGCTTTGTCGTCATGGAGGGTCTTTTGAGGGTGCAGCTGAAGGGCGAGGAGGAACAGAGCGAGGTTCGAGAGGGCCAGACGCTCGTCATCTCGGCGGGCCAGGCGTTCAAGCTCGAGTTTGCGAGCCGGTACGTGCGCGCTGTCACCTTCACGAATGGTGAGGGCATTGAGCACTTGGTCCATACCGCCGGTCAGCCGTACGCGCATGCTGTGATCCCGGAAGAAGCGGGGGCTTGTGACGAGGAGAAGCTGCGGGCGGTTTGTGAGCAGTTGGGCGTGAAGATGGACTGAGGTCCCATGCCACGGCTTGGCTGGCTAGAGCAGGCCTTGCCCAATCGACACCTGGGAGTCCTTGGGTGTTGGTTCTGGGCCAGCCTGAAGGGCACCAGCAGGAGAGGCATTTCCGGGCGTTGCACGTGGCCGCATCGGATTTTCCGACGCGTGCTTCCTCGTGTTCCAAAACGAAAAGCGCTCAAAGGGACACGACACGGTAGAGGTGTTGTATTAGATGATTAATGTTGCAACCTTCTTGTTGAACCAGAACCAGCCCGTTAGAGGGAGAAGATCCAAAGGTGACACAGCAGAGAGACAGTCGAAAGTTGAAGAGCAGGATCCGAGAGCCGAAATGTCGGTATGACTGGACACGTTTGCCGGCAGCGAGGTTGCATAGGAGATGATGTGTTGCGCCGGCCTGCACCTACACGAGCATCAAGTCTGCGGGTATTCTCCAAGAAACAACCGCGGTGTTGCGTTTTTTTTGTTGGGGATTGGAAGACTCGAAGACTCGAAACCCAGCCTGGAACCTGGCGTGTCCGCCTGGAATTTAGAGTGCGATGGCCCCACTTTGCCCCGCGCCCGATATCGCGTCGCTCATCCGTGCGACCGTGCCAGAGATTTTTCTGTGAACCCGCGCGACGAGTCACAGTCACAGGTGCGACTGAAGGTTGGAAAGTGCTTGTCGCAACAGCCCCTGCTCCAAGAATTCGCATTTTCTGGCTTTTCTCTCAATTAGCTTCGCCCACGCATCTGCTGCACCAATTCCCGTCCCGAGTCTCGACATTTCGCTTGTTGCAGCGTGTCGACAACCGATCACAGGTACCATGGCTTCCGAGGTGCTGGCCAGCATCCCACTCACGTCGCTGCCCCGGATATCTCAGGGCAAAGTCAGGTATGGGGAGCCCCCCGTTCTCAGGTCTACTGCTTGTCGCCATGTCTGCAGCGTATTCAGCGCATGCAGTCGGTGTAACCACAGATATTCGACCATGGGTGAAGCTTCGATTCCCCGTTGCGCGATATCAAACAACCCTGCTCCACCTTCTGCCCCTGGTGTTTGATGTGATGGATGCTCACAAACATGCCGTTTCGACAGAGACCTCTTTGCTCTGCCAGACGGCGACAAGCCCACTCTGCTTTTTGCTACTTCCGGTATGCCCTCGTGAATCACTTCTTCGCATGCTCGGAGAAAGTTGACGTTCTTCAGATCGCATCAGCGCATATGACGTCATTCTCAAGGTCTGACCCGTTGTCTGAGATTGGTGTGAGTGTGCTAACTTGACGAATTTTAGAACGGCGTTCCAACTAAGGGCGCAATCCTCACTCTCATCTCGGCCAAATGGTTCGAGGTGCTCGCGTCCCGCGTCCCGGGCTTGAAGCATCACTTCCTCCATCTCGGCCCTCCCAAGTCGGCCGGCCTCACGCAGGATGAGGAGCGGATGCTGCGCGGCCGGTCGATGACTGTCCGGTATGTCAAGCCCGTTTGTGACTCGATTGCCGAGCATTATTGACTTTGTATTTTTCCAGCCGTCTCAAAATCTTCCCTCTCGAGGCCATCGGCAAGTGCCTCTTGCTGCTGGAAGGTTCGTTGCGTCCCAACTAACAGCTATCCCGCAGTCCGCGGCTATGTTACTGGCAGCGCCTGGACAGAGTGAGTACCGTCTCGTCATGGTCTGGAATACCTCTCCCGCGGCTGACTCCGTTCCAGGTACACCAAGAGTCAGACCATCCACGACCTCCCGCAGCCTGCCGGTCTCGCCCAATGCGAGCGCCTTCCTCAGCCCATTTACACCCCGTCCACCAAAGCCGAGCTCGGAGACAAGGACCTCAACATCTCTCCTGACGAGGCTAGGAAAATCGTCGGAGACAAGTATGCCTCGCGTATCGAGGAGCTGGCACTCGCCTGCTACAACGCCGGCGCTGCCTACGCCGAGGAACGGGGAATCATCATTGCAAGTCATCACTGGCGGGGGGACACGGCGCCCAAGTCTTGCTAACATGCGCTGCGCAGGCCGACACCAAGTTTGAGTTTGGCTTGGACGAGGAGACCGACGAGATCTACCTGGTCGACGAGGTTCTCACGTATGTTGCCTTCATTCGTCCACACGCGGAGCCGAGAACCCCACAATTTGGATACTGAACTGCCGTCCTAGACCCGACTCCTCGCGCTTCTGGAGCAGAGCTGACTACCAAGGCATGTTCACCCCATCCACACCCCATGGCGACATACTGACTTTAGATTGTAGTTGGACGTGACCAAGACTCTTGTACGTGCTGTGCTGCTTGCAGCCTGGCCAGGCGGGGGGCCGGGGGGACTTCTGTTTTGTGTGCTGACCCGTCGCAGTCGACAAGCAGGTGCTCAGGAACTGGTTGACCGAGAATGGCCTGGTATGCACCCCTTCTCCAACCGAAAACAGTCACACATTGGACAGAAATCCTAACCTGGAACAGAAAGGCAAGCCCGACGTGGAAATGCCGGCTGAGGTCGTCGAGAAGACCAAGGCCCGGTATACCGAAGTCTTCGAGCGCCTTACGGATAACAGCCTGGAGGACGCGCTGAAGAAGGTGCCAAACTAAGACGCCAGCGGCGGGAGAAACGTGCTTGGAGAGGCCGAGGGGGAGGTCTCGGTAAGTGACCTTGACCCCTTTCAGATCAGCAACTGATCGGCCGTGACGAGCGGCCCGATCACTGGTTTCTGTTGTATAGACCACTGGTCCGTTAGGTACCTGGTCTTGGACAAAGCTCCTCTGCAAAGTCTCCATTTGCGGAGTCCACATCCGCTCCCGTTATCCTGATAGTGTCTATGAGCCACGCAAAACCAAGACAAATGACATCTTGTCCCCTCTGCCCACAAACGCCTGGACACGGTGCGTTCCATACCTCGCACGCAGTCATCATGCTTTCAAGTGAAATTTCTCAGGGCATCGTGCCGCCCAGTAGAACTCGAAAGCCTCATAGGCCTCGACATCGGGATCGGATGGCTGGAACACAATGTCGACTCATCCTTGCTCCTTCCACTCGTCACCGTAGCGTCCCAAGATCATGGTTTTGCAGTATTCCCAATAATCAGGGTACCAACCCGCCTGTTCCCAGACCACAATCCTTGAAACCCTGGCTTGGCTTTCCTCTGATGATCTGGCGACGTGAATATTGCCAGGATACAAGTCCGCATGAGCGACAGAAGGCTGGTCCTCATGACTTAGGGTCTCCCACGCAGCTTGGAGTGGCAGACCGGGAGGCAAGTTCATGTAGAGAAAAATTCGACTCGCGTGTCGACTACCAGCCAACACCTCTGGGGCGGGGATTTGGTCGGTTTAGAGCAACTGGTTGATAGCACGCAGGGCCAAGGCTTCTTCCAACCGGAGCCCTGAAGGACCGCAACATTTGACTAGCACGCTCAGTTCCGGGAGACGCCAGACACCCTTGTCGCCGCTTGGTTGCACTCCGCTTGCCGCCAGCATCTCTTGTGGACTCGGGAGCTTGCAGTCGCTGTCGGCGTCGTCCCCGGCTGGGGGAAAAGGAAGACTCAGAAAGTCAAACTCGAAAAGAGGTTTTATGTTGGAAAGCTGGGACAAGACGGCATCTAGGTTTTGGGGTTGAGCCATGGAAATGGCCGAGGCGCTGAAATCGGTCCGAGTGTACAAGAAGAAACGGGTCGGGTTGTTGGGCTCTGAGGCCGTTGATGTTGATGGGCAGAGCCTCTGATCCCAGAGTCAGTTCAACACACCCTGTGGCCCCGCGTTGCTACGGCTAACACGGGAAATGCATAGTCAACAAGAGCTTAAACAAACACTCAATGGTTCGATAACAGGGATCGTCGCTCCATTTTTAGTCCTCCTCTATCGCATCGCTGTGACGCGCATAGGGCTAAGTGCTGAAAGAGGAAGTTCCAATATTAGTACCGTTTCCCTCAAGGTACGGTACCCCCATTGCAGCGATGCTTAGTTCGTAAATGTATTATTGCAGGGCCGGGGGTAAAGTTAGGGGGCATTCCTCTCTGCGTCCATCAAAGTCGGAATGCGGAGATGTCATTCGTCTCTTGCTTTCCGCGTATTCCGCCGGACTGCCACGCAACGCGCAGCGAGGCTGAGCCGTCCGCGGATAGTGTTCAGGACAAATTGCGGGGAGGGTAACGGTAGGGGCATTGTTCTGATGTTGTTTACTATGTACGTTGTATTTCCACGTATTTGCCGTCTTAAAGTTCAACGTGTCGTGCAGGTCAGGGCGGCTCTGTCATCCGCGGATACCAAAGTAACGACAGATCCTGTCCCAGGGTTCCTGGTCAAGCCGGCAGGGGTGGGCCGTTGAGGCGCCAGGGACGGCATCTGATTCGACACGGATTCGACACGACGATACGCGTATTCGGTTGTCTCCACTGACAGGGGCCGTCGTCCATTTTGGGCCAGATTCGATATCCATCAGCGCGCTGCGCCGCCTGGGACGTTCAATGGGGCTCAGATTCCAGCCCAGACTGGCATCATCATTTTGGGTTATTTTCCGATCTTCACATGGATTTGACGCGAGTCAAAAGGATGCCGGCACCCAACATGGTCCCGAGCCTTCGTTAAACCGAACACCGCGCTTCCCAGGCTCCATCTCGACGTTCCCAACCGCCCAGATTGCCTCGCCAGATCCACGCTTCTCGGTTCCCTTGCTTGAAGTCAACCTAAACCACCCCCCCAGACGACGACATCATGGCCAGCCAAAGCTACTCAGGCGGCTTCAAGCTGTACCGCTATGACCCTAACCTCGCCGCCAACGTCGTTTTTGTCGTTCTTTTTGCCTTTGTTGCCGCAGGCCACATCTTTCTCCTGATCCGGAAGAAGGTCTGGTACTTCATTTCGTTCGTCCTCGGGTGTACTTGTAAGCCATCTCCGGTCTCCCTACGCGGGCGCGCTCCTAACCCAACCAAACAGTCGAAACACTCGGCTATGTCGGCCGAGCCATCGCCGCGAAGGAGGCCCCTGATTTCACACTGAGCGCCTACATCATGCAGACTCTCCTCATTCTCCTCGGCCCCGCTCTCCTGGCGGCGTCCATCTACATGATTCTGGGCCGGATGATTCGCCTGCTCGGGGCCGAAGAGTACGCTCTGATCAGGACGAACTGGATGACCAAGATCTTTGTTACCGGCGACGTCATCTCCTTCCTCTCCCAGGGAGCTGGTAAGCCAAGCCAACCACTACTGTGCCCCGTGATTCGTACTAACCAGGCCTCCAGGCGGCGGGATAATGGCCAAGGCCAAGACCCAAGCCGATCAAAAGATGGGTGAGAACATCATCCTCGCCGGCTTGGGCATCCAGGTGGTCTTCTTCGGCTTCTTCATCATCACGACCATCACTTTCCACCGGCGCATCATCAAGAAGCCCACGGCGCGATCCTCCTCGATCACGAGCCCATGGCCCCAGCACATCCTCGCGCTGTACGCCAGCTCCCTGCTGATCATGGTGCGCTCCGTCTTCCGCATGATCGAGTTTGGCATGGGCAACGACAGCGTGCTGATGCAGAGCGAGGCGTATCTGCTGGGCCTAGACGGCGCGCTCATCCTGATCGTGGGTGCGGTGTTCCTGTGGAGCCACCCGAGCAGGGCGCTGAGCGGGTACAACGAGGCGCTGACGAGCGTGGAGAGCGGGAGGAACACGTCCGAGGGATTCCAGATGCTGGCTGTGGGAGGAGAGGGGCAACACGCTCCGGCGGGGAAGACGCATGCCGTTTACGATGCGAGCAGCGACGGGACGGGGATGGGGCAGACGGGGTATGGGTATGATATGGCACCGAGGGCCAACCGGTACTCGACTTCGTACGAGAGGTGAAGGATTCCGGGTCGGCGCAAAGCTGCGCGGGACGCTGAGGAAGGGGCCGTCGTTTGACCAGCTGCATGATGGCAGTGGCTGGGATTTGTGTTTGCACTCATTTCCAAGGTACGGGTAGGGATACCAAGCAGGGCGCTCAAGAGCTGGTTGGCTTAGCATGCACGTTTCGGGTATTTTAGATGTCTAGGTTGGATAGACTGTTGATAGAGCTTATGGTTCATGTTTAAGCGCAACTTTGAGAGGCGGAACGGAAGGGAAACAGTTGTCTCGATGCCCTTGGGCACGGAGGCAGAAGTTGGAGCGTGTCGGAGCAAGGGGTCAACCCTAACCCTTCACCGGCCGTTAAGTGCCTTTCTGACTCGGAAGCCCAGCGTCGAACAGTGTGACCTGGAATGGAAGAAGCCACAGTGCCGTTGCTCCCTTCTGGCTGCCTGCCTGAACTGTCCAGTCATTTGGCTCACCACCCCGTTTCTTCTGAGCCACAACACTCAATAAGAAAACAGTCCCATCAGCACCAGCTTGGCCAGCGTTTCGCCCATCTCTCTCATGCCCAGCAGACATACCTTATCTGATGTATTCTGTGCAAGGATCCCTCTTTTCGGCGCACCTGGCCCACAGCTGGCCCACATCGACCCCGGCCAACTCCACTAAGGGTTCAGCCCCTGATCACACCGCCCTTCATCAACACGGCGTCCAACATCCCGTCAACAAGAAGCAATAACCGGGCGTGTGGCTCAGTTGGTAGAGCGTTCGCTTAGCATCGAATCCTGGGGTTAGCAGCCCCGACCGTTCTGCGAAAGGTCCTGGGTTCGATTCCCAGCCCGTCCACAGGTTCCCAGATCGTCTGATCTGCCTCTTCTTTTGCTGATTTGGCTCTCCTTTTGCCAGTGTGTTGGGTGTGGTCGGTCTCCTCCAAGCCTGAGTGGCTCTTGGGAAGGAAGCCTTATTGCTGCCGGATGTGCTGCGTGTGTTGTGTGGGAGGTCCAGGAATGGAGAACTGAAGTCACTATGGGAAATGCTCACAGGTCACCACACCAGTCCGGGTGGGAGCACGCAGGACGGAACCATCACTGTGGTTCTGGGTGGTTCGTACGCCGGTGAGGCCGGCCAGCCAGCCACTTTCGTGTTTGGGGCTGGGGGATGTCGCCTTGACTCCTGCCCTTGGGGAAACCGGGGTTGGGGCATTTCGAGCAACGTTGCGAGAAGATGGCATTGGCGGTCGACTGGACGGGGGGGCCGTCGCCATCTGCATATGCCAGAGGGAAAAATCAGGGGCCAGGCCGGTACTCCCCCAGTAACACCTTTGCGTTAAGAACAACCCCCGACGCAGCCTTGGTTTACGCTACAAAAGCCGCCACGCAGCTTCTGAGACTTCATGTGACTCATTCGAAACTCATCAGGCATCCTCGAGGTGTCAGGAAATGTGGAGGTGATGTCTCCTGAAATTAAACCTCTAGAACCGGCCACAACTTTTTATCCCCCGTTATCCCATCTCCATGCACCGGTAACCCTTCGTTGTATATACGTCATTAGGTCGGAACTCATCACTCATCGTGTTGGTCGACTCATCGCCTGATGCCCGCCCATTCCTGCCTTGCATTACCACCACGCCAACGGCTCAGGCAACGCCAGCCAGCTTCAGGACGTTGGGGTTGCTGTTGAAAAGTCCCTGGTTGGCGTTGTATAGAAGGAAGACAATCTTGTGGACGATCTCGCGAGTTTCGTCATCGAGTTGCTCTGTGGGCGGGCTGAGAACCGCCTCGAAGACGGGGATCAGCTTCGGGGTGAGTTGCTGTACGGTGGGCTCATTGTTCTCATCTGCGTTCTGTTAGTAGGCGTGGCAAGCAGCGAGAAGTGGGGCGACGTACAGAGTTTCAGGATGCACTCGTAGACGGGAGAGTTCTCCTCGTAGTCGTCCTTGAGAGGGAGCAGGCCGACCAGGGCGGGGAGGGCCTCGCCAAGAGGGATCTGATCAGGGTGGGCAATGGTCATGCGCGAGATACAGCCCGCGGCATTGTCCTTGATGCGCGCCTCCTGGACCTGCAGCATGGGCTCGATCTTCTGCAAGATCGTCGCGTAGTGGGGCAGGTAGGTGTTGCTGTCGGTCGAGTTGAGGATGAGCTGCCCCGTGGCGTACGCGGCGTTGCTCTTGGTCTCGAGGTCCGTGTCCGAGAGGCGCTTGAGGAGAAGCTTAAGGAGCTTCTCGGTGTACGGCGTGACGGCCGCCTCCATGTTGGCCGCGCACTCGGCAATGACACCCACGCCGGTGGACCGCTCAATGTTCTCCGACTCGGACGCTGCGAACCTCATGATGGGCTTCTCGAAGATATTCCAAAGCTCGGCGAAGCCAGGTCCAAGAGCGACGGCAAGGCCGATGACGACATCGAGAGCCGTGTCAATGACCAACCAATCGTACTCGGACGATCCCTCAACCTCCTGCTCCTCGTCCTCGTCGCCGAGGTCCTGTTGGCAAGGGTGCGAACGAGTGATGATGGTCGAGATGACCGTGACGACGTCCTTTACGAACTCATCCTGGGCAAGGATGGCAGGGCCGCAAGCCTTGAGGGTGGCGGCAACATTGCGGTTGATCTCGGTGACGACGGACCTTGTACCAATTAGCATCCACGCCCAAAAAACAAATGGAACAAGATCAGAAGGTGGAAGGTGCAGTCAGAAGTAGATAAACGCTTTCTCAGCATCCGCATTAATAATGCGTTTGAGTGAGCTGGGTAATAACGAAAGGTGGTCATCATGCAAAACCAGAAAAGAAAAATGGGAGTGAACATACCGATCGGCTTCCTCATGCCATAGAGCAAGCGATGCCTTGCACACAATCTCGCCGAGCTTGACAAGCGTGACGCTCGGGCTCTGCTTGAGAGGAAGACCGGGCTCCCAGCTGGTGCCCGTCTCCTGCTCCATGAGCTGCCAGACCCGGGCATACGACCGCCAGAGAGTGGCGATGGCGGCCTTGCGGCAACCCTCGTACGAGTGCTCGGCGAGCGGAGAGATGCTCTCGACCGCCTTCTCGAGATACTCGGCAATCTCTTGCGCGCCACAGGCGTATGTGATGACATCGCCCAGGATCTCGAGCGCCACCTCCTTCTCGAGCGCCGCAACGGAAACACCAAAGTCCTCATAATCATCATCGTCCTCGTCATCCATCCAGTCTTCGTCATCTTCCTCAGCATTCTTGATCTTGAGCTTCTTGCCGGCAGTAATGACTTCGTTGTCAGTGCCAACGATGCCCTTCTCTTCCTCGCTAAGCGTCAGCTTGATCTCCTCCTCTTCGAGCTTCAGGCTCTCGAAGAGGCCGTTGAAGACGCCGGGCAGGAAGGGCGCAAACTCCTTCTCGTAGACCTTGGCGAGCGAGCTCCACAGTATGAAGCTGCTTTCCCTCAGCCTCGAGTTGTCGAGCTGCAGCGCCTCCTCGCTGGAACGCATGAGGTCGACGACGAAGGGCTGGAAGGACTGAGCACCAACGGCGGTGGCGATGCGGCCAACGGAGTCGCAAACGCCGCTGCGCAGGGAAAGCTCGTCCTCCGAGTCCTTGATGGTGAGATAGGCACCCAGAGCGTGCATGGTCTGCTCAAAGTACGGCTGGAAGTCCTCGCCGAGGCACTCGGCAATGGCACCAATGGCACCTGAGGCGGCAACCTTGACCTTGAAGTCCTCGTGGGTGATGAGGGCGCCGATGTTGCCAATCAGCTCGCCGGCGTTCTGCTTCATGAACTCGCGGTCCAGGCCTTCGGACATGGCATCGAGGGCACCGCAGACGGAGCGGATGATCTCGATGTTCTTCTTGGCCAGCTTCGAGTCCGGGGTGGAGGTCATGGCTGCCTGCAGGTTCTTGACGAGGGCAGTCATGATAGGCTCGTTGAATGCGGAGAGCTCCTCGGCAATGTCATCAGCCAGGCGGGCAAGGCCGATGAGGGCAGTGTGTCTGACGCCAACGTCGGGGTCGTTCAGCAGGTTGATGGCAAGGGGCATGATAGCCGTGACCTGCGAAGCGATGAAATCAGGCGCGCCCTCAACAACGGTGCCCAAGGCAAGGATGCCAGCCTTCCTGTAACCAGGCTCGGTGGAGGTTGCGAACTTGGGGAGGGCCTCGAGCAGGGGAACGATGACTTGGCGNGGCGGGAGGTCATTGGCCAGCTGGTCCAGAAGGGCCAGGGCCGACCGCGCAGGGCCCATCTCGTCCTCATCCTCGTCATCGTCGATCTCTGTGAGGATCAGCAAGCTCTTTTGGGTGAGCTCTTGACCCATGTCCTTCATGCCTTGGATCTTCATGCGGCGGTAGCGGACAGTCTGGGCCAGGAAAGCAAGCGCCTGGGCGCGGACCTCGTCCTCGGCGTTCTTGTTGGCGGCCAGGTCGATCATGAACTGGACCAGGTCCTTCAGGTACTTCCCGAGAAGAGCCGACTCGTAAGCCAGGAACTGCTGGAAGACCTCGAAAGCCTGGCCGGTCTTCTCGTCGTCGCCGGACTGGACAGCGTCCTTGAGGACGTCGACCATGGGCGGAATGAGGGTCTGGAGAGCCGTCACCGCCTCCTCGTCCTCGAGGGGCTCGAACATGAGCAGCATCGCGCCGATGGACATCATCGAGTTGATGCGGACATCGGCGCTCTGAGGGTCGCGGAGGGTGTGGCCGAAGAGCTCCAGGAGCTTGGGGATCTCATCGGCGAAGGCGGTCGGGTTCTCCTCCAGCAGGCTGAAGATGATGTAAGAGCCGACCTCCCGCTGCCCCAGCTCGGTGCTGCTCGACAGGGTGAAGAGGGCCGGAATCAGGTCAGGCCACTCGCCGTCCTCGAGGTCGATGGCGGCGACGGCCGCAACAAGCCGGGCGTTGGCATGGCGAGCGCGGGGGGTCTGCTCGTTCATGGTGGCCTGGACAAGGTGCTGGCGCACGGCGGGCTTCTGCTCCTTTGGGATCTTCTCCCAGTGCTTGACCGCGAGGCGGGCCGCCTGGATGGCTGCCTGCTGGCGCACATTNACATCGGAGATGNGATTCGAGAAGCTCGATCAAGAGGAGGATTGACTCCGGGCGGGAATAGTAGTTCTTCTGCAG
>FJWA01000305.1_pt1 | contig 15654 bp, 13 predicted proteins | sample 1011891 | NCBI WGS metagenome assembly FJWA01 (sample SAMEA3912450, study PRJEB9761) | metagenome | biome: forest; material: soil | place: USA | collected 2011-06-22 | depth 0.1 m
TCTTGACACGCCCCCCCTCCCCCACCCCTTCCCTTCCCCACCGCCGCCTTCACAGAGCGCCCTGTGCTGGGTGCTCTCGAGCTGGTCAACCTCTCTCGTCTTGCGCCGCAGGTGTGTGTGTCTGAGGCTCTCAGTCACGGGGTCTGCCGGCTCCCCTGCTTGGCTCCCACCCCAGCCCGGACTTCCTCCCCGCTTGTGTTCCATGCTGCTGCCGCGGCAAGCTTCCTGCTGCCCCGTTGCTTGACTTTGCCTTTGGCCACCGCCATCTGGTGTCAACAGCATTGATGTGCATGCATGTATAAAGACCCCCCAGCCATGGACCAAGGGCCGCCCGACACCAAGCGGCCTCGTCTGTCGACGGGCCCATCATGGTCAGTAGGAGGCTCCCACCACGGCGTATCGCTGCTCCATCCCACTCCCTCCCCGACGGCCGGCCAACTGCCTCATCATCCCCCACCGTCAACCCAGTATCAACAACACTCACCGCTGTCCTTCGCGCGTCATCCCGGCCCCGGTGATCCACCACCACAACAACACCCACCACCACCACCGCCCCCTCATGCGCCTCACCCAACGGCCATCGACGATCGACGGCAACATGAACCCGACAGGTTCCCGCCAATGCAAGAACACAGGCAGCCTCCGCACTCTCCAGCACACCCGCCGTTCCCTCCTTATCCTCCCCGAGAATCGATGATCAAGGCGGACCCTACCGATGACACACTCCCGCAACTGCGCAGACCTCACTCNACCAGCGGCAGCATCCACCAGGATAACATGACACCAGTGACGCCGCATTCTGCTGTCCCGCCACCGCCTCACTCGCAACCCTACGGCGAAGACAGGCGGCACATGAGTTTCGACAACAGCCATCAGCCGCCCCTGTACAGTAGGCAACCGAGCTATCAACCCCAAACCCCGCTGCCGCACCCTCAGCCCTACGACTACCCGCCGCAGTATGCCTCCCATGGCGACCTGCCGTATCCGATCCAAGTCGCTGCCTCCGCGTCGGGGAAGCGCAAGGCACAACGGGCATCACAGGTTCGTGGCGTTGTTTGGCATCAACGGGCCGAGATCTAGCTACCGAGCCACAGCTTTGCTAACCCGTGGAAATGATGCAGGCCTGCGATATGTGCCGGCAGCTGAAGGCCAAGTGCGACGAGCTGAAGCCCTGCAAGAGCTGCAAGGAGAAAAAAGTCGAGTGCAAATATCGGGAGGCTATTCCAAAGCAGTGCGTTGCCCCCCGTTTCTCTTTTTCTCGNCCAGGGNAGCCGCCATGGCCGCGTACTGACACCCGAGANGGTAGGCAAGACAGGATCACNGCAGATATCTTGGATACCCTCCTGGCACTGCAGAAATCGTTTGACCAGCGCATGAGCAGGCTTGAACACGCAATGCGCCANGGCGTCCCGCTTGACCNCGTTGTCGTCGAACCNCTCCACGATGAGGACGACCGGCCGGATTCGGCCGAATCGGGGCCGCCCACGGCTGAAGACGTCGATTCCGCATCGCCTGTGGACATGGCAGGGACACATGCGCCTATCAACAGTCACGAGGCAAGGACAGTCGCGCGTGACATGGAGGAAGAGAAGGAGGTGGAGCCTGGCCCGGTGGTGCGACCCGGCCAACCGTCTATCCCACTCAACCATACCACGCTGGCCGCTTTCCTGCTCAAGTGGCGTCCAATTTCGATCCTTGTCCAGGGCATTTTGGACGCCGAGAATGTCAAGTACGTGGGCGAGTTCCCGATTCGCCAGGAGGAGCGCCGCGGTCTCCTCCGCATATGGGGACGCGGCGAGGGGTTGGAGAGCAGCCTCCGCATCGACAAGGCCGACAAGGAGACCATCCATGATGCCGGCGCGATGGAGATGCTCCACGACGATGTCTCGGATGCCGGCGCTCCCTCGCCGGCCGATTGCTGGGGCGGCATCAGCGGTTCCCCCGGCCCGAGCGACGGCAAGCCCGTCATCGGGCTGCAGACGCCAGACTTCAGCGAGGCGCTCGTGTGGAAGTATGTCAAGAGCTTTCAAGACAACATTCAGAACATGCACCCGCTCATAATTCCCGTCGAGCTGAACGCCATGGTGAAGCTGTTCCTGGACACGGTCCAGCAGAGCATGAGCAGACAGTCCCGGAGCGCCGGCATCGCCAAGTTCGTCGTCACTACGCCCTCGTTGCAGTCCGAAACGGGATCCAAGAGGAAACGGTCTCCGGCCCCGGATGGTGCCGAGTTGCCCTCGGTGTCGCCCAAGGCGGCCAGGCCCGTATTCCAGCGGTCCATCAACAACGCCGTCGTGCTGTTGGTGCTCGCGCTTGGAAAGATATGCCTGCACAAGGAGAGGATACCCGATGTGGTCTCGGTCAGCGAGCCCCCGCACGGCTCGCCCTTGGCCCGGAACGGATATCCGGTGTCGCCGATTCAAAGCTCCTCGCCCTCGTACCCGCCGCTCCCGCACTCGGCCGGCCTTCCTTCTCCAAAGGGGAGCGCCGAGCGCGCAGGGTCTAACAGCCGGCGGGCCTCTTTCCAGAGCGGCGGGCCGTCCATCAAGGGGGCAACATCTTTTAGAAGGAACATGGACGTGATCCCCGGGTTGGACTATTTCGCTTACGCCACGGATATCCTGGGGGGACAGCTGGCAGGGACCAGTCTACGGCACATTTACGCNTACCTCTTGGCTGGANTGTATCACGGACAGCTGGGGAGGGTTTTGGAAAGCTACGCCTACATCAAGGAAGCTGGCTTCGCGTTGCANGTCAAGATGAGACCGTAAGTCGCTCACCCGCTCTGTATCAAGCCCACCTCGCTGACACTCGGAACAACCAGGAGCCTGGACCGGTTCAGCAAGCTGCGGGAGGACATGCACCAGAACAAGGACGCAGTGACCGACAAGTCGGATAACAAGCTTGTGTTTGCCTACTGGACCTGCTTGCAACTCGAGAGGTGAGCTTCGACTTGTTAAGGAGGGAGGGAGAACTTGCTTTCTAACGCAGGACCCTACAGCGACATAATCGCCGAGTTGCCACTACCCCAGTCACACATCTTGGCCTACGAGGAGATGATGCCGTACCCAAACATCAATCTGGCCGAAGAGCAGGGCTTCAACGGGCGGGTACTTCGGAGCTACCTCGCCCAGCTATACCTNCGCAAGAGCTTGAATCAGATCCATGGAATGCTCTACAATCCCGAGAAACCGCAACCGCTTCACGCGACGGCTGGGGCGCCCGGCGGCAACCTCATTGATTACATTCAGAGCTTGATCGATAAGCGCTTCTTGCCCGTCGAGTTCGCCTTCAAAGAGACGGATTCGCCGGCGGACGACATTCTCTCGGCTCGACTGCGAGCCAAGTACTGGGGGGCGCAGGTCATNACATACCGACCATTTGTGCGCCAGATCCTCGAGCTCAACTTCCAAAAGACGGTGGGGAACGACTCTCCGATGCCACCATCAGACTTTCGCTCCGACGTCTCGGTGCCCGTCATCGGACCGGACGGCGACATTCCTCCCGGCATGATCGAGTACGCTCGGAAGGGCGTAAATGCGCTGATCGAGAGCACCCGGGCGTTCCATGGGCTCAAGGAGAAACGGTTCATTATCACAAACGTTTTCGGAACCTCTCATGCGTAAGCCCCCCACCCTCCTTTCTTTGCCTCGGTGTCAAAAACATTGCAATCTAACCTGATGGTTTGTCTGCAGCCAATGGGGCAATCTTATCACGCTCTCGGCCGTGTTTCGCGATCCCACGCTCAGCGGGTATGTCAACGAGCAGCTGCTCAAGGAGCTATTCGCCAGGACCATCTCGTTCTTCAAGGTCATTGCGTATCCCACCAGCGCCTTGCATATCGACCTGCGCATTCTGGAAGGCCTGGAACGGGAGCTCTGGGGAATGCCGAATGGCGGCGAAGTGATCAACCACCACCGCATGACGGGGTCGGGCTTCTCGAGCTCGGCGAGCGGCGGCCCTCCGCCAGTACTGTACATGGGAGCCATCCCCCCAGGTCCTCCGATGCCGCCCGGTACGCACGTGCCGATCGGCCACGGCCACAGCGAGGCGATGAGCATGGCACCGCCATTGGCATCGCCTCTGCCGCCCTCGGTGCTGGGCGTGGCGCAAGGGCCGATTCCGGTTTGTGAGCCGGCGTATGGGGCCCACCCCGGCATGTTGCCTCCCATGCAACACCACCAGCCTCCTCTTTGACGAGAGTTGCCTCACGAAATCAAGACGGATTTCTTGAGAATTTCCATGTTGGCGCCTCGCCCGCCAGCCGTTGTCTGGCCCTTTTCGTCGATTCTCTCCTCGCCGAACCCCCCCAACCCTCCTTGCTCGTCCGACCTCACGAGCACACCCAATTCTTGTTTTGTTAGATACGCAACACCGGTGTGGAGAGAGACCTTGGCTTGTCTCTCTTGTTTCCTTGTGCGCCTCGGACTCTGTTTTTGGTAGCATTTGCATGGCCTTGTTTCGATATGGCAGCGGCGGAGATACCACTATACGCGGATATGTCTTTGTCGGTTTGGGGAGGAGGAGTGGCTTTCTGACGTGTTTGACTAGTAATCGTCTTGGGTTTTTTTGGTTNTTTTGGTTTTTTNNGGCTCAGAGGACGTCAGTGTTACTTAGGTGTTGTTCAACGACATTAATCTTCTGCCCCTTTCTGCTCCTTAGTGTACCCTGCAGTTTCGGGTGACGGAGGGCAGATTTGAGGGTCTCTGTGGAGCCAAAATTCGTCAATATTCCAATCCATACAAGACTTGACGGTATTGGCTTATGGGTGTGGGAAGTGTGAGAGCATTGCAATGTGTCAGGATAGGGCCCAGGAACCCAGAGTTACTTTGCCTGAGGAAGCTGGGGGTGGAGCTCATATGCGTTTGAACGTGGTCATCTCAGCCGCAGCTGTCATCGATATCTGGATAACTGAGGTGGAGGTACACATCACGAACGGCGAGGGAGAGAGAACCCAAAACCAAACGCAGGTGAACGGAACCAACATTCTCCATCCTCGTTCGTGTACGGAGTCTCCCAACCAACACACCTCGGCTCAACTGGGGTATCTAACATTAACGCTACAGCAAAACCACACAAAGACATAACCAGCCGTCGGGGTACGCAGCCTCGCGCATGAGCTCCTCGAGGGGCGCCCGGAAGGGCACGGGCCCGCCGTGGAGTATCACGTTGGCCAGCACAGGGTCCCGACTGCTGGGGAAGAGGGTTGGGAGGATGGTCTTGAGGGCGGCGCCGAGCGTCTGCGGCGTCCCTGTTTTGTTGCGGGCGGATGGCGTCAGCAATCTTGAAGCACCCACAGCGGGGGTGTGAAGAGGAACGACTCACTGTTGGGCAACCGCGGCGGCACCAGCGTCTGGACTACCTTGAAAGAACCCGGGGTTGTATCGCTTGCGTCATTGGGCGAGGAAGGGATGTAGATGCGGATGGGGACGTTCTTCAGCGGCGTCGGCGTGTTGAGCAGGCGGTTGTTGATCTTGCTGAACGAGGCGTGGTCATCTGCTGTATGTTAGACATCATCGTCTTCGAGCCCGGGAACCATGGAGCATCGGGCGGCTGGCGCTTACTGTCCTGGACAGCATTCCAGATGGCGGTGCTGTGCTCCTTGGACAGGCTCATGATCTGCTTTGCGTTTCCGTTGCGGACAAAGTCGGCTTCCTTGGCCGAGTTGGTGAAGGTGTCGGCAATGTCCCACTCCGGGCCGTCACCCACAACCAACCGCCATGGCAGGGTGGCGGGCTGGTACAGGTCGACCAGCAGGCCGACGGCCAGGTTGCGCAGCTGGATCTCCTCGTGGTGGAAGCTCGAGCAAGGCACGCCGTAGTAGGCGGTCAGGCGGGGGAGCAGCAGAGCCAGGTACCCGAAGCGTGGCACCGCCACGATGAATGGAGGGGCCGGCCGGGAGACGTGGGTGATGCACAGGGGCACCTGCAGGCCCCATAGGGCATGAGGGAGCGGTGTAGCTGCGTCGGATGCGTGGTGGTGGGCGCCGGGGGTGCTGCTATTCCGGCGATGATCGGCCCGAGCACTCGGGATGGCGGATGGGCCCGGCGTGGAGGGGGAGGACCCGGGTGGCGAGGCGGCCATCTTTGGTCTGGCCAGCGAGACAGCGAGACGGGTTGGTTCCACCAAGGAAGGATCTGGCGGCTGGCGGCAGAGTCGTGGAGTTCCAAGCAAATAATGGTGATGCTAGGCTACCTGGTAGGTACCGAGCACCGAAGTACATGTACACAAGTGAGGGCCCATCAATCACGGCGGCTGCTGCGCTCGCNGTGTGGCGTGCCTGGTGGCCTCTGGATGTTGCAAGTTTGACTCGGCGGGCCTGACAAAAGCGCCGCGGTCCGCGCCAGAGTGTGCGGGCCACGAGCCCTGCCGATCCGATCTTCCCTCGCAGAAACGGGCTGCAGCACACCCGTCGACTTGACCGCTTCAAGCGAGAGCGAAGGGTGCTGTGCGCTGCTAGTGCTTGTCGGATGCTGATGCTGTGTTTGCTCAGTGGCTGCTGCTGCGCTGCGGGGTAGCATTAGTGTCTCTGCGTGCGGGCATGCGCCAGAAGATCGGCATCTGCGAGACCTGTGTATGTAATGCTTGGGGCATTCTCACGTCCTGCAATAGGTGCATCCAGCACTCCGCAAGGGGCCTGAGCGCACTGTGTGAACCCACGAAACCGTCTGTAACCCTCTCAAGGTCAGCTGGCGCCAATCCCGGGTCTGCCCCCCCNGTTGTGCCTTGCAGAAAGGAGCTGCGTAACCCGCCGTGTCGTGCCGTTCCTCGAGCGAGCGAATCCCATCTCTATCACGCTCCAAAGTAGGTTCTTGTAGCTATGCAGCTTGTCCTCCAACCAACCACTCGACCAGATCAGACGCCGTCCAGAGACACATCCGCGAGGGAGCTGTGCCGTTCAAGGCAGACTTCCGACGGAGTCGGAACACGATGCTCGCGTCACAGACGGGCAGGGTAACCAGCCAGCCACCCATGATGCAGATGGCCGCACAAGCAAGACAGCAAGACTGTCCGTCTGTCGGTCGGGAGAAAAGGGCGCCCCCGATCTTCCGTCCTCCATGTGGCTTGTCGATGGGGATACGTCAGCTTTGACATGTCACATCTCACAACCCAATTTTGTCAGCAGTAAAATGCTGTGCGACCATAAGCTGCGACAACCGCTTGTTCCCGGCCCATTGTGTTCTTGCTGGGATATCGGGAAGTGCTTCTCCTCGGTGCTTCCCCATCTAACTTGCTTCAGTGGTTCCATGCGAGACGAAAGGCCGCCCCTCGTTGCTGTGGAACCCCATCTCTTATTCGGGTGTACTTGGAATCCCCCAGCCCCTTGCGACATGGCGCACGGTGTATGCCCACCTGCAGATGAGTAGGGGCGCAGGCGACTCGAGCCCTTCCCTCTGGCCATTGCCGGCGGACGACGTTACCAGCGTGGCACTCGTCACTTGGGTTGACGGGCTGGAAACGCCACATCGAGACAGACGAAGAGGCATCGAGGCATGGTGTCAGGGGCATCAGAAGGGGCAAAGAGCGACGGTGTGTTTGTCCAACCAAGTATATTTCCATTCCACATCTAGCCGATCCAAGACTGTGTGTGTGTTGAAGCGAGCGACGGCAGAAAGAAACGAGGATATCCAAGAGAAGGCGTGAGAGAAGAACACGACCAAGAACAAACAACGACCACCTACAAGCAAGCCCCTCTTCGTCAGTGTGCCTTGCCCACGCTGTATCGCTTCAGATCAACTTTTGAAAATTATCCAACAAAATGTACTGATTAGTATTCTAACTATCCCCTCCATATCGATTCGGTGGCCCATGGGTGGTAGGTAGCAAATGCGCTCAAGGGAGATAAAAAAACCAAGTGTATACAAGAAAGGGGTGATGCCTAGCATCGTCAAGGGTGCAGGAGCCCGGGAATATACGTGCAAAAGCCACTACGAGAAGCTCGGTTTCTTCCTCCTGGAGAACACCTTGGAAATGCCGTTCGACTCATCCCGCTCTGCCGGCCCAGTGAACTGGTTCGACATGGGCGCTGCGCCGGGTGGTGGCCCGGAGTGTTTGAAGAACTCGGCCAGGTCCGACGTTCCACGACTCGGGACCGACACGGCCTCCCGCGGCTCAAACTTCTTCATCGGCACCCGCCCACCCCCTTGGGCTCCGTGTGCCAGGCCGCCGCCCATCATTGCGGCGGCCTTGGAAGAGGTTCGACCCGGAGAAGCGTAGGGATCCACCCTTGCGGGGAGGTTTACTTGGATCGGGACGTGACCCCCTTTTCCACCGCTGGCCCGGCTGCTGAGGCTCCTCGACTCGGGAAATCTCGGGCTTGAAGCAGGTTTTGATGCCACCGGGCCCGGTTGCGCGCTGTCCCGTCTCGTGAGCCTGGCCATCAAGCTTGGCGCGCTGGCCTTCTTCTTCGGCTTATTCAACGTGTTCCGTGTTTGTGCGATGTTGAAGGGCTGCACGGTCTGCTCCGGTGGAGGCGCATAGTCCCTCAAAAAGTCGGCCAGACTTTCCTCCTGGGTCTGTGGCTTCTTCTTGGGCATCGGTGCCGGCTCGTCGTCGTCCTCCAGCTCCTCGTCGCTCAGGTCAATGGCATACGGGTCGCGCACGCGGCGAGTCTTGCGTTTCGGCATCGGCATGTCGCCGTCCACCGCGTCGTACGACATAGCTTTGTTCCTCGCGAGAAGAGCACTGTGTGAGTTGATGGAGGACTGAACCGAGGGAGGCACCGAGGACTCGGTGGCGTTGGTCGACGTTCGGCTGCTCCTGAAGTCGGTCTCGCGCAGCTGGGCGTCCACGGCCCTGCCTCCAACCGCGCTGTTCATGAGATCAGAGTCCATGGTGGTCCGGAATGGAGCAACAGTCCTCGGAATACGCGGGTAGGTCGGGCCGTTGGTGCCGCTGGGGCCGCTCGGTGGGCCCCGTCGGATGAAGTCAATCAAGTCGGAATTGTCATCTTTGGAGTCGACGGCAGCGCCGCGAGCCTGGAGCTTGGCCCGGTTGGGATTGCTCGTCGTGGACATGCGGCCGGTATCAATGCTGACGTTCGACATGGACCCTGTGTGTCGTACCCTGCCTGGCCCCGGGGAGACGGTGGAGGGAGCGGGAGCGGCACCACCGCCAGGAGGACCCGTCGAGCGGATGAACTCGGCAAATTCGGCAAGAGATTCGCGGGCGAGCCTCGGATCCCTGGCCTGGGGCCCGGCGGCGGCACGCGTCTTCGACGGCATGGGTGGGATGGACCGCGGCACGACGCCGCCATGCTTGCTGGTGCCGGTGGGGAGATTCCTGTTGACGTGGTGCGCATCGGTGATGGAATGTGATCCCGATCCCGACGAGCGAGGCGCAGAGGCTGGCATTTTGGCGTCGTTCCGAGGAGCCGATGACGAGCGAGAGCGTGATCCGTTCTGGCGAGCCTCTTCGCTCTTGCGTGTTTTGGCAGAAACAACAGGGCTGACGGCAACAATCGACCGAATGGACTGAGACTGTGGCTGGATCGTATGTTAGGCACGTCCGAACACCAAGATGATGCATCACCGCATGGGCAAGAGAAGACAGGGATGTGCTTACCTCCAGGTCCCGCATGCTCTCTGGCGTCAACGTGTACTGTATCGTCTGATCACTCTGGATGAGTTCCTCAAAATTCCGCACGACATCGATCCGAGCCTGCATGCCGTCCTCCGAGGTACGGACTGCCTTCAACTTGGTCGAGGAAGGGGAGCCGGAAGGGTATTGCTGCCTGGTCTGCCCGGTTGATGACTCGCGGGGTCGAGAGGACGATTCCTCAGACGGGCTGCGAGTGCGAGACCGCTCCACCGAAACTTGGCCGATGGTTGCTGGCTGGCGCAGGGCCGAGGTGTTCGCAACAGATTGCCTTCCGGCACTTCGCTCGGGAACAGCAGGCGGCTGCAGGACGGGGGAAGCGCGATATCGCTGGCCGTCTGTCAGAGGTTGTTCTTGGACCTCACCCTCCTCTTGCAGCACCGGCATCGATTCGATAAAAAAGGTACTGCTGGCCGTCGATGCAACGGACACGGGAGATGATGTAGCGGGCAGTATCGTAACTCTGGTGATTGGCTGCGGGGGTGTCGAAGGCTCCGGGATGTTTTCTTGCGGAGCGGGTTGGGTGGCTTCGTACTGGTCCTTGGCCGCTGCTGCTTGGACGGCGGGCAGGCCGGCTCCGGCTTGGGCGGCCGGAGTGGCAGGAGAAATCGGGGACACAGCATAGTCCTTGTCGGCAGCCTCTTCTGTCTCGGAAATTGACACGCTGGCGGCTAGTCCGGACTTGGTCCCGTGATTGACAGCCAGTCTGTCCGCATGTGGCCCTGTCTGGTCCTCTGGCACCGGAGTCCCCGTGCGGCTAGTACGAGCCGGGCTGGAGTGGCGAGCCGACTCGACAGCGGCTGCCGAATTGCGCCGGGAGCCTATCACCGGACTACGAGGGCTGGTGACTTCAATCAAGCGCGCAGAATGGATGGTCGGTGTCTGGTAAGGGAGGTTGGTGTCGATCGCAGCGGGTATGCCATGTTCGGAAGACGCGGTTGACGGACTTCGGCCGCCCAGGATGGAAACCCTTGACGACCTGACAATCCGTGGCTCCTCAATCGACACTTCGTCTTCGTCGTCATCTTTCATCTCATCCTCCGTAATGACCTTTTTGCCGCCGACGAGACCAGTCTTGGCTACGGTAACTGGGCGTTCCTCGGCCACGTCTGCCGGCACGTCTGCCGGGTTGTCTGGAACGATACCAACGGGCTCCGTGCTCGCTGCCGGAGCAAAATCGGCCGCTGGGAGCACTTGGCTCGGCTCGTCTTGTTGAGCTTTGGCGGGCATGGCATGACGGGCGCGAGCTGGCGCGGGGACGGAATTCGAGCGTTTCCTTTGGGGCTGCGGTCGAGATGCGGCGGGGGGGAGCGGATCGAGNCCCCCTTCCAGCGGCAGGATTATCATACTCTTTGGGCGAACCGGCCTGCTTTCCTCTTCCACTGCGTCGTCCTCGGTCGCATCGTCATCGTGAAGCGCAAGGCCCGGCACTTCAATCTCTGCGACGTCGTTCGGCCCTAGGGGCAACGGAATACCGGCAGCAACCAGATACTCCTCCTCTGCGGGCTGTGGTGGATTCTCGTCCTGGGCCAGAGTTTCGGTGGTCCCTTGCTCGGTTTCGACATCCGGCTCGCGAACAGTGGCTGGGACGGCAAATTCAGCAGCGCTGCTAGGCGAGCGGATATGGCCAGATGCAGACCGCAACGAGTCCCTGGAGTAGGATCGGGTCAACCGGTCCATGGAGCCCACGGCGTGCGACCGAATCTTCTTCTTCCACGAGCGCCACAGCCGGCCCAGGGTCCGGTCCAGCGCGACGCGCTCCATGTCGAGCTCCTCGATGAGGATCCTGTCAGCAATGCCAGTGGGGCTCCGCACACCTTCCTTGATATCCTTGTCGTACTTCAAGCGCATGCGGTGGTACGCAGCCTGGCCCGCGACAAGCAGTGCCTGCTCGCCCATAAATTCGAGAATCGAGGTCAGGAAAATGGCGACGGCAGGGGAGACAGCCTCGGAGAAGCGGTCTTCGAGGCCAGCATCGAGATGGCCCTGCTCCATGTAGTAGTCCTCGTCCTCTTCCTCCATGTCTCCGAGCGACGAGTAGACCATGCAGCGGAGGCGCGTCCTCTTCCAGGCCAATTCCAGATCCCAATCAGCCGGGGCCNGGGCGTCCCGGGCGNGGGNCTGGGTGCTGTCCTCGTCGTCCCCGCCGAGGTACTCTCGCAGCTCCTCGTCCGCCTGGTTGATNGCGTCCTTAGCAAGCTTGGGCTTCAGGACCTCGGAGACGGCGGGGCGCAGGGCGGAGAGGGTGGTGGTGCGCGAGACGCAGAGAAAGTTGAAGAGGAGCTGGTCCAGAAAGTTGTTGACCAGCAGCAAGGCAGCGGGCGACACGACGGCGGTCTCGCCCGACGGCTCGATGCCATGCTGGTCGTACCATGTTTCGGCATGGCTGTCGTGGTCGTTGGTGACGATCTGCGAAGCAGCGGAGGCAGCGATGAAGGCGGGCTCGGGTGACACTGAGAGCGGAGGCGACATCAGGCTGTGTGCGACGGTCGACGGCCGGTCGCTGGAGATGCTCTGTGTCCTCGACCGCGACGGCATTCTTTGTGGTGGAGAGGCCACGCCCGACGGTGGTCGGGACAAGGCCGAGTCTAATGAGGAAGCCATGGGTGGCGGTGGGCAAACAGGGCCGGGGGCACGGTGCTGTACCGTGTCGAATCCCCGGGATTACGGGACGTTGCTGCTCGTCCGGCTGCAGGGCGTCAACCAATTTGTGCAGCTGAGGGGGTGCGGGAGGGCCGCAGCAGCGCCACGCATCCAGGTTCTTGTTCGTTCCGGTGTCCACAGCGTGTCGAATACGGGCGGCCGGCTGGTAGGGCGATGCGTGGGTTGCGGTGTGGTGCCGTTATTACTTGTAGTGAACTGTGTGTTCTGTGTTCTGTATTCCGTGGCGCCGATCGATGGGCCAGGGGGAACAAGGGGCAAGACGGATTGGGCCAAAGTATTGGACCGGAATCGGGAGGGGTGCGAGCCAGGCGACAGTGTTTCGATCTCGCAGGGCTGCAACGGCAGACTGGATGCAACTTTGTTAGCCGATCTGGTGCGATTCGCTGGCCGGCCGAATTGCGGGCGGCGGAACTGAAACAAAGCGACGCTGCAAACTCGACAGGACAGGCAGGCGGCGGATACATGAAGGGTCCCGTCACCGCCCCCCCCTTTCTCGCCAGGTTCCGATGCAGACTGCAGCGCCGTGGCACATGATGCATGTGTGGCCTGGCCTGGNTGCTTGTGCCGGGAACATACTGGAGGTATTCAGACAGGCACACAGAACCCCCAGAAAAAGACCAAGATTGGACGCAGAGGCGGCACCGAGCCGTCTGTGAGTAAGCACTGCTTCCCTAGTTTTGGCGGCGCTGGCGCACGAGTGAGGCAATCGTCAGACTCGGCGCTCATGGCCCGCCGCCCATCGCCGAGCCCACCGGCGGTCGGCGCCAGCAGCACGGCGTGACAGGCGTGGCCAAGGGGCAGCTGCAGCGGTGGCTGAAAAACGAGGTGACGGAGCTCCTCGGCGGGCAAGAAGAAAGAAAACACGGGACTCACCCAAGGTTGCGGAGGGACTCCGTCCTCGTACCAGTGCTCTGTGGGTGATGTCCACCCAACGCCACTTGTGGACGGAGAGATTGGTGCTCGGCTGGTGCCCGGTTTGGTGTTGCACAAGCGAGGAAGCCAGCCAGAGGGCNGACGGCAGACGGCAGACGGCAGGACCGGCGCAGTCAGGCAGGCTGTTGGCACAGCAAGTCGGGTTCGCGGCGTCCGGAGCGGCCGGTGTGCTATCGAGCGCTGCAGTGTGCAAAGATGACAGCGGGAGCCGGTCTGGTGTGTCTGTCGGCGGTGTGGCGACAGTCGAGGTCAGGACGAGCGAGGTCAGTCTCGAATCGCTTCCAAGGTTCCCAGCCAGCGCGTGAGTGTGATGGGGTTGGGGAGAGATTTCGCAACTCTCCCAGATCCAGGGAGCCCCCGGGACCAGGGCCTCAATGACAGCTCCCAGAGCGGCCTAGTGCAGAGAAAGGGGNGTGTTTCTGAGATGAACTCCCGGTTGTTTGAGCGGCCGATCCCTCCCATGNGCCGCCCAGGACCCCAGGGCCCCAGGGTCCCTGTCTCGAGCCTGTCTTGGCTCCGCGGCGATCCTGGGAAATAGCCCGTTTGGTCTGCATGGATGCGGAGTGGGGACGCAATGCANGCCATGCGGTCCCCTTTTGGCTTGTCTTGGTCGTTCAGCTCGTCCTCGCTCTTCTCGGCGGCGTCTCTGGTGTGCCGAGAGTCTGGATCCTCAGCCGAGCGACGCCGCAATCCCCGAAGCACTTCGTGTTTCTCTGCGCCATCCATTGTCGCCGGGCCAGAGCTGCGTGCTGCGCCCACAGAGAAGTGTGCAACTTCCACCAAACGCAAGCACAAAACCCACCGCCACATCAATTGAGCCAAGATGTGGGTCGTTTCCGGCGAGCGGTGGGATCGGTGGGGAGCGGGGACGGAATTGGGGAGGCAGCCCCTGCAGCGGGACCCGCAAGGGAAATTTCCTGACGCAGGCCACCTGCCGTGTCTTGTCTTTCCGCCGTNAAGGCTTCTCTTGGCATGGCGAGCTTGACTGCAGCTCCCTGGACTCTCGGGTCGGGTCTCCCGGTCAGGACTCGCCCAGGCTTGGACTCCCCAACCACAACGCGGTGAAGGATGCTCGACGCTGGGTGCTGGATGCTGGATGCTCGCGGCCCTCCTCGCTGGCACGGCCAAGTCCGTGGTGGGCAGCNCAGTCAAAGCGCCAACCGCCCAGCGACCAACCACAACCAGTCGACTCGACTCGTTGTTCTGCAGCGCGGTGGTGAATGCGGGGATGACTGACCACCAGCTCGCACGGGCCTGCTGTCAAATGTCAAAACCCTCCTCCCCTCTTCCGTCTGTCTGTCTGTGCGGCCGTCGCGTGGGTTTCGCTCGCAAGCATTGCTCTTCTAACCTGGATTCTGTTCTGTTTCCTGTATTCCGCACATGTGTACAGATGTCCTACTCTGGGCCATGGTAGGCCTCACTTCGCAAGGAAACAGTTCTGGTTCGTTGGTCGCGGCCGTTGCGGACAGGACCCTCCCAAGACGAGCCGGCGGCACATATTAACTTAGTCTGGCTTCTGTACATCTGTATTAGTCTGGCCATCAGACGAACAAGAGGGGCCGGCATGTCAGCCACGTGGATGGAAGACTAAGTGGCCTACCGAGAGTGGAGTACATCTGTACGGAGAGGCACATGGCAGATATGTTGGCGCGCCTTTACCCTGAACGATCAAGCAACCTGATCGACACACTACAGGTTAAATGATGTAGATCCCGCGAGCAACTCTACGTTTGTGGATGCGGCTTTCTAATCTGGCGTGATATGACAGCAAGACAGCCCGGGTTGGAAGCCTGCCGCGCTGCCAGGTGGCACGGGTATGGCAGTCCCCGAAGACCCTCTGGGACCTCAATAAGATCCTCAGCCTGCTCTCGTCGCCTATACTCTCCTCCCTCTTCCGAGTGACCATCAAGCAACTCGTCAGCAACTTCCGCCTCTTGTCCTTANCCGGAATGAAAATCAGTATGAGCAACTAGCCGCAAGCAAAACGACATTGTTTTCCATCGAGGGACGTCATATAGTTAAGTGGTACGGGCCGTCCGTACTGAAGAAAGAAAAACAGCACACTTGAAACGGACCGATGCTCTAGGTGATCGAAAAGGGTTGGAGGCTCATGTGTGACTGCTGTATTCTGTAGTTCTGTACACATATCCCGTGGCCTCGACCAGGTTTTTACACCTCACGCGCCTTCACCACCCAGGCTGCTTTTGTTCTCCGTCCTCGGCATGCCTAGAGCACCCAAGCGACACCTGCCACGAGAAGCGTGACGGCAGTGGCCAAACCCACGCCGTTGCGAACACTACCCGCCGTGACGGCCGCCACTTGCTTGGCCACTCTCTTCACCTTGTGGCTGGAGTGGGGGTGGAGATGGCCGGAGTGGCCATGCTTGGGACCGTGCTTAGGCCACTCACCTTTGCCCTTGCCTTTGTGTTTGCCTTCTTCCTCACACTCGCCCTCACCCTC
>FJWA01007023.1_pt1 | contig 15529 bp, 9 predicted proteins | sample 1011891 | NCBI WGS metagenome assembly FJWA01 (sample SAMEA3912450, study PRJEB9761) | metagenome | biome: forest; material: soil | place: USA | collected 2011-06-22 | depth 0.1 m
GAAGCCCAGCTTCTCGCCGGACAGGAGCATGCCCAAAGGGCTCTTTTGAAGGCCTCGGAAACCATTCTCAAACGCCCTGGGAGACGAATCACCGAGCCCCAGGACCTCCGGTTCCTGCTGATCATCACAGCAAATCCCCTTTTACATGCTTCATGCAAACAATACAAGGGCAAGTTCCAGCCCGCGAGCGCGGCAGCTTCGCTCAACCTGGTCTCTCCTCGAGGTTCCGGTCCCACGTCGGGAAAGCATTCGGCCATTATCAAACGCATCGTCGGCCTCATGTCCCACGCCACCGTGGAGTGCCACAACCATCTCGTGGCTTGGTTCGCCAGATTCACAGAATCCTCCTTCGTGCAGACCAAGGACATGGTCGCCGGTTTTCTCGCCTACCGTCTGATTCGGCAGAACGAGAAGAAGTACGAGGCTCGGGTCGACTTCACCGGCGGCCTCATCCCGAGCGTGGGACCCAGCCACTCCGCAGCTTCGCTGCACGCGGCATTGGGGCACACCACACGTTCGAGCAAAAAACCACAGGAAAAGAAGCGTGTTGTCTACCAAGAAGACTGGCAAATCAAGGCCGCCGCCCAGGTGCTCGGGCTCTTATTCGCGGCGAACAATATGGTCCACGCCCGCCGTGGTCTCGCCAACCGTCCGGACAGGCCCGTCAACGGCAAGCGCGAGCTTGTCCAGGCCCCGGGTCAGATACTCGCCACGAGCGACTTCTACATGACGCTGCTCGACGACTCGGACCTCGTGGCTGACTTTGAGGCGTGGGACCGGAAACAGGGCCGGTTCTCGTTCTGCCAGCACCCCTTCCTCTTGAGCATCGGCGCCAAGATCCAGATCCTGGAGCACGACGCGCGGAAGCAGATGGAGACCAAAGCACGGGACGCCTTTTTTGATAGCATCATGACCAACCGGGTTGTGCAACAGTTTCTTGTGTTGAACATCCGCCGCGAGTGCCTGGTGGATGACAGCTTAAAGGCGGTTAGCGAAGTGATTGGCGGCGGAGGCGAGGAGATCAAGAAGGGCCTCAAGATCAACTTCAAGGGCGAGGAAGGTGTCGATGCCGGGGGGCTGCGCAAGGAGTGGTTTCTGCTCCTTGTTCGGGAGGTGTTCAACCCCGACCACGGTAGGTTTTTGTTCTCCTTATCACCCCAACACGCACTCACTGACACCCACACCCCAGGCATGTTTCTATATGACGAAGATTCACAGTACTGCTACTTCAACCCCAACTCGCTCGAGCCCTCGGAGCAATTCTTCCTCGTCGGTGTCGTCCTCGGCCTAGCTATCTACAACTCGACGATCCTCGACGTCGCTCTCCCACCTTTCGCCTTCCGGAAGCTCCTCTTCGCCGCACCCCCCAACCCCACCACCAACAGCCACCACCACCACCACCACCACCCCCGCCAACCCATGACCTACACCCTCGACGACCTGGCCGAGTACCGCCCCAGCCTAGCGCACGGCCTGCGCCAGCTCCTCGACTACGAAGGCGACGACGTCGAGTCGACCTTCGGGCTGGACTTCGCCATCGACACGGTGCGCTACGGCACCGTCGAGAGGACGCCGCTCTGCCCGCACGGCGCCGCCCGCCCCGTCACCAACGCCAACCGCAGGGAGTACGTCGACGCCTACGTCCGCCACCTGCTCGACACCTCCGTCTCGCGCCAGTTCGAGCCGTTCAAGCGCGGCTTCTTCACCGTCTGTGCGGGGGGCAGCGCGCTCGCGCTGTTTCGCCCCGAGGAGATTGAGCTGCTGGTGAGGGGCGCCGGGTCGGATCTGCCGCTTGACGTTGCCGCGTTGCGGGGTGTCGCGCAGTATGATGGGTGGACGGCGCCTGGTGAACAGGAGGAGGAAGAGCCGACGGTGCGGTGGTTCTGGGAGGCGTGGGAGGGGGCGGACCCCGGCCAGCAGCAGGCGCTGCTGGCGTTCATCACGGGTTCTGATCGCGTGCCGGCGATGGGGGCGGCGAGCTTGGGGATACGCGTGGTCTGTCTGGGAGAGGAGTGCGGGCGGTTTCCGACGGCGAGGACGTGCTTTAACTCGGTGGGGCTGTGGAGGGGGAGGGATAGGGGGATGTTTGTCGAGAGGCTGTGGAGGGCTGTTGGGGAGAGTGAGGGGTTTGGGTTGAAGTAGGGTGAGGGAGTCTCTGTTCTTTGTGGTGTGTCAGGGTGGGAGGAGGTTGAGGCTGGGATGGACGGAGTTGTTGGTAGAGAGATAGATATGATGTCCCAGCGACGTTGCCTCCATGCAATCAATATAATCCCGACTGCACTCGGATGTCGTGGGGAAGTGCTACTTTGTACGGAGTGAATTCAAGGTGATGCCGTTTCGAGAGGATCCCACGGTAACAACTAGCTGCGGTCGCTGTTGTCTCGGGAAGACGGTTGTTGGCAGGTAGATGCGCCGTTGAACTCGGATCTGGTTACACTGCCGGAACTGTATTCTGTATTCTGTACTGTACCACAAGAGCTGAGCAGCCACACACATTGCGGTTTTCTGCCGCCAAACTTTCAGCCCTAGCTGAGAAATTCATTCAACAGCAGCGACAGCTGGTGAGGGCGTGTGGCGTCATATGGTGGGTTGTCATGCGGTTGTGGAATGGTCCAGCCGCAATGTCGTGTTGGCCAGCTGGCTCATTGCGCACTGGCATGTCCTCTGCATGTACCGGATATGCCCGAACAAACACCGAATAGTCCGATGCTCCGAGGACATGTTGTCCCGATATCCGATATTCGAGTTCTAAAGCCAGTCCATCCTTGTGTTGCGGCTGGGAGACAAGATCGGTCACACGCTGCGATGCAGAGACGGGAAGAGGCATTCCTTCATGTGTTTCTGTACAGTACATACATGTGCAGAATTGTCTGGCCGACTTGCGTAGCCTTATGCGCTGTTGCAGCGCTCCGCGGCCAACACGAGTTTTGGAAGATTGGGGGTCAGGCAAAACGGTGAGAGTGCGGGAGTGGTGTGTGGGATGGAAGAGGCTTTTCAACGGTTTGGGGGTTTGCGCCAAGACCCAGTGAGGGAACATCCTGGCTTCATGCTGCCGTCGCCCAGGTTGTGTTCCCCAGACCACCGGTCACCTGCACCCAATCGATCGAATCGATCGGACAGAGGGACTGCGAGTTGCTCAAAGAGAATTTCATCTTGTTCAAATGGCATGCCAATGCGGTGCTGCGTCGTCTGTGGCGTATTCCGTCCAGGGCGATGCTGCTGATGCGTGCAATGAACACATTGCTCCGTTGATAAAAGCCCCCCTCTTACTCAGCGCCATTGTCAGTCGTGCTCAACAAAAGGCCAGCTGGCGATGTAGGAGATCTACATAGGTAGTAAAGTCACGTCCTAACTACCTGCTTGCTTGCTGTGGTCCAGCGGGAGATACTCAGGCTTCTGGTGCCTCGAATCTTTCACTATTGTCTTCTCCAAGGCCGACTCCGTTAGACTGGACCCAAGCAACAGCCCGACCCTTGTCTTCCTGGCAAGGATGGTTCGAGTCACTTACTCTGTGGGATGTAGAATTCGCCCATCGCAGCCTTTCGTTTCTCAAACAACGGCTGGGGAGCTGCAAGCCCTTCCCAGCCGGTTGGTGCTTGACTTTTAACGTTACATATTACATACTCGGTCACCCCCGAGACAGAAGGGCTGAGTACACCTAAAGGTTGCAGCACTGCAGACTTGCAGCAGCACAGCAAGAATTAATCACCGTTGTCATCGCATCCCACAACAGCGGGAATTTCGGCCCCACCCCACGCACAAATTGGCCCAGGAACAGCCGAGCTCGCATGGAAATCCAGGGTTCAGACGACGGATGGCTCTTTTCCCGGCATAACGTTCAATGTTAATTCGCTTCTGCACAGGGCAACAGCCGATCAGCCGGCTGAACACGAGGACGGGAGCCTTCCAGAAGCGATCTCCATGCCCGTCCGCACCCAGCAAACGTCTCGGCCACTTGGACAATGGGCCGTGGGCCGAAGGGGAGGGGGGATCGACTGCGGCGTAGTCCATCACCGCTTGCCCGGATTAGGCTCTGGCTTGACCTCTGACAGCCCCTGCGTCCATCAGAGACCCGCTCGCTCGTACCAGTACCTGGGGCGAGCTTAGCCCAGCCCACCCTGCATCCGTCGGAAATAAGGTAGAACTCGGCCGTCAATTTCCTCCATTCCTGCAGGCCAACATCGCCCCGTTCCGCCGTTGTCTTTCTCTTTTGTTGCCACAGACATTTCGACCTGTTCGTCCGATCAGCCGGCGACCCGTAAACTCACGGCCTCCCTAGCTTGGTTTTCTCTCCAGCGCGTCTGTTTTCGCTTCGAGCGTCTGGGATCGCCGGTTCCCATTCGCGCTTGACGCCCGACCGTTGGACTGCAGCGAACGAGACGCCAAGTCGCCGGTCGCCCGTCCCCTTGGGAGGCGTCGCTCTGAGCCAATCCACTTGGTCTCACAACTCGCTTTCTCAAACACCCCCCTTTCTCCTTCTGCGCCAACCCAAACATCGCCGTCGCTCGAGCCCAGCCGCCTGTGCTGACGGTTCCGCGCACGTCGCTGGCCTCGTCTGCTCCTAAAGGTTCGTCTAGCACAGCCCCGGGTCTCCTTGAAGCACTTCGCAATGCCACCGCGTCTCCGATTCGTGCTGTAGCTCCTAGTGGGTTGATCCACGATCGATGCTTACGGCGCATTCGATGCCCTTCCCCTCTCGGTTGCTCTGTGTGACGCGTTTGCTCTCCACCCATCTGGTCATGCCATGTCGACGCGCCTCCAGACTGACATGTCAATTCCATCCAGGGACTACCCACGGCTCAAACGCCAATCCTTTACCATGTCTAATACCACAAGCTCGCCTGGGGGCGCCGCAGACACCACATCGCCAACAGCGCCCACGGCTCCCACCACCACCACCTCCACGTCCACCACATCGACGCCGGCGCCCCCACCGACGACAACCTCGACAACGAGCTCAACTCCTCCGCCCCCGCCGACCACGACCTCAACAAGCAGCACGTCGTCACCACCCCCGACCATCTCAAGTACATCCACCACCCCCTCTAGCAGTTCATCATCGTTGCCGCAGAGCACGTCAACTCCCGCTGGGCCCCCAACGAGTACCGTTTTCGAGACGGTCACGTCGTCGTTCAGCCGAACAAGCTCGGCCAGCGAGTCCGCATCGGCCTCTTCTACGTCAAGCTCTGGCACTATCGATGGTGGTGGTTCCTCGAGCGGGGGGCTCAGCAACAGTGGGAAGATTGCCATTGCCGTGGTCGTCCCCATTGCCGCTGTTGCGCTTCTGGTCCTGGCGGGTATTTTCCTGTGGCGCAAGAGGAAGCAGCGGAAGGATGCCGAGGAGCAAAGGCGGAAGGAGGTCGAAGACTATGGCTACAACCCGAATGCTGATCCGACCGTTCCGGCCGTTGCCGGCGGTGCCTATGAGATGAGCCAGGACGGCGGAGCCGGCTACCGAGGATGGGGTACGACCACGCTTGCCGGCTCTACGGGGAGGAAAGCGTCTACGACCATGTCGGGCGGCGCCGCTTACTCGGATGCCACCTCGCCCACGCGAGGCGCTGTCTCCGACACACGGGAGCCCCTCATGGGAGCCACGCCACCCTCGCCCGAGGGTGAGATTCTCGGGGCCATGGGACCGTCGGCCGCCAACAACCGCGCTGACGTGCGCCGCGGGCCTTCAAACGCCTCGTCGTCATACAGCGCTGCTGGCCGCTCGGACGGCTCGGGCGACGCCCCCATCGGCGTTGCCTACGGAGGTGGCCAACCGTACTATGACCAATACGACGGCGGAAATCCCTACACCGACAACGGGTACGGCGGCCAGCCGGCCGAGGTGGCCGGTCAGCCGGTGATCCGGGACGTCAACGCGAGGAGGAACACACGCATCGAAAACGCGGCGCACTACCCGCAGCAGACACAGACTGCCGGAATTTCGCAAAATTTTTGATCTTTCGCCGTCCGGCACACTCAGTCCTTTGGGCCAGCAGCCATAGCAGCCATCAGCACGCTTTCGTAAGATGATACCATTGCGATGTGGATTCGGCCGTGCTCCTTTGGCTTCTTGTTTTTTCTTTCTCACATACAACTTATTCTTGTCGCAAAAAATCGGCTCATTCATTATCATTTTTCTCCTTGCCCTGTTCGCGGCGTTTGTAGGGGCCCATATAGCAACCCCTTTTTACTAAGACGTAATCTTTCTGGTTCACCAACCTGCGGGCTGCCGACGCTCAACTCTCTCGACTCCGGCTTCGATATTCTTCGTATATCCCTGTTTATCTGCACATATTGGGGTTGGCATAGCGGAGCAATGTGTCAGGGGTGTCTGCATCGGGGGAAGTTGATGGAACCTCCGCTGTAACGCATGGAGAAGGTTGGGTTGGAGGACAGTCCAGGCTGGTTCTCGCCTTGCCATTGCTGAGAGTTGTGGAGGGGAGAGGTGGTGAGGAGGCTGGAAGGGCTATATCGGGGGCAGTAGTGGGGGCTGGCTGGACGAGTGATGGGCAGTGGCCTGGAGGAGCTGATGGATATGTATAAAGAAATCTGATGTGATGAGGGTGAAGCTGCTATGTGTTGAGTTAGGCTGTATGTACTGTACAATACCAGTACATGTTCTTGGATCTTGGGGCTGCGTTGGGTCTGCTGTGCCTTTTTCTAGCCATAGATTTTTGCCATGTTAAATACCGATAAACCCCTGGCCAACACAAATCTAGAGATCGTGATCGGGATCATGAAGATGTGGTGCGCGTGAAAGTCGGAGTTCCCCCTGAAAGTCGCGGAAGCTGGAAGCTGTGTTGATCCGGCTGCCCCAGGAGCTTGGGTGGGTCCGAGTTCTGAACTTTTCGGGCATCCCACCATCCCACCTTGAGGAGCTGCCTGGCCGACCACAGCAAGAGACCAAACCCACGCAAAGTCTAGGCCGCAATTTCGGAGCCTCTCTCAACCCTCGAACCGCCACCTTTCGCTCCGAATCTCCCCCTTGCACACCATCCCTCGGGGAAACCAACAACACCAACAACTAGGCGGAAAAGAGGCGAGAGCCAAACAACGACCGCCAAAATGCAGGCCCCTGTCGTGGTGATGAGTGCGTCGAGGCATCCCCGCTCCACCCTGCCAGACCATCCCCTCGCTGACACGAACCCTTCGCGCAGACACCCAGAGCGGTGAGAGGCAGACTGGGCGGAAGGCCCAGCTGTCCAACATCGCCGCCGCCAAAACGTATGCTTGCTTCCTCCCCGGGCGCCCCTTTACCGCTCCCCGTGCCCCGCTGTCCGGTACCCCCTGCTGAGCCTCGCTGCTCACCACCCATCACAGAGTCGCCGATATCATCCGGTCATGCCTCGGCCCCAAGGCCATGCTCAAGATGCTGCTGGATCCCATGGGCGGTATCGTGCTGACCAACGACGGCCACGCCATCCTCCGCGAGATCGAGGTGTCGCACCCCGCCGCCAAGAGCATGATCGAACTGAGCCGGACGCAGGACGAGGAGGTGGGCGACGGGACGACGACGGTTATTATTTTGGGTGAGTGGGCAACCCACCGCCGGTCGTGGTTGGGTCGGGGTCTGACTGATCTGGGACAGCCGGCGAGATCCTGGCGCAGGCGCTCCCCCAGCTCGAGCGCAACATCCACCCGGTAGTCATCATCGCGGCCTTCAAGCGGGCGCTCAAGGACGCGCTCGAAATCATCGACGACATTTCCCTCCCGATCGATGTCAACGACGACAAGGCCATGCAGCAGCTCATCTCATCGTCGATCGGCACAAAGTTTGTGTCGCGGTGGTCGGATCTCATGTGCAGCCTGGCGCTCAAGGCGGTGCGCACCGTGACGTGGGAGGTGGGCAACGGCAAGCGCGAGGTCGACATCAAGCGGTATGCGCGTGTCGAGAAGGTTCCCGGCGGCGAGATTGAGGACAGCCGGGTGCTGGACGGCGTCATGCTCAACAAGGACATCACGCACCCCAAGATGCGCCGCAAGATCGAGAACCCGCGCATCGTGCTGCTCGACTGCCCGCTCGAGTACAAGAAGGGCGAGTCGCAGACAAATATCGAGGTCAGCAAGGAGGAGGACTGGAACCGCATCCTCCAGATCGAGGAGGAGCAAGTCAAGTCCATGTGCGACCACATCCTCGCGCTCAACCCCGACCTGGTTATCACAGAGAAGGGCGTTTCAGGTAATCTTTGGGTCTTTCTTGTCGCCGCTGCTTACACTTTCCAACCGCGACCAAACACTGACACACAATCGGGCAGATCTCGCACAACACTACCTCATGAAGGGCAACGTGACGGCGCTCCGGCGGGTGCGCAAGACAGACAACAACCGGATAGCGCGGGCCACGGGCGCCACCATCGTCAACCGGGTAGAGGACCTGCAAGAGTCCGACGTGGGCACCGAGTGCGGGCTGTTTGAGATCGAGAAGATTGGCGACGAGTACTTCACCTTCCTGACAAAGTGCAAGTCGCCCAAGGCGTGCACGGTGCTGCTCCGCGGGCCGTCCAAGGACGTGCTCAACGAGATCGAGCGCAACCTGCAGGACGCCATGGGCGTGGCGCGCAACGTCATGTTCCACCCGCGGTTATCGCCCGGCGGCGGCGCCACCGAGATGGCCGTGTCGGTGCGGCTGGCGCAGCTCGCCAAGAGCATCGAGGGCGTGCAGCAGTGGCCGTACAAGGCCGTCGCCGAGGCCCTCGAGGTCATCCCCCGGACGCTGGTCCAGAACGCCGGCAAGAGCCCCGTCAGGGTGCTGACAGACCTGCGGGCCAAGCACGCCGAGGGCAAGAGCTCCTGGGGCATCAATGGCGACACGGGCGGGCTGGCGGACATGAAGGACTATGGCGTCTGGGAGCCCGAGGCGATCAAGGTGCAGAGCATGAAGACGGCGATCGAGGTATGTTACACTTTTTTTCTTTGGTCTTTGTTTACAGGTATAGATGGGGTGCTGACCGTGACAGTCCGCGTGTCTCTTGTTGAGAGTAGACGATATCTGCAGCGCCAGAAAGGCGCAGCCGGGCGTCGGCACCGGCGCCGGCGGGATGGATGAGTAAGGGGTGAGGGCGATGTGGCCCACGCTGGCCGGCCAAAAATACCCCGGTTAGAGTAAATAATGGGCCTTGCCGTGATAGACAAAAGGGTCCAACCGGCCAGTCTGAGATGTCCCATCTATCCTCCGTCTTCGAATGGCTCGCATGTGATGCCGTGTCTCCCGTTCAGTCATCGTCGTGAATCACCAGCCCGGGCCCGTCCGCAGCAGCAGCGGCGGCAGCAGCAGCAGCAGCATCAGGAGCAGCAACGATATCCGCATCCTGCTTCTTCCCCGCAGTCTCCTCCCTCTTCACCCCATCCCCCTCACCCTCCTTCCCATCAACCACCTTCCTCCCATCCTCCTTCCCTCCCTTCACATTCTTCTTTCCCCCCTCCCGCCCCTTCCGCTTCTTCTCCCTCTTCTCCCGGTTCCTCCTCGTCTTCTCCTCGTCCTCGCGCTCGCGCTCCCGCCGCCGCGCCTCAAACTCCTCGGCCCCCTTCTCCGCCGCCAGGTCCTCGTCCATCTGCCGCATCCGCTCGTACTCGCGCCGCCGCGCCGCCTTGTACACGTGGAACTCGCCCGAGCCGGCGCCGGCGGAGGAGCCCTGCACGTTGGTTACAATCTCGGGGGGCGCGGGGAGGTGTTTTCGGGAGGGGGCCGGGTTGGGGAGGCGGATTTCTTGGTCGGGGTTTTTGAAGAGGGTTTGGAGGTGGGAGGCTTGGGAGGAGGTCGGGGAGAGGGCGCGGCGGGATTTTTTGAGGGGCCGGGTTGTTAGGGGGGCGGTTTTGGTTGGTTTGGACATTTTGGTTGGCTTTGGAGGCGGTGGTTTGTGTGGTGAGGTTGGATGGTGTGGGTTGTTGCGATGGATGGGGGCGTTGGTGTTTAGGGTCGCGGGTGACGCGAAGGAGCAGGCAGCTTGAACCGGGCCCGGAGGTGGAAATTTAAGTGGAGAGGTTCACAGCCTTGTCTTGGCAGGCGCTGGCTGGGCTTGGCAAGGACGACGGTCAGCCACGATACGCCAGCCACGGGTTGGATGGTGCGCCACAGCACCAAGACAAGACGTCGACGTCGTCAAGACGAATGTGTTCTGTACACAGCATAAAGAGTCTGCCCACTCACACAACCAGATGCGCATAGTAGTGGCTCGTGAGACAGAGGCCAGCGCTTGTGTAGCCGCCGTGGTGACCGTTGCATGGCCCCCAGCCAATCCCGTCGCAGGGCGCTTGTCTGAGCAGCATCGGGCAAAGTGCAGGGAAAGCGTTGCAACCGACGAAGGGGACAACTGCCGTCGGCAGCCTCGTGTCACCATTGGGATTCGGCAGACGCTCTGATTCGACAATCGTCAGGCGCCGAACAGGGGTTGATGCGTCTGGGCTGGGGGCCGGCCAGGCAAACGACGGAGGGGTGGCACCAGAAGTGGCACGAACCTGTCGCAGGCAGGGGAAAGACGGTCCCAATTGCAAGTTTGCTGTGTCGAGCCTCTCAGCTCGCGTCAATGGTAATCTGCTGCCGGGACAATCGAGGTCGGTTGCACCAACTACAGTATCGTTCTGGACAGTATAGACCACACATGCAGCAAGCTGCCATCAGGCGCCAGGAACTCAAGGAAGCGCCTTTACAGGCACAAAAGCGGCCCTGTGGGTGGGTCCAGCGCGGCACGGTAATGCCCAACAAACAGACACTGATGTTGTTGGTTGCCAATGGTTGGTAATCCCCGTCATCGTGGATGGTCGAAGGCGAAGAGGAGCTCTGGGCAGCTGACCCAGGGCTCTGGATGAGCCGATGACTGTTTCGACCAGGATAAGGTACATGGATGGGTTTGCATATCAAACCTTGTTCCCCCTTGCGGTAAACGCTGCGAGTCATTGAACTTTCTTGAATCAACGTCAAGGTTGCAGCTTTGAGCTCTTGCTGCCTGTTGCTGTTAGCCCCGCTATCGGCTCTCTCAGCCTTTTGAAACTCGGGCCTCCCCGTCTTGTTCCGACCCCGAACCCGTTGGTCAAACCGGGCACACGACCGCCAAATACTCCGTAGTACCACGCTTTCTCGACACCGAGATCAGACTCGTCGCCATGGGGAGACCAAGGCTGATCATCCTGGTCCGACACGCCCAGTCAGAGGGCAACAGTGCGTCCATCAAGTTCTCCCGTTCCTCTCACACCTCCACTCCCTCCAGCCTCCAGCCTCCAGCCCGTCCGTCCATGTCTTGGACGGGCGGCCAACCCAAAACTCTTGACTGACAACACTCCGCCGACCAGAGAACCGCGACATCCACCAAACCATTCCCGACCACCGCGTCAAGATCACACAAGAAGGGTGGCAGCAGGCGTACGAGGCGGGCCGCCGCCTGCGCGGCCTGCTGCGTGCCGACGACACCCTGCACTTCTTCACGAGCCCCTACCGCCGCACGCGCGAGACCACCGAGGGCATGCTGGCCACCCTGACGAGCGACGACCCGGAGCCCGGTGCGTTCAAGCGCAGCAACATCAAGGTCTACGAGGAGCCGCGCCTGCGCGAACAGGACTTTGGCAACTTCCAGCCCTGCAGCGCCGAGATGGAACGCATGTGGCAGGAGCGCGCCGACTACGGCCACTTCTTCTACAGGATCCCCAACGGCGAGAGTGCTGCCGACGCCTATGACCGCGTCAGCGGCTTCAACGAGAGCCTGTGGCGCCAGTTTGGCGAGGACGACTTTGCGAGCGTCTGCGTGCTAGGTACGTCATGTCCCAAGAGAACCACCAGCCACGTGCTGTGCTGACAGAGACACCTCGCAGTCACCCACGGCCTCATGTCCCGCGTCTTCCTCATGAAGTGGTACCACTTCAGCGTCGAGTACTTTGAAGACCTGCGCAACGTCAACCACTGCGAGTTCCTCATCATGAGGCGCAACGACGACAGCGGCAAGTACATACTCGATAACAACCTCCGGACTTGGTCCGAACTCAAGCGGGAGCGCGCCGAGGAGCTGGAGGCAAAGGGCGACGACACCAAGGACGGCAAGGAAAACGGAACCAGTAAGGATGTCTCCACGCCGGTGCGCTCCCGGACGGTCGAGGCCAGGCGCCGCTGGGGAGGCTGTCCAAACGGCTGCGACCACGACCAGAGTTTCAAGATCCGCCAGACGCTGGCTGACCTCGTCAAGAGCGACCATGTCATCTCTAACCACGCCGTCGGCCTGGCCGTGAGCGAGAGCGACAGCAGCAGCATCTCGGGCGGCAGCGCCAACACCACCGTGCCTAACGGCAACGCCACCACCGGCTCAACCCACGGCTCAACCCACGGCGCAACCCACGGTCTCACCAACCCCTCGTTCAACGGCACCGCCAACAGCCAAACCCTCGTCAGCCGCAGGCCGGCATCCAAGCGCTTCCAATCCCAAACCGCCGACGAAGCCGACGCACCCGAGTTCACCCTCACTGGCCCCCAAATCGACGTGACCAAGGCCCGCGACGAGACCGTCTCCAGTCCGGACGGCACGCCCTCCTTCATCTCGGTCGACGACCGCCTCCGCTCCCGCCTCAAGAGTCCCAACCTCCCGCCGCGACCCTTCGAAGCGTCCCAGCTCCACGTCGGCCGCGACTTTGGCGGCACCTACAGCGGCCACAACAGCGCGACCAGCGACGACGCCGACTCGTCTTCGGAAGACGACAACCCCCGCCGCGGCGCAGCCGTCACCCCTTCCTCTTCGGCCGCCAGCCCTACAACCACCGGAATCCCGTCAGCCACGGCCACCACAGCCCCCCCTCCTCCCCAAACAACAGCAACAAATCCGCCGCCCAAGACCCTCGGCATCCCCCCCTCGGCCATCCCACGCCACCACCGCCCGCACTCCACCCACCGCGAGCAGTCGCGCATGGGCCGTGGCACCCGCGCCAACAGGCTGGGCGACCACCACAGCAGCGACGGGGAGCACGAAGCCGACGGCGAGCACGAGCACGAGTGTGGCGACGGGGATGAGGAGAGCGGGTCCGAGCTGACAGGGAGGGAGTTGGCAGGTGGTGGTGATGAGGAGGGGATGGATGAGGTGCTGAGGGCGGAGAGGGAGGATCGGAGTTTGGAGGGGAGTGTTTACTGATCTTTTTTTCCCTTTTTTTCACTCCTTGGGTTTGAGGCTCAAACTGCAGGGAGGAGGTTGGAGTTTTATGTTGTGGGAGTGTTTTGGCTTGATACGATGTTTCATGCTCTGGATCTAAGAGGAGCGCCTCGCCCGCCCTTCACTGGTGACCATGGCCCTATCCGTCCGTCCCATCCTACATGCATGGAGTGGGACGGTGGCTGGGTGGGCGGCGTGCCCCGTGGGAGTTTTTCGTTTGCTCTTTGGTTGCTTATGTTGATGAGGCTTGCATGGGAGGATGATGATGAGCGCGAGGAGGATATACCATACCCCAGATTGCTTTTTTTCCTTCGGTTCTTTTGGGAGCGTGGATACGTGCGAGCGAGCATACAGATATTTCTAGACGGCCTTCGCTGCGAGCGGCCGAATAAAAAAGTGACTCATCGAGACAGAGGGCAAGCAAGGCGTTGGTCGACACCTCAATGGGATTGCGGTAGATGAATTGACTGGTTTCTTTACTCACTGAGCCACTCTGGTGGCAACTGACTTGGAGGCTCGTGTAATGCCGTGTGTGAGGCCGTAGGCTGGGAATTATTGCCGAATATTTACACTTGTCTCTTAAGAGTGTCTGTCTGGGTTTTCGGGGGCGGGAGCGGCTGGGATCTTGATGACGGCGCAACACTGTTTTGGAGACTGGGTTCTCGAGAGAAGCTTTTTGTCTGATCTTCTTCTTGCCTTTCTTCCTCCCCTTCTCCCTGCCCTCCTCCCTGCCCTTCTCCGTGGCCCTTCTTCCAGTCAGTCCTTCTATAACCTTCTTATTCCTGTTCTTTTTCTTTGCAATTTTTCCATCTTCTTCTGCTTCTTGTTGTTGTTCTTGCTCTATTTTTGGAAGCCGTCTTCGTATTCTTCTTCCCGTGTAAATCCACCACACGCGGAACCTGTTGCATGCCGACGTCTACTCACGAGATAAAATCTGATCCGTACCCACCAGCCCCTTCATCGGCCCGAGAGAGGCAGTGAGCGCGAATCCGGAAGGGTTCCTTCGTAAGGAGGCCAAATGCGCAGCCGAACCTGCGCTGCGGCCTTTCGGGGGTGAAAGGAACCTTGTCGCCCAGAATACGAACTGGGCAAGGGAAATGTTTGCCCTATCCAAGGATCGAGTCAAATGTCTCCCGATACTCTTTAGATACGATCAGTCTGCGGTTCTTGGCACGTGGGGGCCACGCTGCCCAACTTTGTTGACATTTAGGGGGTGTTTACTCCCCCCTTACCACGAATTACGGGAGGGCGAGGCCCGCCGAGAAAACGTCGTATGTGGCGCTACCCCACCAATATCCGATGCTTTCTTGGCCTTGCGAGGAAGTCAGCATCTCAGAGGTGAAGACTTGTGTTCCATTGTAGGGGCCCAACGATCCGTTGGGGAAGACAGGCCTGGGACAGGCCACAGCATACTGTGCAACGCAACACGCGGTTTTTATCGGACGTCTCTAGACAAGGTAAAGATGAAACTGTTGAGTGTGGATATCAAAATGCCTATAGGCCAGCCTCATGGCCGCAGCGTGAGAAATTCTGACTATCGCCGAGAGCCAGAGAGAGTGCCAGCGAGAGCTGCTCGTCTCGTCACATCTCGTCACGTATGAACTCGACACAACACCAACTTCTGAATTGGCGAGCTTGTTGAGACCGAAACCCAGATTTCAGTGTATAAAGCAAGTAATTGGGTGTGCGCTTGGCTCACATTACACGGCATCGTCGAGTCGGGACAGGACTCCCGAAGCACCTTACTCCCTCTCCGCTTTGCACGTCTCAGACTTATCACTCCGGACACCCCGTTGTACAACCGTCCCTGTCAAATCTCTGCATCTCGTACGTGCGAGAACTGAGAACCGAGAAACTGGATGGCTCCGTCGATCAACAGAGGGCAGTTTGAGCTTGGAGAACCGGCAACCGAGCCTCGGGCCTGTCCACACCACCAGTGCTTCTCATAACGAACAGGCCATACGGGCGGCCGCATGCCGTGCTCGAATGCAGGAGCCCGTGGCACGAAACACAAGATCGGGACGGCCGCAGTAGACATACGCACGATCCAGCGGGCGGCCGAACAGCCGCATGGTGTCCGACGCCACCAAACTCGGCCAGCCGGGCTTCTCGGAACTCGGACAACATGTTTTGCCAATACTTCTTACTCAGGACTGTGATACTCTTGAGGCTCAGGTCACTGTAATGCACGAGTGATGGCTGGACCGGCCGGTGCGCGGCGGCCCCTCGGCATTCGGTATCTTTCCGAACAGAGTTTGAGCGCCATGAGAATGCGGCGCCGCCGAGAGGTGATGTCCTTCGGAGATAGCCCCAGAGGTGGCAAGTCCTAGACACAAAGTGCTGCACAAGGCGCCGAGGAACAGCAGCCGTCAAACACCGGCACTGTTCCCACCCCCTTTCTCCACAAGCAGGGC
>FJWA01009946.1_pt1 | contig 15503 bp, 6 predicted proteins | sample 1011891 | NCBI WGS metagenome assembly FJWA01 (sample SAMEA3912450, study PRJEB9761) | metagenome | biome: forest; material: soil | place: USA | collected 2011-06-22 | depth 0.1 m
CTCCAGACCATCAAGCAGGATGCAGCTCAGAACGTGGGAATCATCTCGTACCTCAGGTATGACTCCAAAAACAGGCCAGCAACCTACTTTTACACCCCAAACTGGTTCTCTGGCTATCGACTCAACGGCGCTCCTTCGTCCTACATCACGAGCAACCAGGGGCTCGCGTGGATCAACACGGCCTATGTGCCCCGGGGGCAGACCACAATTTTTGACTGGGTCCCCTTTGGTATCCTGCGCGCCCCAGAAGATGGCTTCTCTGGAGTCTTGGGTGCCGAGTTTTTCAACAACACCGTGTGCAACGTCCCCTTGGCCCAGGTCACTGACATCACGCAACTCGTGCGAGCAAACCCGGCTTGTAACCCAGCCTTCGCGACCGCGACGATGCCGTCCATGTACTGTATCGGCGTCTACCAAATAGTGCTGGGCGGGCCGCCCTTCGAAGTCATCCAAGAAGACCCGACCAGGACCAACCGGGTGTCGATCGCGTGCATCCTGTACTGGACCGACACGAAAAGGATCTCCCACTACCTCGCCGGCGATGCTGATCAAGTCACTGAAGGCAAAGTTCTCAGTTGGCTACTGGCTGGCGGCCATCCGGGGCGCATGACATCCGTCAAGCTCAGCCATCACGGTTCGAGGTCTTCGACGCCCATCACCAATCCTGGGCTTTTGCGGACGGCTGGCCCCAAAAACGTTGTTCTTTCCATCCCAAGCGGCATGCACATCCACCCCTGTAAGTAGCCCTCCTGGAGCTCCTGGACTCCGGGTCTGCTTTTACTTACACGAGACCAACAGCACTAGAGATTGTGTGGCATCTTTGGCTGTGGTCTGTGGCAACAAAGTCGAACCCTGCTGTCCTGGGAACCAAGTATCCTCACTTCACTGTCGTGCAACCGACGGGAGTGGCCGGTGCCTCCAACCCCTGGAATTACACCAAGGCCCACCGTGTCAGCGTCGCCTCTCTTGAGCAATGGGACAACAGCAAGAATCTCCCGTTCTGGCAAGACTGTGATAACTTGAATGCCAATATCAACGCGGCGATGCCAGCCGGCCAACAGATGCAGTCACTCCTCCAAAAGTACTGGCAGATCAAGCAGCAGTTCAACGCCGAGCCAGCCGACATGAAGCCGTTCGTTCTCAACCAACTCGAGCAGGTATGGCAGGAAATGTGCCACCCATCGCCGGTCAGCCATCCCTCGGTGGGCCAGGGGTACTGGTGGCCTCCGGCCAGCGTTATCACGGCGAACAACCAAATCGAGGCTGTCGTTATCACGAGCACCAACGACAACAATGACGGCTCCGTTTTCCACAAGTACCGGGGGGTGCTCACCTTGGCCCCATACGACCACACCACGAAGAAGTCAATTTACCCAACCCAGGTGGTCGGCACGGCCGCCAACGGTGCGATACAGATCAGCTACTTCTTCCCCTCGAGCTTTGCCCCAGCCCCTACTCCCAGTCCAAAGCCCGGTCCCGGCGTGTTTCTCGGTGACGGTAGCCCTGCGGACATACAAAACTTCTATCTCAAGTCCTGCGTGGTGGTCACCGGACGCGATGCAGACCCGGTAGGCACTGATCCAAACGAGGACGAGCCCGAGGACGGAGACTTGGGAACCAACAAACCGCCACCTCCATTTGGGCCCGTCTCGGCCGATCCCACGGCCCTCGCCCAAGAAGACGACGGCTACTACCTGTACTCAAATGCCGTATCGCGCCAGTCCATTCGCGTTGCGGCGACGCAGTTCACCATCCTCTCAACCGGGCCCCTGAACACGTTCCTCTCGTCGCTGCACTGCGCCAATCTTTGCCTTTCCGGCCCGAATCCGCCTGGCCCGCGGGGGACAACGCCGCTGCTGGCGTCGGACGAGTTTGGTCATTATTTGATGACGGCGCTGCAGGCTCAGGGCATCTCGATCATCAACGCCCCGCAGCCGTACGTGGCCGGCTTCAGCTTCGCCGCGGCCCCCATCTCTGGTCTTCCTTCAGACAGGGCGGTGCTCTCCTTCACTACCACCGCCGTAGAAGACTCCTTTGGCCTGAAAAGGGGGACAGGGCCACAGCTGGGCATCCTGGAAGAAGTCAAAACGCTCGTGTTCGGGCTGGACACGTCGGTTTGGGGAGCGAGCGGTACAGGCGCCGCAACCGCGACACTCGCCCAGCTCGTGCAGTTTGCCGACATCACGTATCTGGCACAGTCACCGGCCGTGGTATTCCTGAGTGCCATTACACTCAGCATCGCCAATCCCGCCACAGGCAAGAGAAACGCCGTCTGGTTCGAGCCCCTGAGCACCTACCGGGCCACGACTCGGCTGCAGATGGACCTCTCGTCGGATGCCGTGGCCCAGTTGAACAAGTACATTTCGGCCTTTCCCGGACTCAGAATTCTGTCGGCGTTTGCCATTGCGCGGAGAACATGCAGCTGGGCTCCGGCCCCGCCAACAGGAGGCGGAGCGGCATCGGCGAACTCGAGTATCACGTACCGAGGGTCGCTCACGTTTGGTGGTGATTTTACCATCGGCAACACCCACTTCGACGCCGCCATCGAGTTGCAGTCTGCGCAGACGAAACTTGTGCTGGTCTTGAGGGACAAGTTGGACATTCTGGGCGATATCTTCAAAACGCTGCAGCCCGTNCTAGGGCTACAGGGCGACCACTTCGCCTTCTTGGATTGGCTCAAGAAAACCGCCGGTAGTACCTCATTTGAGCTGCCCTATCTCCGCCGCATTGTCGTCATCTTGGATGACCATCCCGCATCCAAAGGCGGCACGCCAAAAACCCCGGGCCTGGCCAGCGTGCAGATCGACCTCGAGACACGTGTCAACTTTGCGAGCGGCGCCTTTGCCATATTCCTCATCACGTATACTTGGACCAGGCAGGGCGGCGGCACGAGCAGCAACACGTTGACCGCGGGGTTGTGGACACAGCCCAGCGGTCTGTCCGCTGTCTCGCAACAGCTGCTTCCAAGTTACGAGGAGTACTACACGCTCATGCCACCGGTGACGCTGAATCCGGGTGAGCAGCTGCCACAATCGCTGGACTTGAAAAAGCTGGGAGGCTTTGATCACCTCCCCTCTGAGATCCACCCAGAGGTCACCCAGGCAACATTGACGGTTGGAAATCGGGGCATATCCTTCACCGGCGACGTNGTGGCGGGCNCTCCCAGCGGGACCATTCCCAAGGTATCCTTGTCGCAGCTTACCCTCAACGTTTCGTACCTATTCGGCGGCGGCGGCTTTACCGGGTCACTGGCCGTCACGGCCCAGATTCAGGCGGCCCCCGGGGCAACGAACGGCTCGCCTGCCCAAATCACGGGCGAGGTGTTCTACGACGGGGCCGTGTGGAAGCTGGGCGCCGTGGCCTACAGCATCTATGGCTCGACGCTGTATCAGTTCTTTGACTCGGATACGCAAGATGGCATTGGGCAGGTCCTGGACAATCTCGAGATCCGCGCGCTCGCCATCGAGTACGACTATCATCCCGGCGGGGGTGGCTCGGGCTTCGCCATCAACGGGGACATAGCCATTGGGCAGCTCACCCTGGCCCTGTCGTTTACATACGCAGCCACCTGGGAGTTCAAAGCGACCCTCGCTACGAGCCAGGCCGTGCCAACGTCTCCAACAAAACTCGGCGACTTCCTAGGTCAGATCTTTGGCTCGGGGGTCGAGCATGACCTCCCGGGGTTTATCCTGGACATCCCGGTCGACCCGCCACAGAGTTCAGATGCGGTCGGGTTTGACATGGTGTCGGTAGCTGGCCCGGCAGGCTCCACCGACAAGGGCTTGTTGTTCACGGCCCAGCTTAACTTCAACGCCATGTCGTTCCAGGCGGTCCAATATCAAGGTCCCACTCCTGTGGGAGGCAGCACCAGGCCGCCGCCCCGGAGGGCGTTTACCATGACTGTCAACACACTGCCCGCGGTGCCTGCAGCTAATATCCCGCTCGTCGGTCACCTAACCCAGCCCTTTGACGAGATGCTGTTGCTGTATGTGCAGCCGCAGGCCGGAGACAGCGCCGCCTCTGGCATCACGCACGGGGATCTCCAGATCATCAACCGGGAACTGGCCAAGAATGGGAAAGTTCAGCTACCTTACCAGGTTACGAAGAAGACGTACGCAGACACGGACGTCGTGCTGTCCATCGGCGCGCATTTCGTCCTGGTGCTGAAGGACAGCATGGGGCAGCCGCATGTGGCCCTCGACTATTTGTTCTACTCGCCCTCGGTGCCAGCAACGGTCCCTAGAACACAACTGGTGGTTAGGAAGGAGGAAACACCGAGCTTTGTCAGGGTATCGAGGCCCATTCCAATGCAGGTGCCGGTCAGCTCGCAGGATCCGGGGGCAGCCAAGGCCCCGTACTCGAAGAAGATCGGCCCGCTCACCATCAGCAATATGGGCTTCAAGTACAGCAGCGAGTCAGAACCGACAATCTCCATCATCATGGACGCGTCTGTCGTGCTTGGGCCCATCGGGCTGGCGCTCCTGGGGTTCAGCCTCGACCTGAAGTTCCCCGGGGGGACGACCTTGCTCACACCTCCCGTCCCCGACGTCTCCCTCGCCGGGCTGGCTGTGTCATTTGACGGACCGCCTGTAATTCTCGCCGGCCTTCTCCAGCACGTGGTTGTCAATAACCCAGGACCGCCGCCTGTCCAGGAGGACTACTACCAGGGGGGCATCACCCTCAGCTTCCAGCCGTACTTGTTCCAGGCCGACGGCTTCTACGGCAAGATCACCTCAGCTGCGGGCTCGTTTACGTCGGCATTTGTCTACTTTGTCCTCGGTGGCCCTCTAGCCACCATTGAGGTCGCAGAGCTCACCGATGTGACGGGCGGCTTTGGCTACAACAGCAACCTACAGTTTCCCACCGTCACCAACGTCGCGCAGTTCCCCTTCCTGAAGACTGCTACCAGTACCGACCCGAGCACGGCTCTGACCAGCCTCATGAACAGCGGCTGGTTCTCCCCGCAGGCCGGCTCCTTCTGGCTGGCCGCCGGGTTTCGCGTCATCGCACTCGAGCTACTTCAAGCTTCGGTTGTCGCCGTCGTGGAGTGGAACCCGGACATCTACCTCGGCCTATTCGGGGTGGCGACCGCCGACATGCCGCCCGGCACCGGCAATGCCAAGCTGCTGCATGTCGAGCTAGGCATCGTTGCGTCAGTCGACTTCAAGAACGGCGTGCTGAAGATCGAGGGCCAGCTGGCCCCCTCCTCCTTTGTGCTCGATCCAGCGTGCCACCTCACCGGCGGTTTTGCGCTGTACCAGTGGTTTGGCGGCACCAGTGGCAGCGCAACGGCCCTGGCGCCGTCCGATGGGGACTTTGTCTTCACCGTCGGCGGCTACCATCGCGGCTTCAACCCGCCCGCGCAATACCCCCACCCGCCGCGGCTGGCCATCAGCTGGTCGCTTGACTCATGCCTCTCCGTCACGGGCGAGTCCTACTTCGCCATCACGCCAAACTTATGCATGGCTGGCGGCCGCCTCGACGCGTCGCTCTCGCTCGGCCCCCTCTCGGCATGGTTTGACGCCTACGCTGACCTGCTCATCAACTACAAGCCCTTCTTCTTCTCGGCCGACGGCGGCATCAGCGTTGGCGTTGGCTTCACGCTCGACCTGTGGATCTGCACCATCCACATCAGCTGCGAGATTTCCGCCAACCTGCACATTCAGGGTCCATCACTGTGCGGAACCGTCTTTGTCAACTTCTGGGTCTTTGGTTTCTCCATCGACTTTGGCAAGCAAGTTGGCGGCAGCGACCAGGCGCTGCCGCTCCCGGACTTTTACGCCCTCGCGTTACAGGCTGACCTGCCTCAGCCCTCTCCGTCTCCCTCCTCCCTCCTTCTTCCCGGCACGCCCGAGACGGCACGGAACGATCCCGCTTTACCCCCACCGCACGTTTACACATGCAACGAAGGTCTCATCGCCGCCGGCAACGCAGCTTCCACCCCAAGCTCACCCGACGCGCCGTGGCACGTCCGCGGCGCCGTCTTCCAGTTCGCCGTCGGCTGCAAGTTCGCCATCGACACCGCCACCGTCGTCACGGCGCAGTCCGACCCCACCGCCCCAGCCATACCCCCCTTCCACGTCCCCCTGACCGGCAGCCCCGTCTTCGCCAAGCCGGTCCACCTCACCACCCCCCTCTCCAGCGCCCTCACCGTCACCATCACCCCGCCCGCCGGCACATCCCCCAAACAACCGCACTGGACCGCCTGCGTCGGCGTAGTCAAAGCAGTCCCCAAAGCCCTCTGGGGTCCCTGTAAACCGCCCTTCCCCCCTCCTTTTTCCCCCCCTTCGTCCCCAAACCCTAACCCTCACTAACCACCCCCTTTTCTTTTTCTCCCCCTTAGACACATCCACAAACGACCCCCTAAGCCCAGCAAACCCGAACCCCAACCCGAACCGCGACCCCACCCTCCTCAACCCAAACAACAACACCAACCCGGACCCGGGCTCGCCGACATCGACCCTGACGGCCCTGACGATGGGGCTGACGCTCTCGTCGCCGCCGCCGCAGCTGTCGAGGGACTTTGTCCCGGCATTTGCCTACCAGACGTATTTTGTCCGCGACGCGGGGGAGGGGGTCACGTTCCATTTCCCCGCGGAGACGGGGCGGCCTGAGGATGCGGCGTGGGTGCCGAGCGGGGTGGTGGGGGATGAGTGGTATGTTTTGAGTACCTTACCTTCTTCCTCTGATTTTGGTGATGTTTCGGTGTTGTTGTTTATGCCCGTCGCTTCTTGCTTTGTGTGGTTATTGTGCCTTTCATGTGTGTTGTACCTCGCTTTGTTTCTGGCGGTGGCTGTCGGGACGAGAGGGAACCTGCCTTCCGGTATGCTTTGGAGAGAGAAGACATGGCTAACGTTGCTTGTAGGGCCGCGGTGAGGACGCAGTGGGACGGCACTCCAGGATTGGGACAGGGGGCGGGGGAGCAGGCGGTGGCGGTCTGGAGTGGGTTGAGCTTCGCGCAGTGGGCGGTTGGGGATCCGGCTCATGTGGATGGGGGGATGAGGGGGAACGCGCCGGGGGAGATCTTGTTGGTGAAGGGTGTTTTTGAGGGGGACTTTTTGGAGGCGCCGAGGCTGGCGGCTGTGGCGGCATGAATGGTGTGAAGATGAAGGGTGTTCTTTAGGTGGACAGTCGTGGTCTTCCGGACGAGGTGCACCTTCATGTTGCATTTCTCATCTGCCGGGTCATTGGGGATCGGAGATCAAAAGTTTGAGGAATGACTCAAATGATATCTGTCCCTATGAAACTAACTCTTCACACCATTAAGAAAGTCTGCTCACCCACCTCCCTTGCAAAAGCCCGAAGCTCAAACGGCATCTCCTGCATCTCGACGCTGCGTTGCGCGTAGACCATCACCCACGCGCACGCCACATATGCAGTAAGCCGATTCGATCTCGCCGTGGACCTCGGGGATGAGGACCTGGACCTTGGTCGTGCAGTTTGTCGCGGAGGAACTGGGAGGCCGGGTCGGTTAGGAATCTTATTGTAACATAATCCATAACCCTACCTATGTGTGGCTGTTACAGAGTGTCGTCCTCAACCCGGGAACCCGCCCTTTCGAGTCCGCGGTCTGCGAGGGTGTTCCTCTCGATGAACCCACAAACCCTCCTCGTTAACATCCTCGTCAACCTCGTTGCCGGCATCGCCCAGGTCGGACCCCACCTCTCGATACCTAACGTGGTCCTGCCCATACTCATCCTCCAAGTCCTGCACGTACGCTCGTCGGGGGGGCGGAGGGTTCCGCATCGGTGGCGGCGGTGGCGGTTGTCGCTCCGAGTACCGCGATTGTTGTTCCAGCACAACTCCTCTATTCTGTTCGCGGCGGCGTTCCCTCGCTTCTCGCTCTCTCTCCACTTCCATGTACGGCCCGGGAGGCGACCCTACTACATGCACCACCCTCGGCTCGCGCTCCCGTGCAAGCCGTGTCCTTTCCGTCGGCCCAGGGACCATAAATGCAGGCGGAGGCGGTGGTGCCCGCCTCTCGGCCATCCGCTCCAGCCTCACGCTTCTGACATGCAGCTCCTCACCTTCCGCAACCAGTCTGCGGCTGCTCGCCCGCTCGACCTGCCTCATCAGTAACCTGCTGATGCTCACGTCCGTCTCAGCGTCTTGCCGGTGCCTGCGCTCCCTCTCCATCCGGCGTCTCTCGTCCGCCACACTCGTCGCGGAGTCTGGGCCTGCCTGTTGTGCTGGCATCTGCATATCCCACTCGCTCCGGCGGCGCCGGTTGCTCCTCTTCTTGCCTTTGGTGTCGGTAAGTTCGGCGAATTCCTCAAAGATCTCTTCAACCACCTCCTCTGCCTCTTCTTCTTCTTCCTCCAGCTCGCGTTGCGTCTGCGCGGGAGACATATGGATGTGAGGGGGCTGTGGCGGTGGTGGGCGTGGTACTGGCGGCACAGGAGGCATATGGGAGCCCCAACGGCCGCCACCTGCAGGAACAAAACCACTCGCTGGCCTTGGAGGGGGAGGGGGTCGCAGGGGCGGAGCGAAAGGGAGACGGTGAGAAATTCCCGGGCCCGGCGGCGATGATGGCCTGTGACCACCCCCAGAAGGATCGGCGGCGGCTGTCCGGGAGTACCTACCCGGCTCACGGAGCTCAACGTAAACTCTCCTTTTGCTCGTTTGTTGTCGGTTCTTGTCGTCCCCGGCATCTTCTCGCCTGCTCTTGTTCTTCTTGTCTTCACTCTTCTTTGTTTTCTTCCCTCCTTGTTTCACTAGGACCCACGTCGGCTCGCGCAGCACCATCACTGGTCTGTGTTTGGGCTGAGTAGATTCACGCGGCCGGGTCCGAGAATGGACGGGAATCGGTGGCATGCGCTGCGGCCCACCGCTGATCCCGGCATCGGCTGGGATTATAATCGGCACGCCTGGTCCATCTGCGCCACCGCCAGAAGGAAAAGGGGGTCCCCCAACAGGACCCCGAGGAAAATGCGGACGATAACCGTCCGGAGGGCCGCCTCTTCCACCACCAGGAAGCGGCCCCAGCCCCAGACCCAGCCCAGAGGGTCCTACGGGCGTTGGACCCCAGATACCCCCGGGAATAGGCATGAGCGGCCCATATCCACGAGTAATCCGCCATTGTGTCTTCAGTATGACCTCGAACGCCGTGATGGTGTTCCTCGCCTTCTTCTCACGGGCTCTAAGGCGGCCGTGCGAGGCTATCAAGGCCCAGGGATCTGTCTTTGTCTCGAGCCCCGCGATCGTCCACTCGAGCTGCGGAAAGTCTCTGTGCAACTGGTCGTTCTGCTCTTGGACGAGCGCGTCGACGAGCGCCCGCTGGCCTGCCTTTTTGAGAGCACCCCAGTACTCGTCCCTCAGCGTGCGGTCCGACTTGGCTCTCTGCGCTGCCTGGGCCAGGACTCTGAGGAACATCTCTTCCGTGGAGAAGGGCATCCTTTGCGGGACGACGAAGCCCCACGAAGGTTTCTGCGCCGGGTGATCGAAACGACCGTATGGGTGTGGGGGTGGTGGAGGTAGAGATTTGCGAAATTCCCAGCCTACATATAGAGAATTCACTCGAGACGGCTCTGGGAGATATCGACGGAGAGCCTCGGGGGGTGGCCGGGGTCGCGGCCCTCGAAGATCGTCTCGCGGTTTCGGCGGCTCGTCGTTGCCAAAGAGATATTCTGCCAGCCGCTTTATCTCTTTCCACATGTTCTTTCCGATCAGCTTTACGCTCTCGAGCTCTTGCTTTATGCTTTCGATGTCCTCTTCTTCCTTGTCTTGTCTGTCGTGGTCCCTGGATATGTCCGTTTAGTACCTACTTGAGAACCCCCATTCTGAAGCGGGAGTGGGGTTATGGGGTCGAGGAGAGAGCGGCTTACAGTGAATATTCAAAGATGATGAATCTGTAGTACAAATCCTTCCAGTGGATCTCGACCGTCTTCTCCATCCACACCAGGTCCCCCTCTGTCAGAAGCACGGTTGTTCTATCCTCGTCGGACAATCCAACCTTTCCCTTACGGGTTCCAGGGTGTTGCTGAGCACCCTGAGTATCAGGTCCGGGCCCTCGGACGCTAATACCAGCCACTGCCTCTTGCCCATCTTGATGCAACTTCTGCAACAGGCTAATAGCCTTGAGCGCCTCCTTGATCTTTTCGCTGATATCATCAAATGCCTTGTGCGCCCCCTTAGTGCGCTCAATGATGGCTTGGAAGCAGGTCATGCTCAGGATCTCATCCGCCGCATCCAGCTTCTGTCTTGTTTCCCCTGGGGTCCCAAGGACATTCCCTCGGTCGGTCTCTTCATTACGTATTTCCTTGGGCACTTTGACCTCTTTATCCACCGTGAGTCCTTTCTTCTTAGCCTGCTTGACGACTAGGGCGTTGATGGAACCCAGGACGCTGGCGGTAGCGCCCACATTGGACGACACTAGCTGGAGCTGCAGATCCACCTTGGCCATGCACTCTTGGATGTTCTTGGTGAGGTTGTTTGCCGAGTCGACCGTGACGTTGATGGTCGCTTGGGCGCCGCAGTCAGCAAAAACGCCGAGACTCTTGGGTCTTGTATAGGTAGGTACTGTAGTTACCTGGGACTCACCAAGTATCACCTCATATCCGTGTATATGGCCCGTCGCAATCGAGTTCTTAATGTCGGCCGCCCTGAAGTCCACATTTCCATCGGCATTAACGGGGCCTGGGCCAGTCCCCTTCCCCGGGTCAGGGGTGTGTGGAGGGGTGTCGGGGAGAGCCGCCATCCCGGCATGTCTTTGACAGGTCCTGTTGCGGGACGTACACAAAGCTTTTGTGAGAGCGGACTAATCAGATTACTTTATCTTAGGGCCGAGATGTAACAGTCTTGTACTGTTCGATCGAGAGTCTCTCCAGACAAGCATCAGCCCGCACCCTGGAGAGAGTCCATGCGATGACTGCTGCAGCGTGAGTGGGTTCATGTACGTCGCGGGAAGTGCGGGACTGGTCGCTGCAAGAGGGGGAGAGAAAGGCCCTATTGTCTTACGTGCATGAAATGACACACTCCCTGGCGGGATAACGCGGCAGCACAGAAATCCGAGATACACCCGAACCAATGTCAGATACGCAGCCTTGCCAGCTCAAGAAACTTACTCGCCGAATCATCAAGGGAGGGGATTGCAGAGCATGCATACGGGTGTGTACTCGCATAGCCCGCCCCCAATCTTGGCTTTAAACAGGCTAGTTGGCGGCAGTGCAGCATGCAGGAGGGGTTGCATTCAGCAGGGTTATGGGCCGATAAATGTCCCAAGTGGGGGTGGGTTAGACCTTTTCAGCTGTCCGTCTGTATCTGCATTTGCAGAGGACCAGGCTGGCTGAACGGTTAGCCCCTCGCGAATCAGGAAGACCATCAGGTCGCACAGCTTGGGTATCTCGGGAATTTCCCCTCTTTTGCGATTCGATGCTCACCCGAAGTCAACGAGACGGGACTGGGATAGTGGCTTTGTGCAGAAGGTAGATACTCCGCACTTCATCTGCGCAGCCTCAGCTCAAGAGGTCCGGATAACGGATCAGGTCATTTTTCGAAAAGCCGGATACCCATAGGCAGACTATAAATAAGTGCCGCATACGTCGTCCCGAGGGGTGTGGAGATTCCGCCATATCTTGGTCTCGACATCCCAGCTGTTCCCGGTTCTATGGCCAAGACGTGTTTCTGCGCGCCACATCTATTCTCAAGAAAACGCTCCAAACCAGCACCCGCACAACAAGACGTTGAGAAGATGGGAGGGGACGAAGCCAGTAGCAAGCTAGCAAAAACTGATATTAGCAGCAAGACTGAGGGCAGTCAAGGCGTCAAGAAGCCTGACAAGGGTGGGCTCGGGCAACAGCCGCTGTATCAGCCCAAGGACGGGGAGGAGGCCAATGTTGAGTATGCGTGCCGTTGTACTCACAGCTGGCCCAGTACTAACATATCGTCTCCACAGCATCGTCTTCGTTCATGGCATCAACGGTGACAGGATCGGCACATGTATGGGACCAACCCCCCCCAAGGTGCTCTGCCGTCCACTGCAAGGCGATGCTCATGGCAAACAGGGACCTACAAGGACAGAGACTTCCCCGAGAACGACCGAATGTGGCCCAGAGACTTTCTCCCCGAGAAACTGCCCCACGCCCGGATCGTCTCGTTTGGCTACAACGCCGACTTTGCCAAGTTCTACCCCGAAGACCGCGAAAACATCGCTCCGGAGCTGACGATTGACGACTACTCCACCTCGCTGCTCGAATCTGTGAGGGCGTTGCGAAAGGGCGAGGAGACGGTGATTTCCCCTTTTCAGCTTTCCCCCTTTTCCCCCTTTCCCCCTTTCCCCTTTTCTTCTTTTTTTCCACTTTTTTATTCGAGTAAACACAGGGAGTCGAAGCCGTGCCACTGTGATACAGAAAAGACCGCATCTACACGTTGTGGTGATATTCAGTGTGGTGTAGTCGGTTGTAGAATACAGAGCTCTCCAAAGCTTCCTAACTTACAAAGCCGGGCTTAATTATTGTATCACACTGACATCACCAACTCATCCAGGAACGTCCCATTATCTTCGTAGCCCACAGCATGGGCGGTCTCGTCGTGGCCAACGCCATTTCGCGCGACCTCAAATCCGACAAGGCGCTTCAGTCGATCCCGGACCACACCGTCGGAGCGCTCTTCCTCGGCACGCCATTCCAGGGCTCTTCGCTGGCCTCGTACGGATCGCTCGCCATCAACCTGCTCACGTACATCATGCGCACGCAGCCCGACAGCCTCGAGACGCTCGAGAAGAAGTCCAAGAAGCTGGCCGACATCAACACCAAGTTCGCCAAGTTCCTCAAGGAGCGCGACCTCGCGCACGACAAGCCGCGCCTGCAGATTGCCTGCTTCTTCGAGGGCATCCCCGTCGCGGGCAAGACGCTCGTCGTGCCCAAGGAGTCAGCGACCTGGCTGGGCGTGGACCCGCTCTCCATCGACGCGAACCACATGAACATGTGCCGGTTTGACGACCCGAACCGTGAGGGGTTCCAGAAGGTTTCGGGCAAGCTGGACCAGTGGATCGAGGAGTACGAGGCAAACAAGACAGCCGGCGGAGTGGGCGGGCTGAAGCCACAGGCAATCAACATCTCCGGCAAGGTCGACTACACAAACGCTCGCCTGTACCAGTCGATCGCCGCCGGCCATGTCGTCGGCACGACCAAGGACGCTGTCCGAATTTCCCTTGTAAGTTGGCGTCTCGTGTTTTCGTTCTGCAGCCGGCCCACCTCGGCCTTTTCCTCCACCATCATCACACACCACACAGGCAGAATACCATCACCAGTTCTGCCCACCTTGCCTGCTTCCGTCATGCCACACGAGAGAACTCGCAACCACGTATCTAACCAGTGCAACAAATAACTAGCACAATACCCCAGGCTCAGATGGAAGCCAGAATTTGTTTGGCAAGGGCGGATTTTTGGGTTCGGATTGATGTCGATCTCGTGTGTTGGTCGAGTTCTGTCGTAACTCATCAAGGGCCTGATGGCAAACCTACCGCCAGCGGTTGTCGAAGCGGTTGTCGAAGCGGTTATCCAAGACATGAGACAAAGCCAGACGAGGTCGATACTTCGCTTTCTAAAACCCCTGAAGAACTTCGTGCCTCCCACTTTACCACCCCGTGACGAGAACACGCAAACCCGATAATACTCTCCAGCCTTCTCGGTCGGATGAATAATGAGGCCTCAGGCATGTCGGTTGTGCCGTGGGTTGTTGCAGAGAGCTGAACCGAGTTGTTCGTCACGCAGTCGCCGTAGAGACACGTGTGGGCGCCGTCGTCGAAGCCGGCGAGCGGATGTCCGTCTGCGGCGCTATCTCTGGTGCACGCGTCGAGCGTCACGCCGTCGTCGGTCTAGGAGACGCCCAGGAGGACGCGGGACGAGTTGTCGGTTTTGGATCAGCAGCCAAACGGCGTGGCAAAGGCAGAAGCGGGGCGATCGAGGCCAAGCAGCCGCCGGCCGTCTTGGTGTCGACCGTGGGGTTCATACCGGCGAACAGCTCGAGGCCGATGGAGTAGGCCATAGTGATGTACGCGCACGTGTAGCCGGACAACAAGCGTCACGCAATCTCCCCGTTGCAACCAAGAGTAAGATCTTGCGAGGAATGCTATAAGTAGACCAGCCGGGAAGCCAGCCCAATGCAGAATCCGAAGGCGCCTTCTGTCTACATATTTGTGTCCCTATCTTGGTCTACCTCTATCATCGCCCTTGCTATCCTTCTACTCTCGTCACGGTCTTCATCCTTGTAGATGCTCAGTCCGTAGGCAGCGAGAAGCTTTAATTCACCTCCCCACTCCCGCTTTAGCTAGCCCTTTTCCTCTTCCATGTACGGCGCCGATAGAGCAGCGTCGACCTTATCCTTTCCCTTGCCGCCATCCGACGCCTCCTAGTTCGTACCGTGATCTAAACCCAGGCGACTAGCCTGTGCTACGGCTTATCTCTAGCTCTCCGAGTTAGGCTAGTATGCGTTGATCACATAGTGCGTCCCTGGCTCAAATATAGAAGAAGGGCTAACAACAGGGCCGACAGGAGGCCTACTGAGCTTAAGAACCTAGAGGCCGCGATTAACAAAGTATCCGAGCCGTCGGCCATCCTAGGTAGTAATTGCCGCACCTTTACCGTCGTCTCCAAGCTTCAACACAATGTCGGAATAATCGCCAGTACCTGGGTAGCCGACAATGTTGCAGACAGAGGTAGGCACGTGGAGGACGTTCTGTAGATGAAGCGTGCCGTGAGCTCCTCGGCCAGAGCGCTTAGGGAACATCTTGACTGGGAGGTGAACGTCACCGATGCCGAGAGCTGGCTGCGGGCTCGACTTGATATCATGGGTCGCGAAGGTCGGGAACGGCGTGTACGTAGAACTCGGCCAGCGAATTCCCAGATCTGGGCGTGGGCTCGTCAAGGTCAAGCTTTCGCGGGTGCCGAGTTCCTCGAATGATTCTCGGAAAGATGTGCTAGCTGTGGCGTCCAGTCACGGCCGTGTTTTGGATGAGGTTTTTGGCGCATGTCGCGTCTCATCACTGGCATATCCCAACGCCACTCAATGCAATCATTAACCAACTAACGATCCGAGCGTGCTCGAAAGGTTGGCCGTTCTCAGATCCGGAGAGGAGCAGAGAGACCATCCTCTGCCAAACACGTCTCATCTCCTTCCGTCGCCTCCTACGCAATCGCCTCTCTGAGGTGGATCGCCGGCTTGGTGCTTGCCGGGTCGCTCTGTCCTGTGCTCTACAAGTTCTAGACGCAACCGATGCAACCACGCTAGACGACGGATCGACAGACATGGGCAGCCTGTTCGTCTCGGATCTGATCGCCAACGCCACCGCGGCCGAGGAGCAGCAGGCGGCCACATCGTCTTTGTGGCTGGGGCGCCAGTCATTTGGAAGACGAAGAAGCAAACCTTCGTCGCTCTGAGCACCACGGAGGCAAAATTTACTAACCTTACACCCGCCGCCCTGTCAGCAAGGTGGGTGGCGAAGATCCTTGACGACTGTGGCGCCAGACAACTGAACCTAGTCGTCTTCTTTACTGACAGTCTGA
>FJWA01003542.1_pt1 | contig 15466 bp, 11 predicted proteins | sample 1011891 | NCBI WGS metagenome assembly FJWA01 (sample SAMEA3912450, study PRJEB9761) | metagenome | biome: forest; material: soil | place: USA | collected 2011-06-22 | depth 0.1 m
GGAGTCAGCCCAGATGCAACGGCTTGACGGGGCTGGGTGCCGGGTGAAACGTACCTTGGAGCCTTGATAAGCTTGTTGATGGTCTGGCATGTCGATATGACCTGTTGAGGGTACGGTGAGACTTGGATGCTGGAGTGGAGCGTGAAGAGAGTGAGTCTACCTTGTTCCGGACCGCGACATGCTCACTGCCCGCCTTCACCAGCAAGGGGGCCAGGTAGACCTTCAGCAGCCCCTGCAGCTTTTGCTCATCGGACGAGGCAGATAGGATTCGCCATTCGACCTTTTCGATGAGATCCAGCTCTCTCTTCGCGTCAACGGGTGCGGCCATGGTCAGGGGATGACGGTGTGAGCTGAGGGCATCCCCGTGCGGGGAGATGTTCAGGGAGGGGTTGGGGCGACGGAGTGTTCACAGCCAGACGCAGGAGAAATGGACTTTGGTCGATCAAGCCTGTGGTGTCAGAAAATTATGGCACGTAGTGCCCGGGGGAAGGGTTGATAACTTGGACGCTGAGTGGTGATGGGTGTGAAAATGGGTGGGGAGCACGAGAGCTGGGGGTTTGTTGGTGTTGGACCAACCAACCCAGCCCGGAAGGCTGCCACAGCGACACATCAGCAGCGCCCCTGGCAGGCTGCCCTGACACGCGCAATGGGCCCTGAAAGGACTCGCTCCGCCCGCTGGTTGATTCTAGGTAATTAGTAAGCAAAAAGAGGCCAGGAAAACCACATTGCAGAGCGGCAAGCTTGCGGATAGGTGACCATGTAGGTTTTGTCTGGTAGGTTTTGTCTGGTATCTGCCTCTGACCACTGTTGCCGCCAGGCACTGACTGTACCGTACTGACTTGGAGCTTCGAAGAATCTGGATGGCATCGCTGTCGTCCTTTGTTGGTGGGATGCGCTGGGATGCAGGGCCTGGAGCTGGCTTCACAGACGCGTCCAACCCCAACCCTGGCACGCTCGGTGGTGGAGTCGGGGGTGGAATGATCCGGCTTCGCTCGTCCTTGCGTCACAGGTGGCCGCCTTCGACGCGAGCTCGAGACACTTGAAGTGTGTTGCCTGTGCCCGTGCCTTCCACAAGCTGTTTCATTCACAGGCTCTGCGCTCCAACTTTCCATCCAGCACCCACGGGTTTCCACGAACTTCTTTCCACGCAGCAAACCGAGCTTTCTTCTCCGCCTGCCTTGGGATTTTGAGCCGAGCCTTTCTTGCAAGGGCTGGCGCACTCCAAAGCGCGGGGCTCGATTTCTCCTCCGCCCCCCCGCTCCGCACCTCTTCCGAGCCTTATCGCCGCCCGCGTCGTCCTCGCCCAACCGCCGCCCCGCCACCTGCAACTCACGAATTTCAAGCACTGACCCAACTGTCAACACCGGGGGGGGTACCTGTCAGAGAAGATTAGGCATTCCCCGACAAAACGCCAACCCACGCCGCGTCATCAAAAATGGCAAACAACGAAGACATCGAGTCCTTCATGGGCATCACGGGCGCCAACCGCACCGCGGCCGAAAAGATCCTTGAGCTGTGCGGCTCGGAGCTCGAACAAGCAATCCAGCTCTGGTTCACTGATGAAGACTTACAGCGGTCGCTGAGCAACGCCGGTTCGTCCACGATGGCCGCCGGCGCCAGCACAACCGCAGCGAGTCGATCCGCCCGGCCAAACCGCCCGCGAGTCGGCCGTGAAGACGCCCAGGGCGTCATCCATATAGATTCTGACGATGATGTCCTGATGACCGAAGACGAGGCCGACGACGCGGACGAAGCTGTCAACGTTGCCAGGCAAGCCCAAGAGGAGGAAGACGCAGCCATGGCAAAGAAGTTGCAGGAGGAGCTGTACTCAGGTGGTGGCAGTGGCAGCGGCCAAGCCGGAGGCGCGGATGAGGATGTGCGAGCTCCTATGGCCCGCACAACCGAAACCCTGGTTGGTGGGCCAAACTTCGACGACGTTGACGACGGCCACGCTGCCGTACTTGAGCAGATGCGAAGAAGACAGCAAGCCCGAGGTGCGTTGGCGGTGACGCCCTTCCGGATCATTCCCGTGGACCTCACGCTGACCAGAACCCCCAGCCCGGCCTAATAACCCGTTTGCCCAGTCCGTTTGGGACGATAATGCTCGCTCGCGGCTTGCGGCGCCCGGGGCGGCCGAGGCCAACCGAGCATCTCGCTTGGCAGATCTGTTCCGCCCTCCATACGACCTGATGTCGCACCTTAGCTGGGACGAGGCTCGGGACGAGGGCAAGGACGACAAGAAGTGGCTTTTGGTCAACCTCCAGGACATGTCCGACTTCAACTGCCAAGCACTGAACCGCGATATCTGGAAGGACGCAACCGTGAAGTCGCTGGTCAACGAGAACTTCATCTTCCTCCAGTACGACAAGAGCGATTTTGCGGCGGAGCAATACGTCACGTTCTACTTTCCCAACGAAGGCCACCAAAACCCCAACAACTACCCACACGTCTCCATTATTGACCCACGGACGGGAGAGCAGGTCAAGGTTTGGAGTGGGATTCCCTTCCCAGACGCCCTCGAGTTCCACGCTCAGCTTGCCGAGTTTCTCGACCGGTACAGCCTATCTGCGCACATCAAAAACCCTGTTTCGAAGGCCAAGCGACCCGAGCGCGTGGTGGACGTGGATCGAATGACAGAAGAGGAGATGCTCGAGATGGCGCTTCAGAATAGCCTGGACGCCAATGGCCGGGTGAACCAGCCAAATATCCAAGATCCCGACGAGCTCACCAAGTCGACGGGAGCCTTGACGGAAGATAAGGGCAAAGGAAGGGAAGAGGTGGCGGAGCCAGAAGTTGCCGCGCAAGAGTCTGCGTTTGCTAGGATACCCTCGGACCAGCCACATGTCGAACCGCCAGCGGATCCGAAGACGACGACTCGGCTGCAGGTCAGGAATCCGCCTGGGCGAATCATCCGCCGGTTCCAGCTCGACGACCGCGTCTCCCGTATTTACGAGTGGCTCAAGGCTGAGCCGTTGGAGGGCAAGCAGGGCGTTGAGTTTGAGCTCAAGTCGATGCCGCAGGGCGCGGATTTGATCGAGCATCTCGACAAGACCATTCAGGAGGCTGGATTGGCCAACGGCACGATCATGCTCGAGTTTATTGAGGAGTAAGAGGAGGCAGGGCTGGGCCACCACCCATCTCCTATTCTCAGTTGGTTTCGGGTTCCAGCGCGGTATCATCCCCTCGGTCAGGCATTTCGCGTGGGGCAAACGGTGGATTGCACTAGAAGGGCGCCGGGGAACATGAGGGTTGGGCGGATAGACTGCGGTTTTGCCCAAAGATGCGATGGGCTTTTTCTTACTTTTGGGGGCTACTTGATTTGGGTGGAATCGGCGTGGTAATAGCGATGGGCTCCCGGCATTGAGGGGCTTGGCAGGGCGTATTTGCATTCTCTTGCTGGCAGACACCAGGCGATAGAGACGTACCATAATAGCATTGGCATTGCTTCAGCCTGTTCCTGGATGCTTCAGTGCACCCACCGTCCAGATCTGTATTTTACGGGAGATCGACGTTCTCCAGGCCGAGAGCCCGTGAGCCCGTGTCCAATCGAGACCCGCTCTTTCCGGGCATCCCTGGGGAGGAGCTGAGATGCCTCCAGCCAACCAGGGGCTGCCGGATCTGCCCTCGTCGAGGTGAGCGGGCGAGGAGACGGCAAATGATTCGTCAACCAACACCGCAAAAAATGGAATGTGGTGCGTGTCGGCCGGGGTTTCGTGGGCTGGCGGTGAGGTGCCGTCGACTGGAGGCGATTGAATCGGTTCTGTGACATGGAGAGGCAAAGAACTTGTGCACGAGGCAGCTGTCGCCTGTACTCTGTCCAGAAGACTGGGACCCAGGACCCCTGATCCGTCTGCTGGAAGTGGTGTGCGCGGTCTGGTGTCTGGGCAGGGGTGAAGCTCAGCGTCGCGCCATTGCAGCAATGCGCAACCGTAGCTTGGCTCCAGCATTAGTGCATTTCTTGATGCAAAGAAAGAATGGGGTTGCCATTGTCCTTGACGAATGAATTCATTTGTCTCGGCGCTGTTTCTGGCCCGAGGTGTCATCGCTGCTGGAGATTCCCGTGTTGTGTGTCCCGTTCCTGGATGGTCTGTCACTCCATGTCTGTGTCTCTGGGACCAAAGCTCCGCGCTGCCCAGAAACGCGGCTTACCCCTGACAGGGCGGAGCCAGGAACATGGCTCCAATGCGTGCGGGCCAGTAAACAAATCTTGGGGCCCATTGTCCTCGACCCCACATGGCCTCTCTGGCAACCAGTGACCAAACACCCGACAACCAGAGCTGCCCCCCAGTGACGCAGGTGCCAGGCGCAACCGCAGGGAGGCTGTTCCTTTTCCAGGTTCGAGGAGCATCTCGGGAACTTGACTCTGTTGCCCGAATTTGGGTTTGTTGCGGGCTGGTTGCCGTCTGGAATATCAGCGCGGTGTTCCCAAGTTCCCCGCCCTCTTCGACGGCCCAGATCAGCACACCCACACGCCCAACCAGTGGAGGATACGAGACATGTATGTACGATACTTGGTGCTGCACTCTGCCTCCATGCCCAGGCCACTTACACAGCAAAAACACGGCCCTTCGTGCGCAACAGCTTACGACTTTGCTACTCCCGCCGAGGGATTCCCACAGCCCACTTTCTTAACGAATAATCATATGCAACAACCACTTCTCTGCATTTGGCTGACACTCGGGCTAACAGCACTTTCTCCCGCATCCATGCACCTTTCCCTCGACCGCATCCCCCGTCGACCCAACTACGCTTCCGAAGGCCCTCGATCCGAGCTCGACCGATTCGCTTTTCGCACGTTCACGCCGATCACTTGAGGGCGCTTCCACCGCACCGACCTCCCTTCTCCGGCGGCAATCTCGAGCAACGGAGCGTCACGAACGCCTCCCGGAGGATACCCGGCTGGCGCAAGGAAGGATCTATTAGAGCACATGTGAGGCGAGAGCCGTGCTGCAGCCCCGACAGCAAACAACTCCAGCTCGACATTCCGTCCCGTCTCGGCCGAAGCAAGGGATAAGCTTACCATGGCGCATCGCGAAAACCGGGACTACGACGATGCCGAGGGATCGCTGGACCCGGAAATGCTCTATACCAAGGAATACTGCATTGGTTGGGTCTCTCGTGCGCACACCTGGAAAGACAGCGACTGACCGGACCAACAGGCGGAGGGAGCTTTGGCAAGGTATACAAAGGGTACGTTCGACGGCCGCATGCCCGTATCTTTCAATGGCGGGCTCCCCAGATCACTAATATTGTGACAGCGTGGACAAGCGCACCGGTCAGTCCGTTGCTATCAAGGTCATCGATATCGAGAGCGCCGAGGATGAGGTCGAGGACATCATCCAGGAGATTGCCATCCTGTCGGAGCTGCAGTCGCCCTACGTCACAAAATACTATGGCTCGTACGCCAAGGGCGCCGAGCTGTGGATCGTCATGGAGTTCTGCTCTGGCGGCAGCTGCGCAGACCTCATGAAACCGGGCCTGATCGGAGAAGACTACATTGCCATCATTGTCCGCGAACTGCTTCTTGGTCTGGAGTACCTGCACTCGGACAAGAAGCTGCATCGAGACATCAAGGGTAGGCGCCCCGGCCATCTTCCGCCCTCCCTGACAAGTGACCCTGCTGACACCACCAAACAGCGGCGAACATCCTGCTGTCCGCCAACGGCCAGGTCAAGTTGGCCGATTTTGGCGTCTCCGGCCAGCTGTCGGCGACAATGACCAAGAAGAACACCTTCGTGGGGACCCCGTTCTGGATGGCGCCTGAGGTCATCAAGCAGAGCGGCTATGACCACAAGGCCGACATCTGGTCCTTGGGAATCACGGCGCTGGAGCTTGCCAACGGCGAGCCCCCGTACGCCGATATTCACCCGATGAAGGTGCTGTTCCTGATTCCCAAAAACGTGCCCCCGCGCCTTGAAGGCAACTTCACGAGAGCCTTCAAGGAATTTGTAGAGCTTTGTCTCCAGCGCGACCCCAAGGAGCGGCCGTCGGCTCGGGATCTCCTCAAGCACCCGTTCATCAGGCGGGCAAAGAAGACAAGCTATCTCACGGAATTGATCGAACGACACAGCCGATGGGCCGTCAATCACAAACAAGATGACGACGACAATTTCGAGGGCGACGACAACGACCAACAGGAGAACCGGGGACCCGTTGACGAAGACATGTGGGACTTCGGGACGGTGCGTCTGGTAGGGGACCGGGGCAACGTCGTCCACAGGCCAGGCCTGCTCAATCTCATGGGCGAATCAGCAACAAATGCCAGGTCGTCAAGAGCGTTTGATGCCTCGGACAATCATGAGGACAGGAAGCGAGAAGCCAGCCCAAGCAGGCTGGCGACTGAGACCAGGGATACCCTGAAGGGAAGTGGTACGGGGACATCAAGGCAGGTTTCCCCTCAGAGAAAACCATTGCCAACCCCAACGGCTGCCGCACCTTCATCGCCGAGCAAGGTTCCGCTACCAAGCTCACCCCAGAAATTCCCACAGGGTCCAGACACACCTCGCGCGTCTCTCATGTCGAAGCCAATGCCGCCGGTGCCGGGGGCCAGTTCACCAGATTACGACCGCGTGCTACAAGAGCAGCTGCAGCGAGAGATGGGCGTGATGAACCTGGGGTCGGCCATCCATCCCCACAGCCCCTCACCGCACTCCACAGCATCCTCGTCGAGGCAAGCCGCGATGAGAATCCCAGAGATACCCCCCTACCGCGGAATGCAACCGCAACAACCGCCGCCCCCATATCCGTTGCAAAGGGCGACCACAGCCCAACCCCAACCGCTCGAACTGAAGAACACCATCACCGCTCAGCCCGCCGTCCACCAGTTCTACGGCCAACAACAACAGCAGGAGCAACAGCCCACCCACCAACCACCCCAGCACCTAGCCCAACAACACAAACCCTCCTACTCAAGCCAAAACTTTCAGCCTCTCATCTCGAAAGAGCTGCCCCGCCCAGCCCCCAACGCCGACTCATCCGGGTCGACCCCACTCTCTTTCCCCACCCCGGCGCCGTCCAACCCGGACGCGGACCTCGACGCGCTCAACGACGTCATCTTCCCGGCGCTCGAGGAGGCCCTCAAGCGCCGGCAGATCCACCTGCAGCAGCTGGCCCGCCCGGACCTGCTGGCGCCGGGCATGCCGCCGCCGCCCGTCACGCCGCGCCAGCAGCGCGCCGAGGCGGCCCACGAGAAGATCCGGAAGCTGGTGTACAAGCTGGCGCACGTCTGCAAGGAGATTGACCACTTTGACAAGGCGGAGCCCGTCGGGATGGGGAGGGAGGTAGGGACTTTTCTGGAGGGCTTGTTGGAGGAGATCTTGGTGAGGGTGGAGCCTTTGGATGAGGAGGGTGGAGGGGTGTGAGGAAACCGCTGCCTTGTCGGCGATACCAAGCCCGAGGTGGGAGCATGACGCGGCTGGATGGATGGATATCTCGAAGCGAACCATGCTTTTTCTGTTTGTCCCTTTCTTCTTAGAATCCGAGGCATTCCTCTCAGTTCCTGATCCTGGCTTAGTGTGATTCGGTGACGGCATGACGGCATGTCTTGCCGGTGACTTCCATCCTCGGTGTCCGGTCATCCCTTTTGGACCAATGCCGCCATGGATGCTTCGGCAATTTACACACTCTTCCTCATCGCCCATTGCGGCTACTCTTGACGATCACGGCCAAGAGGTGCTTCACTGAAAGGCATTGGACGGAAACATGGAGCTTTGGAAACTGCTGTCACGCTTCTCAATTTATGGTGGTGGCTAACAGCTATCCCATTGCTTTCTTTGCTGCTGATTTAGAGCAGGTCCATCAGCTTCTGGGCAACATAGTCAACGTTGGTCCCGAACGAAGACGGCGTGGTCTGCAGGAACAGGATGCCGTCCTCAATCACGCACTCGCAGTACGACGAGTCGCCCTGGAGCTTGTCGACGATGCGGAAGCTGTACTCGTTGGTGCTGACGGCCTCGAGCACGCCCTCGCGGATCATCTCATCGTCGGCCGCGTTCATGTTCTTGAGCGACCACGGCACGGCGTCGAAGTAGAGGAAGGTGAAGTTGCCTAGGTTGTTCTGCCAGTCGTCGCGCACGTCCTTGTTGCCGGTCAGCTTGGTGAAGTTGGCCTCGAAGTTGGGGGTGAGCGTGATGGCGTCCGCGGACTTGCCGAGCAGGTCGGCGATCTTCTTGCGCGTCCCGGCGATCTTGGCGTCGTAGTCGGTGCGGATGCCCTTGCGGGCGAGGAAGTTCAGGGGCGCGTCGCTGGGGGCCTCGGTGAGCGCCTTGGTTAGGTTCTCCTCGTTTGCAGCGTGGTCGAGGTTGGTGCCCAGGTTCTTCTCGCGGAAGAGGAGGCGCAGCTTGCCGTCCAGCACGTCGCAGCCGCAGTACGAGAAGCGGGGCGGGGTGGTGTCCTCTACGTCCATGGTCAGGACGTGCGCGCTGCAGATGGTGTTGAGCTCGTTCTTGAAGTCGTCGCCATAGTTGCCGACCTGGTACTTGATCTGGTAGATGGCACCCTCGATGTAGCTGGTGGAAGAAGACAGTCAGTACGGGATTCTCTGGTGCAAAGGTCACGTTCAAGGGGGGACGGAACGCACGCCTTGATGCAGCTGCCGAGGGACTCCTTGGCATAGCCATCGTCGTGATAGGGCCAGATGGCGAGGGGGTTGATGTCGATCGTCCAGGCAGCACCGAGGAGCTCAGACAGCTGCTTCTCCAGGCCGGCCTTGTTGTTGTCCAACTCGTCCCGGACTACATCATGTCAGAATCTCGTTGGTACTATGTACGATGACAAGAGCAGGTAGGACTGGGAGTGGTGAGAGTCTCCTTACCGTTCTTGCGCAGGGCAAGCGAGAGCTTCTCGGCAGGCGGAAGGCGGACCATGATGGCGGTTTGCGGTCTGAAAGAGGAGGAGTTTGGAGAATGAGTGTTGAGTGTTGATGAGGACTGGTTGGATGCGGATGATGGATGCTCAAGACAAGATCCAGCCATGGAAATGCCCTCTCTTTATACTCCGTCGTCCTCTGCCCTCGCTCCCCTCATGCCTCAGGCTAGATGCCCTGTGTCCCAGCCCCTCCCTCGTCTTCCTTCAGTTGCCTGCCAACGCGTCAGGTCGACCCCGCAACAGTGTAGGGCTGAACAACCCCCTGCCCGAGACGGGAACATCTCGGGGTCCTCACTTCACAGCAGAACTTGAGGGATGTTTGTGACGGTGTGCACCTGAGCTCTGTCGCATGCACCCCTGAATATGCACTGCACAACAACGCTTGTCGTGAGAAGGAAAGCCCAAGCGGATGGATGGATGACCAGCGAGTCACAGCGCGTCCTGTCAGCCTCGTGGGCCGGGACGATGCCCAAACAGGCTCACCGCTGCAGCAGCGCAGACGCATTGCCGTCCTCAAGGTGTTGACGGTGTCGCAGCTAAGGTGATCCTGTTGCGGGCCTGGACCGGAGACGGTGGCTAGTGGCTGCGGAGACAAAGTCCCGGCAAGGGGAGGGGGGCCTTGGCTGACGACTCAGGGGCTCAGCTCCTTGGTTACGTCGTACTGTGTGTGACGATGCATGCAGATGCTTTGGAGCGGGGTCCTCCAAGCGAGTGAGCGGAAAGCTTGTCGTTTCTTCACCACCGCCGTTGCCGAGACAAGTGCGGAACTGGCTGGGCTGGCCAGGCGGATGTCAGTCCGCCTTGCGAACTGCCTGTCCCTGCCAAGAGATACCCCCGCCTCAGCTTTGCGCCTCATTGTCAGGGGTCCGACCACATACCGCCCTCTCAACGCTCGATGCCCCGCACGCTGGAGATGATCAGGACGACGACAGATAAAAAGGGAGGGAGGATGCTTGGGAGGACCCTGCACCGTGATGATGTTGGTGTGAACCGACACGACCCTCCACTCCAAGCTCCAACCCCGACCTGAATACGAAACGCAACCATGCCGTCACTGTAGGCATCAACCACCCCCGTCCCCGCTCCCGCGCCCGTCCCAGCGCTGTTCCTCGCTAACATTGACCAAATCCAGACCGCTCAAAGTCCAGGTCGGCATCCGGGACCACTGGGCGAAGGAAGATGGTGCGCTGCAAACCACGCTTCGCGAGCTGCAGGAGCTCATCGGCCACTCCGTCGTGATCGAGCCGGAATGGACGCTGCTCGTGGAGGAGCTGGGGTCCTTCTACGCCGACAAGTCCAACATGGTCGCTATCGTCGCGGGATGCGTCCAGGCCTGGGCCAAGAGCATGATGGAGCTGCTCGAGGACTCGGCACACGAAGCCTGGGCCGATAAGCTGCTCGAGAAAGTCCCATCGCGGCTGCGCGTGTTCGTCGATGTGGCGGCCTCAGGCACCGCCTCGACGACCTGGTCGGAGCCGCGCGACGGGTTTGTGGTGAGCCTGCCCAAGAAGCAGGTCTACCAGCCCTCTCAGCTGTTTCCCATCTTCCGCGGGGAGCTGTTGGCGAGCTTTGATGTCAAGAAGAAGCCCCAGCTGCCCGAGCGGACGGCCACCGGCGGTGCATCCGGGGCGGCGGCGGATGGCTGGGAGGGTGTCGAGGTCGACATGGCGACGGGCAGGGCCGAGGTGGTCGAGGCGCCGAGGTCTTCACATCCGTCGGCGAGGCCCAAGATCGAGTTCCTCCCCGACGTGTCGTCGCTGCCGCGACCGGATCAGCTCCTTCTCCAGCCACCGTACCATCTCAGTCTGGTCCACGGGCACCATGAGATTCAGGTGCACTGCAGCCACAGCCCGAGCCTGCAGGTGCTTGCCGAGTATCTCAAGCGCTGGTGCCGCGTTAACCACTCCGACACGAGGAATGCATGTTCCTCTCCCTCCCTTCCCCCTCCCCCTTTTCCGTCTCCGCTGATGGCTGACGGTGCGACTTATTGACAGCCCCCCGCCGTCGCCGTGACCCTCCACCAGTCGCCCTTTGGGTTGGGCGAGATGTTTGACCGCCTGACGCTCAACACCGAGACCAGCTACGGCAATCGGTTCACCGTCACCTCGCCCACGATCGTGGCCCTCGTCGAGGGACTGCTGGGCTATGAGCTGATTTCCCGAGACGGGTGGCACTTCCGAAGGGATACCGCGTTCAAGTCGCTCTGATTTGCGGGGGTGGGGTTTTGCTAGGGCAACAGGGCGGCGAAACGTGAGTCGGAAGATGGAGAGGAGAGACAGGGAAAGAGAGAAGAGGAGAGGCTCGTCCAACCCTTTCATGTAGCGAGATGCGGAACACCCGTTCAACAAGCAGAGCGAGACCACGCCCGACTCGCTCAATCGGTACTCCATCGAGCCGAAGACTCTTAGATATCGCCCCTTCCAACATCTCAGGGTTGTGGATCAACTCCCACGTCGGGCTCAATTCCCGTCGACGCTTCCACATCTCCTGCGTGCGCATCTTGAAGTCGTGTTTGGAACTCTCTGCATCTTCCATTTGATGCCTTTGCTGCTTTTCGTTGCCTTACATGGAAAAGTGGCTGCCTGCATGGGCGGCCTCATCCACAACACACGCAACCACCGACCAGGAATACCATCCATCCCTCTGTTGCTGTTGCCTGCACTCCTTCCGTCACTGCGTCCGGCATCTTTTAGGCCCCCTCCCTCCAACGCGTGTAGACTTTTGCCTCCCATGCCAGCAGCGGCTCGCGTGCCACCCACTCCGCCGGAACATGCCGCTGCTGGGACACCTCCCGCCACCCGCTCTGGTTCTGGTCTGGCCAGTTGGGGACGACGTACTCCGAGCCGGGTGTGTTCTCGTTGCTGAAGTTGGCGACGATGACCACCGGTAACCTGCCCTCGCCCGTCTGGCCTCTGCGCCACGCCATGATCTTCCCTCCGCGGCTCGCGTCGACATGGAAAAACTCGGTGTCGTCCTCGCCCAACGCCGGACACTTGGTTCGGAACTTGACGAGGTTCGCGACATACCCAAACAGATCCTGGCGCCATCCGCCGTCGTTCTTCCGCGAGTAATTGACCGGGTCGCTCTGCTTCTTGCCCATGTCGACGCTGCGGTCCATCTGGTCGGCAAACTCCTCGCCGGCAAAGATCATGGGGATGCCGACGCTGGTCAGGAGCAGCGCGAACGCCAGCCTCGCCCGCTTCTCGACGTCCCAGACGCCGTTGCTGACGAGAAAGTTGTACAGCCTCTCTTTGCGGTANCCCTCGATGTCGTGCGACGTGATGTATAAGACGGCTTGAGCACCGTCGGTGAAGTTGGTGCCGTCCAGGTCGTCCAACAAGCAATTCGCCAGCTTTTGGACGGTCCCCTCGAAGGTGTCGCGTCCGGTTGACTCGCCCAAGATGACTGCGCGCAGGCGACCTTGCCAAGGTTCGTTCCAGAGGGCGTTGAGAACGCCGCGGTGGACCATCGACACGGGCATCGAGAGCTCCTCTCCGATAACCAGAAACTTGCTCGCATCGGCCGACCCGCCATACCGCGCGTTGTACAATGCCCACGCGCGCTCCTTGTAGGACTGCACAAATTCGTAGTTTCCAATGTTGTTCACGCTGTCCAGCCGGAGTCCGCCGACACCAAAGTCCGTCATCCACCTAGCGAGATGGCAGTGGTGAAACGCCCAGGCAGGATGGACCGCCGAGTTGTTGTCTCCCGTCTCCGGGTCATAGGAGCGGGAAGAGCGGACGTACCGCCACGAACTCCCGCCGTACCCATCCCTCAGCTGCCCGCTCGCATGAGATTGGTAGCTGTCCGGGTTGTCTGGTTCCAGAGGCGCCCGGAGATGGAAGTCGGGAAAGTCGATGTAGGTGTAGGAATCGTGCCCGAACGCCATGACCACGTCAGTGAAGAGCCGAACCCCCTGAGAATGGATCTTGCCGACAAGGCGGCCCAGGTCGGATGCCGAGCCCAGATTAGAGTCGGTCGCAAAGTAGTGGGCCGTTGCGTAACCCCATTCGCCTTTCCCCTTCGCGTCGGCAGCCGGAAGGAGCTCAAGGGCGTTGATGCCCAAGTCGGTGAGAAGGGCCTCGTCACGCACCGCGGGAATGGAAGAGAAACGGCGGCCGTCCGTAGCGGTATCGAAGAGGGCGAGGACGTCGGTAAAAGTGCCGACATCCACGTCACTTCCGCGCGAATCGTCTCCAACTTTGGCCCACGATGTCGGCAGCTCGTAGATGACTAGATGATTATTGCTGGGCAGCTCGTCCTGGTTTGGAAGCACAGGCGGCGTCGGCTCGGTGCCATCCAGGTCGCAAGCCCACAGCTTGCCGTCGCGAAATTTGACCACAGATGCTGGCTGGTATCGGGCGTCGTCCCCGACCGGCGTTGCCACGCTGTAGTCCACGGCGAAGGCAAACGGATCCGCCACGAGAATCGTGCCCCTGTTCTCGGGGGAGGTGTCCTGGATCTCGAACCAGTACCGGTACACTCCATCCTCGAGGGGCGGCGAGATTGACGCCGGGTTGAGCACCCATAATCCGATCTTGTCGTCCGAGGGAAGGAGGCGAAAGCGGCCGATCTCGTTGAAGGTGACAGGATCCCCGCCTGCGGTTCCAACGACCAGAATCGGGGCTCGGGCAGAGGCGCTGTCCGACGAGCCATCCGACGGTGGCACCCAGAGGACGAACCTCTCATGTCGTTGGTTGAGAATGTCGACGGGATACATTCTGGTGATACGTTAACAATACTGGTGGCCCGACCACAAGANGGACAATGTTTCAAGTAGGCTGAACGGGTGTGTTGGGGCAATTGGCGAGGAGCGGAGTGCCTTTTGCAGGTCTTTTTAACCTTGAACGTTCCCTGGCAGCTCTGAGACTCTGAGTCCCTGGCAGCTCCGAGTACATACATACCTACCCCAGCAGCATGGGCCATTCGTTGATGCTGACGGGGGCCAGACAACTCCGAGTATGGAGGGCTGAAGTGATGTGAAGGCGCTGGAGTCCATTCTAGGCTTAGCTCTCAGCCGAATACGGAGGAAATGCAGCAGCTGCCGCACTCATCTCGCGCCGGCTTGCATGCCCCCACGTCGAGACTTGCCCATTGGCCAACCCAACGACTTCACACTTCACCGAAGTCCATTGGACAAAGTTCTTTTCAGGTTGTAATGTTATCGCGCATCCTGTAGAGATAGGTAAGTACCAAATGGATCGACAAGTGCAGACATGACGAAGCAAGTATTATTCTGCAGATGGTTCGTTACTCGGAGTCTCAATGTGTAAGTCGAGGTCTCGAACCGGCCGCCTGCTGTTGAACGTCGACTCTTCCACACCTCCCCCCAACAGCTGCTCAGTCAGGTCAGCGCTGCAACCCTTGGCACGGCAGCACAGCACGTGAAACCCACAGCTTTCCGCGTCCCCGAACGGGCTGCAGACGTCACAGACCACGGGCAGCCGCGCTAGCTCGTTTATCGACTAGCGCAATCAGGCTTCTCTGTGGCGACCCACTCGTCCGGGAAGACGGAGACCCAAAAAGAGCTCTTCGACCAACAAGGCAGGCGGCGCAGACAAGTCAATTGCTTGCGATTGTTTTGGGTTTTGCGGCATTTGCCCTTTCGACTCGGACAGACATCCTTCGTTTCTTCGCCTCGTTCTCTTTGCCCTTGCAACACCTTGAAGGTTCCCTGGAGCAAGCATCATTACACTTGCCATTTGCTTCCTCTCCCCTCAATTGCCCAAGATGCTGTCCCGGAACTCCACGCGCGCCGCCCAGGTAGGTTCTGCGCTTCTGCCCCGTGTCCCGGCCCCCCCACCACCAACATCGCCTTCACACTCTCGGAGCGACCTGCTAAACCCATTCTCCCCCCACACAGAGCCTTCTCAGGGCGGCCGCCCAGCCCCAGCAGCGCCTGAACGTCGCCCGCGGTTTCGCCAGCGTCAGCGAGTCCTCCGGGACGACGGTCCAGTCCGACATCTTCAAGCCCACCAAGTACGGTGGCAAGTACACCGTCACCCTCATCCCCGGAGACGGCATTGGCGCCGAAGTTGCCGAGAACGTCAAGGCTGTTTTCAAGGCCGACAATGTGCCAATCACGTGGGAGCAGATCGACGTCTCGGGGCTCGACGATGCTTCGTCGGCCGGCCGCACCGAGGAGAAGTTCCAGGAGGCTGTCGCCTCTCTCAGGCGAAACAAGCTGGGTCTGAAGGGTATTCTGCACACCCCCATCAGCCGGTCCGGCCACCAGAGCTTCAACGTGGCCATGCGCCAAGAGCTCGACATCTACGCTTCCATCTCGCTGATCAAGAACATCCCTGGCCTCAAGACGCGGCACGAGAACATCGACATGTGCATCATCCGCGAGAACACCGAGGGCGAGTACAGCGGCCTCGAGCACCAGAGCGTGCCCGGCGTCGTCGAGTCGCTCAAGATCATCACCCGCGCCAAGTCGGAGCGCATCGCCAAGTTCGCCTTCAGCTTCGCCCTGGCCAACAACCGCAAGAAGGTCACCTGCATCCACAAGGCCAACATCATGAAGGCCCTGACGGGCATCTTTCTCGAGACGGCCACCGACCTCTACGAGCGAGAGTACAAAGGGCGCTTTGAATTGGAC
>FJWA01004270.1_pt1 | contig 15456 bp, 9 predicted proteins | sample 1011891 | NCBI WGS metagenome assembly FJWA01 (sample SAMEA3912450, study PRJEB9761) | metagenome | biome: forest; material: soil | place: USA | collected 2011-06-22 | depth 0.1 m
GCGGCCGACGCCGAGGCCTACGCGCGCGAGGCCGGCCTGCTGTTCTTCGAGACGTCGGCCAAGACGGCCGAGAACGTGCAGGAGCTGTTCACTGCCATCGCCAGGAAGCTGCCGCTCGACCAGGTCGGCCCGCGGCACGCCCGCCCGGGCCAGCGGCCGGGCGTCAGCCTGGCGCCAGAAGGGTCAAACACGCAGGCCGGCGGGCCATGCGCGTGCTGAGGCTGTGAGGAGGAGTAGAAGAGGCGAAGGCGAGAAGATTGGAGCACACGGGGTGGTTGCGTCTAGAGGACCCGGGGCTGATGCGCACACGGAGCAGGCCAAGGCGCGTTTCTGGGGCGGACGGAGGGCTGCTGGCCGCACACCACATCGGGGCGGAGTCTGCTGGGATGATGCCCTTTAATACCTTATTTCTCACGGGTCCATGTTTGTTTTTGGCACTGGCGAGGCATGGCACCATCGGGGTCGGGTGGTGCGTGGGCGGTGCGTTGGGTGTACAGAATATAGGAGTAGGCAGAGCAACAGCAACAGCTTGCAATGACGGTAACGTAATCACTCGGGTTGCCGTCGAGCTACTATGGACTCTCGGTCTTGCATTATTATTTCCATCATTCCCATGATTCTTTCTGATTTTCCTTTCCTCGATTTGATGATTCGCATTCTGACTTGGCCTGCCAAGCCCCACAGTGAGCAGCGCGCCAGCAAGGATCAGTTCGATCCATTCCGCACCTCACCTCACCCGGAACTTTGCCGAGCTCTTTTTGGCTCTTTTGGCTCTTTTTCGCTCCCGCACTCTCCCAAACCACCACCACCCACCTCAATTGCGCCCTCTCGGCCACCCCATCCCTCATGCTGCGCACGTCACTGCGATCCGTGAGGGCGCTGGGCGCCAGGCCCGGCCGCCAATGGCAGGTCTCTGCGGCGCGGCGTGCTGTCGTGTCGGGGCAGGTATGCACCCCGAATGCGAATGAGGTCATGCGCCAACGGTGCACCCTGTTGCGTCCAGTCGCGGGCTAACCGTCGTCTCCGAGTCTAGCGAGGCTACGCCGACGACAAGAAGCCCGTCTCCGAGACCGAAAGGTCGGCCCCGACCCCCTCGAATCCCCCGACCCCACTGCCGCCCTCGTCCCACATTCCTGCGTCGACCGTCCCTCCTACCGTCGTCAAGGCCGCCCCGCGCAAGAAGGGCTTCTTCCGCCGCCTGCGCAACTACATCCTGACCCTGACCCTGCTGGGCGCCCTGGCCTTTGGCGGCGGCGTCTGGTACTCGCGCGTCAGCGACAACTTCCACGACTTCTTCACCGAGTACGTGCCCTACGGCGAGCAGGCCGTGCTCTACTTTGAGGAGATGGACTTCAAGAAGCGCTTCCCCAACGTCGCGAGCCGCGTGACCGGCCGCCACCCCGATGCCGTGCACGTCAAGGTCCCCGCCCAGAGCGGCGCCTCGTGGCGTGTCGCCGACGCGGGCAGCGAGCCGTCCGGCCGGACCTCGACCTCGGTCACAAAGGCCGCAACCAAGGAGGTCAAGCCGGCGCCTGCGGTCCCCGTGATCGTCGAGACGGCGGAGGAGCCGCCCAAGCCCAAGGCCAAGCCGAGGACCACCGCCAAGCCCAAGGCCGAACCCAAGGTGGTGGAGCCGAAGCCGGTGGCCGCGCCCATCCCGGTCGCGGAGAAGCAGGCCGAAGTCGTCCCCGAGCCCGTGTCCGCACCTGCCCCCGCGGTCACGCCCACACTCGCCGCACCGGCCAAGAAGGCGTACAAGGCCCCCGAGGTCGACGAGCCCTCGCGGTGGCCCCCGGCGTCGCCTATCGACCCGCTGGCCGTGCCCGACGCGGCCGACCCGGTCGTGCAGGACCTCGTGCGCATGCTGAACGACATCATCACCGTCATCAACCACGACGACGCCAACGAGAGGTACGGCGCGACCATCGGCAAGGCCAAGGGCGAGATCGCCAAGGTCGGCCAGAAGATCCGCGACCTCAAGACGGCGGCCGAGCAGGAGGCGAGCAAGCAGGTCAAGCAGCGCGTCGACGACTTCGACAAGGCCGCCAACGACCTGGTGGTCCGCCTCGAGCAGGCCCTGGCCGCGCAGGAGGAGCAGTTCCGGCAGGAGTTCGCGGTCGAGGCGGACCGGCTGCGGCAGGGCTACGAGGGCAAGGTGCAGCTGATCCAGGAGCGCGAGCGGCAGCTGGCCGAGGAGCGGCTCAACAACCNGCTGCTCGAGCAGGCCGTGCAGCTGCAGCGCCAGTTCGCGCGCGACATCCGGCGGCACGTCGAGGAGGAGCGCGACGGCCGCCTCGGCAGGCTGGCCGAGCTCTCGGCGGGCGTCGCGTCGCTCGAGCGGCTGACGGCGGGCTGGAACGACGTCATCGACGCCAACCTGCGCACGCAGCAGCTGCACGTCGCCGTCGACGCCGTCCGCGCCAGCCTCGAGGACAGCGCGCACCCGCGGCCGTTCGTCAAGGAGCTGGTCGCGCTCAAGGAGATCGCGGCCCACGACGGCGTCGTCGACGCTGCCATCGCCTCGATCCACCCGTCGGCGTACCAGCGCGGCATCTCGACCCCGGCCGAGCTGGTCGACCGCTTCCGCCGCGTCGCCGCCGAGGTGCGCAAGGCGTCGCTGCTGCCCGACGACGCCGGCGTCGCCAGCCACGCGTCCAGCTACGTCCTCAGCAAGGTGCTCTTCAAGAAGCAGGGCCTGGCCGCCGGCGACGACGTCGAGAGCATCCTCACCCGCACCCAGACCTTCCTCGAGGAGGGCGACCTCGACAACGCCGCCCGCGAGATGAACGGCCTGACCGGCTGGTCCAAGACGCTCAGCCGCGACTGGCTGGCCGAGGTGCGCAAGGTGCTCGAGGTGCGGCAGGCGCTCGAGGTGAGTCGTCTCTTGACATTCAGTGTGATAGGTGCTAACTGTCTGCAGGTCATCCAGGCGGAGGCGAGGCTAAAGAGCCTCCAGGTGGAGTAGTTTCCTTTGTGATGGATTCGGTATCTGTACATGTTCGTTAGACCGGGGTAGAGGCCTGCGGGTCGTGTATCGAGTAGGTAGTCAATAGAGCGGTCGGTATCTTGGACTCGTCTGACTGAATTGCATGAGCTTCGTGAGGAGAGCTTCGTGAGGTGAGCTTCGTGAGATGAGCTTTGTGAGATGAGCTTCGGTGATGAGTGAGACAAGCATGGTGTGGCCTTTCTTACAGGCGTGTGTGACTCAAGNGACGCCGGGTCCACATTTCATCGTCGAGATTCCGTACAATTTCATCAACCACCATCATCCACCCTGACTCCCTGGCATCTCACACCCCATTACCAGACCCATTAACTCCATGCTCACACGCCGTCCCTTCGTCAATCTCATCAACCGCACCCCCACCCGCCTTCTCACCCTCGCCTCCAAAATGGCCTCACCACCCTCCACATCCAAAGCCNCCGCCCTCGCCCACACCCGCCTCTCCAACCTCCAATCCAACCGCGCCGTCACCGCCCTCTTCGACACCCCCGCTGTGTCAGGCAATGGCAAACCGGCCGACCTCAACGCCCTCGCAATCCCCGAGATGCTCGCCTGGCTCGCCCGCGCCGGCCTCCCCCCCGCCGTGCTGTCCCAGTCCGGCCTGCGCTGTGTGCACGTGGCCGGGACGAAGGGCAAGGGCAGCGTGTCGGCGCTGGTCGCGGGGGTGCTGGCGCAGTACCCTCCCGCAGCCGCATCGTCTCCGCCCGGTCCCGTGGTCGGGCTGTACACCTCGCCGCATGTGCTCTCGGTGCGGGAGCGGGTGGTGTTTGACGGGACGCCGATCGGGGAGGAGGCGTTTGCCGGCGCTGTGAATGCCGTGTGGGACACGCTGACGGATGCTGCGCGGCGGGAGGCGGAGAGGAAGGGGGTCGCGGTGGCGGAGGCGGAGCTGGACGGCCCCGGGACGAAGCCGTTTTTCTTTCGGTTCTTGACCATCGTTGCGCTGCATGCNTTCCTGCGGGAGNGGGTGAGGAGTGCCGTGGTGGAGTGCGGGATTGGCGGCGAGTATGACTCGACGAANGTGCTGCCCGCCGAGATGGTCACGGCCGCGGTGGTGACGCAGCTGGGGATCGACCACGTCGGGATGCTGGGGGATACGGTGGAGAAGATTGCGTGGCATAAGAGCGGGGTGTTCAAGGAGGGTGTCAAGGCGTTTACGAGGCGGCTGCCGGAGGCGCAGCAAGGGGTCATGGAGGTGCTGCGGGCGCGGGCGAGGGAGAAGGGCGCGACGCTGGTGGAGGTGCCGGACGAGGAGGTCGAGCTGTGGGGGGGCGTCGACGGCGCCAGGCTGCAGGGGCCGTTTCAAAAGTACAACATGGCGCTGGCCGTGTATGCCGCGAGGGAGCACCTGCTGAGGACCGGCGTGAAGCTGGAGGGGAGGTTTGGCAGCGACGGGTGGTCGCTGAGCGATATCCCGCCCGAGTTCGTCAAGGGGCTGAGGGAGGCGGCGCTGCGTGGCCGGTGCGAGGTCCTGACGGACCGGGACGGCATCGAGTGGCACGTGGACGGCGCGCATACCGACGACAGCCTGGCCGGGGTTGGGGGTTGGTTTGCGGACCGGACGGTGGGCGAGGACGGCGTGCGGGTCCTGGTGTTCAACCAGCAGGAGAGGGACCCGGCCCCGTTGCTCAGGGCGCTGCTCGCCGGCGCGCAGCGTGGCCGGCCGGCCTTCACCCACGTCATCTTTACGAGAAACGAGGAGCTGCGGCCGGCGGCGGGCGAGGAGCGCGATCTCTCTTCGCAGGACAGGGCCAAGGAGACGATGCAGGCGGCCGACTCGGCAACCGAAGCCAGCGTGGCCGACGCCGTCCAGCCCGCGGTCGCGCTGGTCAGGCACATCGCCGCCCAGGCCCGCAGAGACAGAAGGCCATGCAAAGTCCTGGTCACCGGGAGCTTCCACCTGGTGGGCGCGGTCCTCAAAGTCATCGGCGCTGTTGACAGCTAGTCCAATCTGTCTAACCAGAACATGACAAACGCCGCACTTCCGGCTGTGAAGCCGCCCGTACCTGTACAGTTGATCACGAGGCAACGACGGACGGTCGATGAAGACGAGCCCGCCCAACTTTTACCACCCTAGAGAGCGTCGGCCCCTTCCAAAATGCCCAGCGCTCCGCCAACGAGATGCAGGCTGCCGGTGATGAGGGCCAGCGCCTGCTGCCCGTCGCCCTTGGCGAGGCTGCGGGCCGTGTTGATGGCCTCCTCGATGCTCGGGATGAGCATCACGTTCGCCGTCGGGTCCAGGGCCTTCCACTTGTCGGCAAACGCCCGCTGCATGGTCATCTTCTCGATATCGGCGGGGTCGTGCTGGTAGTTTACAAAGTCTGAAGGTCGCGGGTCAGCTCAGCAGAGACCGGGAGAGAAACCAAACATACCCCGTTTGTAGCCCGCCTTGGCGTACGTGACGTTGGTGCAGAAGATGACGTGCTCGAACCCCGTGCCGGCCGGGTCGGCCTTCTTGACCGTGTTGCACAGGCCGTCGAGGAAGTCGACGGCCTCGCTGCGGCCCTGCTGGTTGAAGATCAAGACCTTGGGGCCCGCCGCCGGGCGGTGGGCGCACTCGCCGACGAACCAGCGGGCGGCCATCTTCAGGCTGTCCNCGGTGTGCGCCCCGTCAATGTGCCAGATGACGCTGTCCTCGTGCTTGACCTCGCACCGGCCGCGCCAGACGACCTGCTCCAGGCCGTCGACGAACTCCTGAGGGAGCGCGTCGCCCGGCGCGAAGGCGGGGTCCAGCTTCTTCAGGGCCGCCTCGGCCAGCGCGACGGCCAGCGTGGCGTTCCTCTTCTGGAAGGCCGCGTCCGGGCGGATCTTGACGGCGGCCAGCCGCGGGTCGATGTCCAGCACCTTGAGGTCGACGCCCTTCTCGGCGGCCCGCCTCTTCAGCACCTCGGCCGCCGANGGGACCTGCTCGATGGTGAAGGCCGGGCTGCCGGGCTTCATGATGCCGGCCTTGTGCCAGGCGATCTTCTCGACGGTGTCGCCGAGCACGAACACGTGGTCGATGCCGAGGGTGGAGATGCCGGTGGCGACGGGGTGCTCCACCACGTTGGTCGCGTCGTACTCGCCGCCGATGCCCGTCTCGTACACGGCGGCGTCGACGCCCTCGGACAGGAACACGTGGTAGCTCAGCAGGGTCAGGTAGCGCGAGTAGATGGGCCGGCTGCCGGGGGCGGCCGCGTCGGCGGCGACGTCGCGGTTCGCCTCGAGGCGGTCCCACACCTGGAAGAAGTAGCTCGCGAACAGCTCCTCCGAGATGGGGGTCGAGTCGATGCGGATGCGCTCGCGCACGGCGATCAGGTGGGGGGACGTGAAGAGGCCCACGCGGCGCGGCGGGCCGCCCCGCTGCCGGTAGCGGGCGAGGATGGAGTCGACAAAGGCGCACGCGCTGCCCTTGCCCTTGGTGCCGGCGACGTGCACGATGTTGAGGCGGTCGAGGTCGCGGGGGGTGTAGCCGACGCGGGCGAGGTAGGCGCGCATCTCGCGCACCGACGCGGCATCGGGGCGGATGCCGGCCTTGCGGCGGGCCTCGATCACGTCGTAGGGGGTCTGGAGGGAGTTGAGGGCGTCGATGGCGTCCTGGGCGTGTTAGTGGTCTTTTCTCTTCTTATTCTTCTTCTTTCTGGTGCTGCNTACATTGTACGTCCGCCCCGCCGTCGCCGTCCCCGATGCCATTGTGCCCGCGAATCGACTTGCTCGAATGCGGCTCAATGCCGATGTCGATATCCGAGTCGACGCCGAAGCCGAAGCCAAACTCAAGATCGAAGCTGGAATCGAAATGACGCGGGTCANGGGCCACGGCACATGCGCATGCCGCATTGGAGTCGCGACGAGGTCTAATCTCGCTCCACACTATCAATACCGGGTACGTGTTTTGCACCCCGTAACAAAATGGGATTTCGTCACCGAGTCCGAGATGTGCCTCCGCAGGTGTAGACCGTGCGGTGAGTGACGGCACGGAATGCTCCGGCTTTCGTCGGGGGAGCTATCGCCGACACCGGTCCACGACGTCACCGCGGGATGTCCACAGTCCAGATAGCAGTGGAGCCCCGCACTNATGGTCTGTGCGAAGCCACAAATTATTGCACCTGGGTCCCTGTCTCTCAACTCCACCGCAAACCATCCACCCGCAGTCTTTGAAGCCGCTGCACGCCGCGACATCCACATCACGGCAAGGTGGCCGAGCGGTCCAAGGCGCCAGGTTCAGGCCCACCTGAATTGGCTCGATGAGCATTCCTGGTCTCAGTAATGGGGCGCGAGTTCGAATCTCGCCCTTGTCATTTTTCTCCTCGAGGGCTCGAAGCGGGGATTCCCTCGATGGGATGGGGTGGTGTGTCGAGTCTCCTTTGCTTTTTCCTCCTCGCCTGGGACTGTGGACAGCACATTGGCGGGGCAGGCCTGACTTTGACTGACCGACATCCGAGCGTCAACTCTTGTCAACTCTCACATCTTCGGGCTGAATAACCCAAGTCCAACGTTAGCTCGACCCGAACTCGGCCAACTGCCGCGACCGGCGCGGGTCTGGTCCATCTGTCAACTGCAATCTGCAATACGACGTCCCCACGAGCTGCGGATCACGCGCCAGCCGATAAATAAGTTAGCGACACGCCCGTATGCATCTCGTGCAGCAGGCCCGCCCGGCTCCTGGGCTCTGCCGTGTCTAGCGAACCTCAGCAGNCGTCCGTACCAGGCTCTGCCGTCGCCATCAGTCCACAATGCCCTCACGCTGCGTTGGACCCCGGCCATCCACTCGCTCGGGCTCTCGCTCGGGGCACCAGGGTCGTCCTCCATGCATACCCTGCACCTCCTGTGCAACGCCCCTTCTCACCGACCTGCCATCTTCGCAACGGATAATTAAAAGTCTCTGACCCTCACCTGACGGGTCTGGCCTACGAATGCTTCTCCTGACAGCCACCGGCGGATACCGGCGGACATGCGCTCCGCCCCTGATTGGTGCGGCTAAAATCCTGGCTAAAATGCCCGCGAGACGTTCGTGGGGTTCGTGGGAGTTGCTGCATGGCCAGGCGGCGGGCGGGTGTAGGCGGCGCTCACCACCAAAAACCATGGCGTAATCGGCAGCAGCCAGACCCCGGCTATGCCTGCGGTGGAGAGGCGTGGTGGGGGACTGACTGAGCTCTGGCCTGTTGGGAGTTGTCACATCGAAACTCCCCGCACCCGCCCAGGCTTGTCGTTGATGCGGTTGGACCAGGAGGGGCAGTCTTGGTTCGTGCCTGAGCTGGCAAAAGACAAAAGGCTCCAGGGATCTCCGAGAAGCGGTGCTGCTGGACAGGCACCGTATTTAATCCCATCTCCTCGTGTTTCCTGCTCCTCGACGGCCTGCTCTGCATCCCAAGTCGTCCTGTACCGCCGAAGTCACATCTCCAACTCTCTCACCACACCGGCACAATGGCTTCTGTAGGTTTCCCTGGCCCCCCACCTCTTACCCTCCCGCTAACGTCCCCCTCCCAGAACCTCTCCTTCATCCTCAACAAGCCCAACGATGTGTGCTTCGAGGAGCGCCCCGTCCCCAAGCTGAACAGCGCGCACGATGTGCTCGTCGCCATCAACTACACGGGCATCTGCGGCTCCGACGTGCACTACTGGGTGCACGGCGCCATCGGGCACTTCGTGGTCAAGGACCCCATGGTGCTGGGCCACGAGTCGGCCGGCACCGTCGTCGAGGTCGGCGAGGGCGTCACGACGCTCAAGAAGGGCGACCGCGTCGCCCTCGAGCCGGGCTACCCGTGCCGCCGCTGCGAGCCCTGCCTGTCGGGCCACTACAACCTCTGCCCGGAGATGCGCTTCGCGGCCACCCCGCCGTACGACGGCACCCTGACGGGCTTCTGGTCCGCCCCGGCCGACTTCTGCTACCGCCTGCCCGAGAACGTCTCCCTGCAGGAGGGCGCCCTGATCGAGCCGCTCGCCGTCGGCGTGCACATCGTCAAGCAGGCGCGCGTCCAGCCGGGCCAGAGCGTCGTCATCATGGGCGCCGGCCCCGTCGGCCTGCTCTGCGCGGCCGTCGCCCGCGCCTTCGGCGCCACCAAGGTCGTCCAGGTCGACATCGTCCCGTCCAAGCTCGAGTTCGCCCGCTCCTACGCCGCCACCCACACCTACCTGTCGCAGCGCGTCTCGCCCGAGGAGAACGCGCGCGCCCTGCTGGCCGCCGCGGACCTCGGCGCCGGCGCCGACGCCGTCATCGACGCCTCGGGCGCCGAGCCGTCCATCCAGGCCGCGCTGCACGTCGTGCGCAACGGCGGCACCTACGTGCAGGGCGGCATGGGCAAGTCGGACATCACCTTCCCCATCATGGCGCTGTGCATCAAGGAGGTGACGGCGCGCGGCTCCTTCCGCTACGGCAGCGGCGACTACAAGCTGGCCATCGAGCTGGTCGCCGCCGGCCGCGTNGACGTCAAGGCGCTCGTCAACGGCGTCGTCGCCTTCCGCGATGCCGAGGAGGCCTTCAAGAAGGTCAAGGAGGGGCAGGTCATCAAGATCCTGATCGCCGGGCCCAACGAGAAGCTCGAGGGCGCCGCCCTCGACACCACCGTCGACGAGAAGACGCTGCAGGCCGCGCAGGCCGCCGGCAGCACCGGGTGCTGCTGAGCAATGGGAGAAAACAAAAGACTTGCATGGGACGGCGTATGGCTGGGTCGGTGTTTGTTATCATGATCTATTGGCGTCTGTATGGGGAATCTAAATGAAAGGCTCAATTGCCTGAACTCTGAACGCTGCACCATGAAAACATGAAGTCTGCTCTCCATCGCATGCAAGTCTGCTCTCCATCACATCTACCGTAACCATGCATGCCACGCCTAGACCATCCCCAGATACCGCGTCTCGATCTTGGTCTCGGCGCTCGCGCCCGTCACGCCAATCGTCACCACCTCGCCCGGCACCAGGTCCACCAGGTTGTCGTCGAACTTGACGGCGTCGTCGTCGCACTCGAGCGCGACGCCCTTGACCGGCACCTCGGCGCTGATCTCGACGGCCTTGCAGTCGGCCGTCAGGCGCGCCGTGAGCGCCTTGGGCTTCTGCAGGTGCAGGTACTTGAGCGGCTCNGGCCAGTTGACGTAGCGGGCGATCTGGCGGCCGTCGCGCACCAGGTACGCGGCGACGACGGTGCGGTTCTCCTCGCCGGCGCCGGGCCGGCGCACGGGCACGTCGAGCGCAGCGATCTCGGTCGAGCGGTTCTCGGGCAGCAGCTTGGCGGTGGCCAGGGTCTGCTCGCCCGTCTGCTCGCCCGTCTCGACGTCCCAGGCGCGGAGCACGCAGTCGACCGTCAGGTCCTCGAGCGTCAGGTTGCTGCCCCAGACCTCGATCTGGGTCTTGACGTCGACGTGGACGCGCGTGTACTTGTCGCGCGGGTGCGAGTGGGTGCGGCGGGTGATGCCGATGCTGACGGGGGCCATCTCGCGCTTGACGGTGAAGTAGGCCAGCTTGGGCCGCAGGTAGTAGTCGGCGATGCTCCAGCTCGTGACGGGCCAGCAGTCGTTGGTCTGCCAGACGAGGGCGCCGCCGCAGTACTCGCGGCCGGGGCCGCGCCACTCGCGCTTCCACAGGCGGTAGGCCGATGCCAGGCACTCGCCCTGCATCAGCTGGGTGCAGTAGACGAACTGCTCGAGCGGGTCGGGCGCGTAGCGGAAGTTCTCGACCAGGTACAGGGCGATGCGGCGCTCGTGCCCGTCGGCCTTGTTGTGGAAGTCGACGGTCGACGACTGCGGGTAGCGGTCCGGGTCGTCCTTGCCGAGCGGCAGGAAGGCGTCGATGGTCTTGACCGACGGGAAGGCCTCCATGCCGAACTCGGACACGAAGCGGCCGACGAGCTTGTCGAAGTTCTGGTACCGCTCCTGCGTGCCGTGCCAGACGTTCCACTGGTGGATGTCGCCGACGGTGGCGTCGCGCGTGTTGAGGCCGCCGCCCCACGGCGAGCCCGGGTGGTAGAAGGTGTTGGGCACCAGGTCGGCGCACGCGTCGGCGAGCACCTTCTCGTAGATGTAGCGGGCCGGGAAGTCGGTCCGCAGCCAGCTCTCGGCGTCCTTGTTGGCGTAGTCGTACGTCAGGCCCTCGGACTCCTGGTACTGGTAGTCCTCGTTGTTGCCGGCCCAGATGACGATGGACGGGTGGTGGCGCAGCAGCCGCACGTTCTCGCGCGCCTCGCGGCCGATCGACTCGAGCAGCGCCGGCCACGCCGGGTAGTTGCCGCAGCCGAACATGAAGTCCTGCCACACCAGGATGCCGAGCTCGTCGCAGGCGTCGTAGAAGACCTGCTCCTCGTAGATGCCGCCGCCCCACACGCGGATCATGAACTGGTTGCCGTCGGCCACCAGCTGCACCCAGTCGCGGTACTTTTGCGCGCTGATGCGCGGGATGAAGTTGTCGGCGGGGATCCAGTCGCTGCCGCCGCAGTAGATGGGGATGTTGTTGACCTCGAAGAAGAAGCTCGTGCCCGGCTGCTCCTCGAGCGGCCGCTGGATCAGCTCGGCGCGGCGCAGGCCGATGCGCTTGGCNGCGCTGTCGACCTCGTCGTCGCCCGCCAGCAGCGTCGCCCGGATGTCGTACAGCGGCTGCTTGCCGTAGCGGATCGGGTACCACAGCGCCGGGCTGTCGATGAGGAACGACACGGTCGCCGAGCCGCCGGTGGCGTCGGCCGTCTCGGACGCGACCTGCTGGCCGTCGAGCGAGATGTCGAAGCGCACGCGGCCGGCGGGGCCCTCGACGGCGGCCGTGACGGTGGCGTTGGCGCGGGTCAGCGACTTGTCCACGACCGTCTCGGCGTGCAGGTCGGCGAGGCGGGACGTGTAGATCTCGAGGCGGATGGGGCGCCACGGGCCGCACGTCATGAGCATCGGGCCCCAGTCCCAGCCCTGGAGTCAAGTCAGCAGGAGCAATCAGCCAGGCATGGGCCGACTCACCCAGTGGTACTGCGCCTTGCGGACGGCCAGGCGGGACGTGTCGCCGTTCCAGCACCCCCANTTGTGCTCCGGGTGCTCCTCGACCAGCTTGCAGCCGCGCAGGAAGGCGCTNTCAAAGTCGATGACCAGCTCGTTCTCGGCCTTGAGCACGGCCGTGACGTCGACGCGCTCCGGGATGAACATGCTGTCGGTNGTGAGGATGGTGGTGCCGTTGAGCACGACGGTGGCGAAGGTGTCGAGGCCGTCAAANGCGAGCACGGCGCGGGCGCCCGCGGGCACGGCCGGCGCCGCGAAGCTGGTCCGGTANGTCCATTGGGCCTCGCCCACCCACTGCACGGCGAGCTCGTTCTTGCCGATGAAGGCGTCCGGGATCAGGCCGTGGTGCTGCAGGTCGAGGTGCACGTTGGTCGGGAACTGGCTGACGGGGAGGAACTGGGCGTCCTGCTTGTCGGCCTGGCGGAACTCCCAGTTCTTGTCGACGGGGATGACGACGCGGGCCATGGTGAGGGAGGGGAGGAGAGGGCAGAGGTGAGGAGGGGCAGATCGCGGGGTACTGCTGCCTTCGTTTTGGAGTTTGCTGCCTGCTCAACTAAAAGTCTGCTCCCAACCGAACCGCGAGAGAAAGCAATGCCTATCCCAACAAACTCGACGAGGGAAGCGCCAGCGCTTATAAGCGTCTGCCCGTCTCGCCGCCTCGTGTTAGTGATGCATGGAGCTCGAGCTGCCGAAAGGGTGCCCGCCATCGCGACGGAGAGGGTGGCCCCGTGCGTCTGAACCCCTGGCCGCTCCACAAGCCGGATCAGGGTCGGGAACCCGGGTCAGGCCTGACATGCATCGGAGACAAGAGCTAATTGCCGTCCCGCTGCGGTTTCCTGACCTTAGAAATTGCCCCGTCGGCGCATCCCGCGTGTTTCAGCGCCATTCATGCGCCGCTGGCTGAGTGGTGTCGACCGAGTACGCAGGACTGTTTCTGTCTCGACGTGCCTCGTTCCATCCCGTCCGACGCCCCGACGAGCCGGTCGCGAGGCGGCGAGTCGAGGACAGTTCGGATATCAAGGCCAAGGCGCGCTCACTAACACGCCGCTGAATTTACCCAGCCGCGCTAGCGCGAGAACCTGGAGGCGGAGGGGACAGGTCCGCGCCCGTTTCGGACAACGCCAAGGTCCCAAGCGCGGCCCCGTCGACCCGCGGCTGCGGATCGCAGGGTCCACGCCGACACCACAGGGTTGCCCTGTCGTCTTGTGCATGCGGCGATGCGGTTGCAGGCGATGCCGCGGATCCCACGACGCGGGATGCCACGACAGCATGGTATCGCTCCTGGACTCCCTGTCAGTCCATCACCGCCTCACATCCCGCCGGTCCGAATACAATACCCGATGCCTGTGGGCACATGTCGCATGACGCAGCCGGCCTGGCATGGCTCAAGAAATGGCTCATTACTGTGTACTATGTACACCACCTAACTCCCGGGCCTCGTCTCCGTCAAGTGCTACAGTTACAGCACCATGTATCCCAACCTTGGCCACCTGCCGGCATCACTCCATTACTCGGCGGCCCAGCCGACAACTCGCTAATATGGTATCATGAATGGACGCCCTCAGCAGCACCCCCTGTTCCGCCGCCTCCCCGACAGCGCAAACACCTCCTCCCACTCCCGCAGCCCCTGGCCGCCGCGCCGCGTCCTCCGCCTCCGCCGGCCGCCGACGCCCACGTCGTCCGCCGTGACGCCGCTCTTGACGCTCCCGCCGTCGCTGGCGCCGGCATTCCACACGGCGCCNGCGTCGCCGTACTGGATGCCGCTCATGGGGTCGTCCGGGTCGATCTCGCCCAGCTCGATCTTGGTCAGGATCATCCTCGCGAGCCGGCCAAACACCTCGTCGACGCCCTCGCCGCTGAAGGCGCTCACCTCGACGGTCACGGGGATCTGCACGGTGCTGGCCCAGCGGCTCGCGTCGACGGCCGACACCTCGCGGCCGTCGGGGGCCACGGTGGCCTTGAGCTGGGCGCCCAGGCCCGGGTGGATGGTCGACGTGGACGAGTACGACGAGGACGGCGGCCCGCCGGCGCTGACGTACGACGCCGAGCTGATGCTGCCGGCGGGCGTCGGCGGCGGGAGCGTCGTGTCGACGAGCGGGTCGCCCGCCAGGTCCAGCTTGTTGCCGACGAGCAGCAGCGAGAGGTTGGGCGACGCGAGCGCCCGCGCGTCGTTGAGGAACGGCTGCAGCGACGCAAACGACGCGTGCGACGTCACGTCGTAGATGAGGATCGCCCCGGCCGCGCCGCGGTAGTAGGACCGCGACACGGACCGGAACCGCTCGGTGCCGGCCGTGTCCCAGAGCTGGGTGTGTCAGAGAGCCAAAGACCAAGATCCAGGGCAGAGCCTCACTTGTAGTTTTATCCGCTTCCTCCGCGCGCCCGTGCCGACCTTGATGATCTTGGTCGCGAACTCGACGCCGATGGTCTGCGACGAGAGCACGCGCCACTCGCTCTTGACGAAGCGGTGGAGGAGGCACGATCTGGGTCTGTCAACCACGGCCCGCGGCCCCGGGAGGGAGCACTCACTTGCCCGTCCCGCTCGGCCCCAGCAGTATGACCTTGGCCAGGTAGTCGTACATGCTGCCCAGCTCCTGGTCGCGCGCCGTGCCCGTGCTGTCCTCGCTGGCCGCCGACGACCGCCGCGGCCGCGTCATGCCGGGCAGCTCGAAGCCGCTCATGCGGGGGGTTGTCGGGGGATGATGCGTCGGAGGGTTCGGGACNGNCGGAGGATGTGAGAGTGCGCGTGGGTGAGCGCGTGCCTGTCGGTGTCGTCGATCGTCGCTGTCGTCGCTGTATATTTGAATCGCGGCACGAGCTGGCCGTTTCGTTCGACTGTTTGGTGGGATGTCGCCAGGACAGAATAGGTACCTAGGTTGGTATTGATTGCTGCGCGCCGTGCTGAACGCTATCGAGTGACAGTGGATGCTGGGTCTTGCCTGCATGACAAGGACCGAGTCGATGGAGTCTCGGCGGCATGTGGGACAGCGGAGCCTCTGGAACACAGCCACAGCCAACCAGCGGCGCGGTCAATTACCGTTTCAAACCAGAGGGACCGTGCTCTTGTATTCGGTACACGTCAATACACAACAGTTACAGGAGTCCAACAACCGAGGCATCCCATGCTTCCCGTCCATTTGCTGTGGGGATCACGTCAGTGACCCCGGACTTCAACACTCCCAGCAGCATGCCTTTTGACGGACACATCACTTGACGCATCGCATCGCCAGAAAACTACCCGACATCTCCAACATGAAGATTGCCGGACGAACCTTTGTCGTGTCAGGCGGGTAAGGCCCCTCCATCTACCCCTCCACCTCACCATCTCACTCACTCCTCACCCCTCTCACTCATCACTCCCTCGCTGACCGCCCCAGCGCCTCCGGCCTCGGCTGCGCCTGCGTCCGCGACATCTGCGCCGCCGGCGGCAACGCGGCAATCCTCGACCTCAACGAAGAGCTCGGCGCCGCCCTCGTGTCCGAGCTCGGCCCCTCGGCCATCTTCCTACCC
>FJWA01004037.1_pt1 | contig 15422 bp, 8 predicted proteins | sample 1011891 | NCBI WGS metagenome assembly FJWA01 (sample SAMEA3912450, study PRJEB9761) | metagenome | biome: forest; material: soil | place: USA | collected 2011-06-22 | depth 0.1 m
TTTCTTTCTTCTTCTCTTTTCCTTTCACTCTTCTCGCTTATCCTCTCCCTCGCCATTTTCTTTCTCGTCTTCTCCTTTCTCGCATTTTTCTTTCTCGATGTTTCTTGTTTTCTCTCTATCTACTATCATCTACTCTATTTGTCCTATTTGTCCTTCGTAGCTCTGCCTATCAACCCGCCCTTCCTCTTCTTTCCTTCACTTCCGTTCCAATGGTATTAAGAGCAGAGCATCACTGACCTGATGACGTCTCGCCCACGCCTTCAGGTTTGCCGTGGGCTCAGGAGGGATGATGGTGAACATAGCAGACGTTTTATTCGGGAGTTGTCTCCAGAAATTCCCATCACCGCTTTTCCTGCCTTGCAACAGTGCTCGCCTCCCATCGTGTTTGGAAACGGATGCTGGTTCAGCAACGTTGGCCAACGCCGCATTGCCTGTGTGGAACCCCTGACCTCCACTTTCGTGCTGAGATTTGAGACGGAGCTCAGTCATAATGACGGAGTCCCTGTCACCTCCCATCAAATCATCCAATCAAGGGCGTGTGGCTCAGTTGGTAGAGCGTCCGCTTAGCAACTTCGGTTTACCGACAGTTCGCACCTTGCGGAAGGTCCTGGGTTCGATTCCCAGCCCGTCCATTTTGCACCAGCCCGTGTGTTTTGCGTGGGGGCGAGAGAGGGACAATGTTTGCCCTCTCTGGCACCCCTTTTTGCTATTACATGGTGGAACGCAAGTTTGGCCATCGAGACGTGGATTTCGAGCAGCTCGGAGACATGTGGTCAACAGTCAGAATGTGTGAGTCGCCGACCGCGACCTGCAGTGGCCCCACGTGCTAGGAGAGAACGGTGGGGGTACCCGCTGGTCCTGAACCGGGGAGCAGATGGTTCGTTGTCCGGACCGGGTTACGTCAGAAGGTTTTCCGCGGTAGCGTTCGGTGATTCGAGAATTCGCTCTCGTCTTATTGCTGGAACTGGCCCGTGTCAACGCACTTATTACGGGATGCAGACGGTCGGGTGGCATCCGAAAGGCGCCCTGGCCTCAAGAATGCGGGACACTCTGCTGTGCTTCCCACCCGGAATCTCGGATGCATCCGAGGCTTGACCGTGACCGCCACTTGGACTCTTGTTTGCTCGTTCGCTCGCTCGCTCGTACTGTCGTGGCAGCGTGGACTGTGCATGGCTTTTGCAGATGGATGCTGTGCTGTCAAGCCGCCCTGAGAGCCGGTTGGCCCACAAATAGCTGCTTGTGCTACCCTCTGTTGTCCGGCCACGAGTCGGGCTCGGGGCACGATCCATGGCCAACTGCAAGCCCTGCTTGTGGCTGCATCAATTGCATGTTGTCTTTCATCTGTCTCGGCGCAGCGTGCAGGGGGTCCACCGAAAACCGTTCGGGGTCCGAATCCAAGATGGGAGCAAGGAGAGGATAGAATGGGGGAAAGCGAGGGGTCGTCGGCGGGGGAGATCAGGTGTGGTGGGGCAAAGCGGTGGACGCGATCGGGGCCGCCCAATGGGAGCGGCCGAATACTCCGGGTACGGCGAAATATTCTGCTTGCACTGTGCTTTGCGTCAAAGGTGGATGGAGGGCCCGCGGTGAGTCTCGCTTTCCTCCCACTCCGAGTCGATTTGGCTGGATCTTGGATTTCTTTCTTTTTTCCCTCCCTCTGTTCTTCTTCCCTTTCCCCAATTCCTCAGTCCCCGATCGCACATCCCGGGACCACCACCGGCCGGAGTCCAAGGGCACCACGGTGCAACGGCGTAGAGGTGTACCGGTAGACGAGGGAGTTGCGCATGTGCTGAGCTTGCCCGCCGAGATTGAACTGTTCATGTATGCCCTCCCCATCCGACCCGTGTTTTTCTCCTTTCCTCGGCTGCTTCTCCTCGGATCTGCTTGCTTGCGGCAGGCTGGGAAGACCTGTGGTGGTGTTTGGGATCTGGAAGAATGCCTTCCCTCATTCCCTGTCTTTGTTGCATTGCCATTGTTTTTTCCCTCAGTCGGCTTGGCTTGTCTCGATGTCTTTTTCGAGCTTGCTTGACTCAGCTGATTGGCTCTCGAGAAGAAAGCGGTGACAGGAGGCTAACGAGGGGACTCTCTCCTTCCCACCAGCAGTTGTATTCCTCCTTGCCACAATCCCCGTCTCCCCTAGAGTCCCGGCCACGAGCACCTCGCCACCATGCACATCCGGGAGATGCTGGCGGATGCCGAGAGGACCGGTAACCCGTCCTTCTCGTTCGAGTACTTCCCGCCCAAGACGACCCAGGGTGTACAGAACCTCTACGACCGCATGGAGCGCATGTACAACTTCGGCCCCAAGTTTATCGACATCACCTGGGGCGCCGGCGGTCGCATCGCCGAGCTGACGTGCGAGATGGTGGTCCAAGCGCAGACCTACCTCGGGCTTGAGGCATGCATGCACCTGACATGCACCGACATGGGCGAGGAGAGGGTCAACGACGCCCTCCAGAAGGCGTACAAGGCCGGCTGCACCAATATCTTGGCTCTCAGGGGTGACCCGCCGCGCGAGAAGGAGAAGTGGGTGGCCACCGACAGCGGTTTCCTCTACGCCCGCGACCTGGTGGCCCACATCCGGAAGGTGTACGGCAACCACTTCGACATCGGCGTTGCCGGCTATCCCGAGGGCTGCGACGACAACAAGGACGAGGACCAGCTGCTCGACCACCTCAAGGAGAAGGTCGACATGGGCGCCACCTTCATCGTCACCCAGATGTTCTACGATGCCGACAACTTCGTCCGCTGGGTGGGGAAGGTCAGGGATCGCGGCATTACCGTGCCCATTGTGCCTGGTATCATGCCCATCGCCACCTACGCGAGCTTCCTGCGCCGAGCAAACCACATGAACTGCAAGGTCCCCGAGTTCTGGATGGAGAAGCTAGAGCCGGTCAAGAACGACGACGTGGCGGTCCGTGATATTGGCAAGACGCTGGTCGCCGACTTGTGCCGCAAGATCCTTGCCGCTGGCATCCGCCACCTGCACTTCTACACCATGAACCTCGCTCAAGCCACCCGCATGGTTCTCGAGGAGCTGGACTGGCTGCCATCAGCCGACCGCCCGCTCAAGCAGGCGCTCCCCTGGAAGCAATCCCTCGGCTTTGGCCGGCGCGGCGAGGATGTCCGGCCCATCTTCTGGCGCAACCGCAACAAGTCCTATGTCGCACGCACCCAGGATTGGGACGAGTTCCCCAACGGCCGCTGGGGTGACTCGAGGTCTCCGGCCTTTGGCGAACTGGATGCCTACGGCGTTGGCCTGACCGGCAGCAACGAGCAAAACCGCAAGAAGTGGGGAGAACCGACCTGTGTTCGTGATATTGCCGATCTCTTCATCCGCTACCTGAACAAGGAGATCGAATACCTGCCCTGGAGCGAGGCGCCAGTGACGGAAGAGGCCGACCTGATCAAAAACGACCTCATTGAGCTAAACAAGCGCGGCCTCATCACGGTGAACTCGCAACCAGCTGTCAACGGCGTGAAATCAACCCACCCGGTCCACGGCTGGGGACCTTCTAACGGCTACGTTTATCAAAAGGCCTATCTCGAGATGTTCATCTCGCCCGATCTCTTCCCAGCGCTCAAGCAGCGCATCGAGAACCACCCTGATCTGACCTACCACGCCGTCACCATATCTGGCAACCTTGAGACGAATGCGCAATCCGAGGGACCCAATGCTGTCACATGGGGTGTGTTCCCGGGCAAGGAGATCGTCCAGCCCACCATCGTGGAGCGAATCAGCTTTCTCGCCTGGAAGGACGAAGCGTTCCAGCTAGGCACGGAGTGGGCGCGCTGCTACGACGCCGGCAGCCCCAGCCGTGTCGTTCTGGACGATATCATGAACAACTGGTATCTGGTCAATCTTGGTAAGAATAGCCCTTTCAATTTGTCTGCCTGGGATCGGCGTTGCTGATACGCCACACAGTGAACAACGATTTTCACAGAGGAGAGACTATCTTTGAGGTTCTCAGCGGCCTCGAGGTCCCGAACCTGAACCAGGTCCCAAAATCCCAGACAAACGGAGTCCACCAGCACACCAACGGCATTACCAACGGCGCCACCAGCGGCGCTACCAACGGCGTCGAGGCATCAGCATAAGTTATGCCTCATTGCTCGTCTCACGGTCCAGCTGGACCGCTCAACCAGGCCAGCCGACCCGCTGCGACGACGCATCGTTCTTTTCAACACCTTGCATGGCCGAGTTACATTCAACCTCCCGACTTGCACACACACATCCTTTTTAATACTCCATCTATCCATCCGCAGCCTGGAGCGGGGCGGAGTCCAACGCCTAGGGAAAGAAAGACGCAATTGACGAAGCAGGGCAACATCCAGCATTATTTAACATACAGCAGCAGCATGCATATGGGAAGGCGTTTTCATGAGAGGGCCAGGCAAACAAAACAATACGCGCATGAAATGGGGCATGGGCATTCCTCCCATAGGTCGGGTCTTGATTTTTCAACAAAAAAGGGGGGGAGGCAGGCAGCCAGGCGCGTTGGATTAGGATGGATGGATTTTCAAATCATCAACTGGTAGACATTTGAAAACTGGGTCGGATGGAAGAAGGCAAAGGGGGAAGGAGGAAGAGGAGGAGAGGATGATGGTCCAAACCGGTTTTTCATGCATCGCCGATATCTCAACGATACCCAGGGGGATTCAGGCAGGAATCAATTTCTTATACCTCTGTCACCCTCCTTGTGACGGGAGGGCAGGACAGACATCAACTTCAACAGTGGTTGAGCTACGGGGAGAGTTCAGGCAGTGGGAGGAAGGGCGGCAGGCAGCCGAGAGGTGTGCAGTCAGACAGACAGTCAGTCAGTCAGAAAACACACAAACGAGAACCTTGAATGTCGGACGAGACACACTCAAACACTCATGTCTTGTCAACCACCTCAGTAGGGTATGTATTCGATTGCCCATCTCCGCCCTATTTCCCCCTCCTCAGACCAGAGAGAAGCCATGTCCATGATATGCCTGCCGTCCAGCTTTTTGTTTCTTTTTGAAGTGGCCGCTTAATGCAGCCCACCCCCTTTTGATCTCCCAAGCCAACCTTGGAAGAGCCAAGCCTACCCATGTACTCATACACGTCCAGTACAAGTACATTTTCGCAAACAGACCGCCCGACCAGACCATACTGCTACACGCCCCATCCCAGTCCAGCAAAGCTAAGCAAAGCCAATCAAAAAATAACTAAAAAATAAACCCCGCGACAACAAGCCCATCCCATACGACGGAGGTCAGACGTGACATCAATACCCCCACCGGTCATCATCCGCCACCTCGTAGTCCATCTCGTTATGATCTCGGTGACGGTCCTGCGGCGGCCGCTCCAGGAGGATGTGCACGTCCTTATCACTGCTAGCATCATCGTCTGTGTCGTCGTCGCCGCCTGCGCCGCCGTTGCTGGCTGCTGCTGTTGTTGGCTTTGTGGTGGGGATGGTTGTCGGTTTGTTTTGTTTCGTGTTCGCGCCCGCACCGCTGTTGTTGAGGGGGGTGCTGTTGCGGCCAATGGTGGTGGTGGTGCTGGGGTAGGGGGCGCGTGCTGTTTTGCTGGCGCCGCCCGGGGTGGTGGGTGCGGAGCCTGAGGCGCCGTTGGCTCCGGGCCAGGTGAGCTCGACGGGGGAGCCGTCGAGCCCGGGGATTTCTTTGTTGTTGAGGAGGACCGAGTTGAAGAATTTCTCGGCGGTTTTGCGGTCTTTGAAGGTGATTTCCGTCGAGGCGGAGGTGGTGTGGACGTCGGTGAACTCGCCGATGCCCTGGGGAGTCATGTCAGTTGCTGGGGATAGGGTGTATGGGTGAAGTGAGGGGTGGATGGGACTCACGAATAGGTACTGACGCAGCGTCTCGTCCTTATCCGGCACGGTAAAGTCGACCCCTGTGAGCACCACCTTTTTGGGTCGGTTGTCGAGGGAATAGGCAGCATATGCGGCATGGACGTTAGCCCGGCCGCGGAAGCTCCCCCCTCTGTATGAACCGCGCGGCGTGTACGGTGATGCACCCCGCCAGCCGGCTCTACCCCGTCCGTAACCACCCCTGGTAGGCCACGGGGCTGGGGCGTCCATGGCATCGGGATCGAGGCCCATTTGCCGGGCCTCTGCCTCGAGCGCTGCCAGCTGGGCGCGCAGCGCTTCCGTCTGGGTGACGGGTTTTGACGGATCCGATTCGTCCTCGTTGTTGTTCTCGGATTTCGTGCCGTTGCGAGCCCCGAGTTTGGCGGCGAGCTTGGCCTTTTCCTCCAACTGTTTGGCGATAAGCTCCTTCTGGCGCTTCTCAAGTTCCTCACGCTGATGCTCCAGCTCCTCTCGCTTCTTGGTCTTCTCCTCGAAGTCCTTTTGCTTCTCTTCTTGCTGTTTCGCAAATGCCTCCATATCGATGTCGGCATGGGGACCAGCGTCGTTACCGCCAGCCACGGATGAGCCGTTCGTGCGGCGTGCCGTCTTTGACACGGGAACATCTCCATTCATGGGGGCCGACGCGGGCATCGTGGACTCGTCGTCCTTATACCAGAACACTTTGACGAAGCGGTTGTCAAAGATGACTTTTGGTGAGTGATACGCGGCACTAGCGGCATCCCAGGTGTCAAATTTGACGATGGCCAGTCTCTTATATGGCTGCATTGAAACCTCCAGAATGTTGCCGAATTGCGAGAAGAACAACTTGACTTGGTCTTCGTTGAAGTTCTCCTCGGGGATGTTTTCTATGACGATTGTTGACTTTGTCCTGTCATGGACGGGGCCGTCCGCGGAGAAGGTCGCTTTCTCGGACCGCCTTTGGCGATTCTGATGCTTCCCGCCTCTCTGTCTCGGCGGTTGGCCGAAGGCTGCGAGAGGCGGCGGCCCTTGAAAAGGACCTGGCCCGTTGAAGATGGCGGGCATGAGGGCATTCATAGGGTCGTACTCTGCCTGCGAGTTAGCTACCATAAAGCTACAAAACTCCGGGCGCTGTGCCATACCTTCGACGGCTGAGGATTGCGTCAACGGCTGTAAGGCCCCAAACGGAGGGCCGGGCAGAGCAGGGTAGGCAGCGTCGCTACTATGATCAAACATGCAACTGCTCCCGCGCTGGCAGTAGCCCTTCTTCTCCCAATCACGGCACTTTTTCCTCTTCTTAGGGGGGCGGCCGCGGTCATGGGACAAGAGTTCGGGCATGGGATGGCCGGTGGCGAGGCTCATCCCAAATATGGCATCCATGGCGCCTTTGGGATCGAAGTAGCCCACCGTCGAAGGGAGTGGAGGTCCCTGGTGCCCCAGCTGCCCGGGTGGAGGGAAAGGAGGCATCCCCGTGACACCTCCTCTGAAGTTGACCATGTCATCCTGTCTGGGACCACGGCCCCCTCGCCGGAGTTGCTTCAAGGGGCGGCCGCCAAAGCCAGCATCACGGCCATTCTCGGCATTCGGGTCGTCCCAGTCGTTGTAAGCCCGCTTCCTCGACCCGTCCTGGAACTGCGGCGGGTAACTCGGAGCCGCACCCGCGGGGAGATCGTCGTAGTACAGATTCGGGGCAAGGTGCGCAGGAGCGCCGGGAACTCGAGACGACGCATGCTTCGGAGGAGGTGGGTGAGCGCCGGGAAGGTATGATCGGTATGCGATGGCTTCGAACACATCGCTCACAAAGACGGGCGAATCTTCTTTGAGAAAGTCGGGGATTTCCTCCTCGCAGAGCTTGCGGACGTCGTTGATGTCGCCATCGTGCCGTAAGAGTGCCAATACGTAGTCGGCGAGCACATCCGGGTCGGCGTCAGACCTGTGGCAGCGGAAATCCCAAATGTCAGTCCAACGCAGTAAACGACAGCAACGACCGCAACGACAGCAACGACGGCAAGGCAGGAAACGGAACAAACGCACGTATTCTCGAGGCGCTTGACGATCCATTTTTTCAGGTGCGGCGAGTCCTCCTCGGGGAACAGCATTTTCGGTAGTCTCGTATGGCCTGTGGAAATTCCATGGGACGGATGGTTGAGGGAGATGTTTTATGCGGCCGCCAAAAAATGTTGTCGAGATGACTTGGGCGCAGCCTCAAACACCGTTGCTCAGACGGATAATTATTTAAGGCCTGGCGGGCGCGTCGAGGCTCCCCTGCAGCTCGGCATACGCGATGGAGGGCGGCAGTAATTTATACCTGAGCGTGACGTAATAACGTATTTCGCAGCTCGATCCTGGTACCGTACCTTTATACCATTTCACCCTCTTCCCATGAACGAGTCGCCACCATCTTTGACCATTTCCTCTGCAGGTGTATTCTGTACACTCTATCCAACCAGGGCTTACAAATACAGGGCCTAGATATCGACAAATACAACCAACCTACACCTATATATACAGCACAGGACACCCGCCGCTCTATGTATCATACACACCCCTACCCGCCCTTCAGCGCGTTGATGATATCCTCCTCGGACATCTCGCCCTTCTTGGCCTTCTTGGCCTTCTTTCCCTTCTTTCCCTTCTCGCTCTTCTGCGACGTGGGACCCTCTGCATTCAGGAACCCACCCTGTGTCCAGCTGTCGAACAAGCGCTCCTCGCGCTGCAGGTCTTCCTTCCGCCGCCTCTGCGCTTCGCGCTGCTCTTCCTCGCTCGGTGGGCGGTCATCGCGCTGCAAGCCTTCATCGGGCAGCTGGCTGTCATCAAGCTGCTCTTGGGATCTGCGCCGCGAGCTGCCGGGCTCGGTCCTCGGCACGCTCTTCAACACGGTCGGCCTGACTCCCCTCCCGCCCCGCCAGGTCAGCTTCTCCTTCTCCTCCAGCTCTCGCCTCTCCCTCTCCTCTCGCTCCTCCCCTTCCTCCGCACTCTCACCCTCAGCCTCGACTTCCTCACGGCCCTCCTGTTGCCCCGTCTCATCAAGCATCACCTCGTCCAGCCCCTCGCGCTCACTCCTCCCAAAGATCTCCGTCTCCAGCCTCGACCCGGACTTGTGCATGCTCGTGATCGCCCGCACCGTCTTGGGACAGCTGGCGGTGACAGATTCAAACTCCCTGCTGGCCTCGCGCGACCAGAGCATCATCTGCTCCAGGTCCATGTACTCCTTGGCCAAGACCAGCAGGGTGTGGGCGATGGGGCGGGGTCGCTGCGGGTCGCGGCCCGCGCGGCGCAGCTCGAGCGGCACCTGGTTCTTCTCGGGCGCCCGCACGCGCACGGCGAACCACCCGGTCCACTGTGGCATAAGCACCGTCTCGCAAACGGTGAAGGCCTCGCGCCACTGCTTGAGCCGCGCGAGCCCCTGGATGTAGTAGTTCCAGTTCTTGCTGTCGAGTTCGAAGCCGTGCTGCCGGACGGTCGCCACCAGCCGGATCAGGCCCTCGTGGTCGCGCTCCTCGAGAAAGAGGCGCTGCATGGTCTTGAGCGGGTCGCTGAGCCGGAATCGCTGCGCGTAGACGACCGGTCCGAGAACCCGGGCTTCTCTCTGGCCGTCCGCCCGGTTGTCTGGGTTGAGGTGGGTCGTGGCCGGTTGGTAGCGCGAGACGGCTCTCCGGAGGATGATGTCCCACGTCGCCTTGACGGACCCAAACTTTTTCTCGGAGAAGTCGGTAAGCATGATTTGGTGGAGGAGCTTGAGCGGGAGGGTCTCGCCTGTGCCACGGCTGGGGTAACGAGTGTTGTGGAGGTGAATGATCTGGTGCACCGTCGCGAACTGGCGCATCTGTGTCAGGATAAAGAGAACCTTGGAGTAGAGATTGATGATGGAGCGGATGTCGTCGGGCATGCCCTGGTCTTCCCGTTTCATGGCTTCGTAGAAATCGTCCAGGACCTGCTTCAAGAAGTGGCTCGCGCCGACACCCCGCCGCTTGGTGGAGGGGAGCTGCTGCCATCTCCCTAGGGCGTCAATGACTTTGGTCATGCGCATAGCCGACTGAGGAAAGTTCATTTTGGCCATCAGCTCGTTGGTTTTGAGGGCCATGTGCGGTTCGCCGCTGTTGATGAAGGCCGCCATGAGGAGGATGAAGTGGTCCGCCGTCGGCTCAAAGACACCTTCACGATGGACAACTCGGAGCAGATGCATGGCGTGATGTGACTGGCGGGCGTAGAGAAGCGCTAGCAGGAGCTGAGAGTAGGTTTCCTCGTTGTACGTGACCCCTTGCGACGACATGGCCTCCAGCAGCCGGTTGACCGTGGGCAAGTCTCGTCGCCGAGCGTTGTGCCGAACGAGCACGTTCCAGAGGGCGGTGGAGTCGCCGGGCACGCCTCGTTCTTTCGACATCCTGGCGCAGAGTTTCTCGGCCTCGCCGAACCTGTCGTTCTGACAGTACGCCTCCACCAGCGCCCGGAGCATAGCCATGGTCGGCTGGATGTTTCGCTCCCTCGACAGCTGAAAGAGCTCGAGAACGAATTGGAGGTCGCCACGGAAACCAGCCATGCCCATCATGGTCGCGAATGTGTAGTCGTCAGGCTCGAGTTCGTCGCAAACGTAGGAAAAGAGCTCGATGGCCCCTTCGTAGTCGCCCGCCTTGGTGTAGGCGTTCAGCAAGATGTTCCACTGCAGGATCGGGGGCGTCTCCGCAGACTTCGCGGCGGCCGCGGTCATCACATCATTGACAGCGTCGGGGTCACCCCGGACGGCATGGGCGTGCATGAGGTTGGCGACGAACTTTGGGTCATCCTCGACACTAATCCCATAATGCTCGGCAAACTCCCCCGCGAGCCGCATGATTGACTTGACATCGCCACGCCGGCCGTAAAAAGTCATGAACTTTTGGTACGCGCTCTCGTCCAAGCGGCCATAGCCACGGTACCATTCCTCGAGGAGCTGCTCCATTCCTGCGATATTGTGCGGAAAAAAGACGTCCAACATGACTCGCAGGACGGAATCGGCCACACGGACACCCGGGAGCGACCGATACTTGTCATACAGATCGCCGGCAAGCTTGCTGCGCTTTTGTTCCGCGCTGTATATGATGTAGCGCTCGTAACCGCCCGGGTCTTGGGCGCGATGCAGCATGAAGACGACATCGGCGGGCTGGAACAAATCCATCGATTGCCCTATGACGTCCCGAAGAAAGGAGTCGACGAGGGCTGTGCGTTGGGGCATCTTTTCGGGGGCGGTCTCAAGGAACTTGTACAGCTCCTTCAGTTTGGCCTCAAAATTGGTTGTTGCTGCGAGAGCTGTGTAGCCTTGTCCATCGTCAATCGAAGGTGCCTCTGGACTCTGGGCAGCAATGAGATCAGCGGCTTGGAGTTCTGTTAACTCGGCGACGGTTTCGACGTCCAAGTCAACCTCAGGGTCGACGTCTTTCGAGAATGCCCGCTCAGCAACCTCCTCAGGGGCCTGCGCAGCTCCAGCTTGCGTATCTCGCACCACCGTCGGTTCAACCGCGGACTCGGTCTCGTGCGAGGTTGTTGTTTCATATACAGCTTCAAGAGCCTGTAGTTGGGCCAGCTCGGCAGCAGGTTCCACAGATTGGGCCAGCGGACTTGTTTCCTGCACACCCAGGTGCTCAGCCTCGGGCTCGAGACCTTGGAGTCTCACTGGCTCGGGAGCGAGTGCGGCGTCATTTGATTCGGCTGGGGATACTGCTTCCTGGATAGCGTTTGGATCGGCGTCAGGCTCAACCCCGAGTTCGGATTCCTGAAGCCGCGTTGTTTCCGCTCGTTGCCCCGAATCTCTTCCGGCTGTCAGCTCCACCACAGGTGCTGATGTGGCCAGCGCTGGAGGACCAGAGCCGGTTGGCTCAATGCCCTTGATGCTGAAGTAGAGCTCCAGGGCTTCAAGAACCATGGCCCATGACGACAGCTCGAACCCGTAGGCAACAATATGATCCAGCGCAACAGCAAAGCCGCGTTGTTTCAGGGCAGTCCTGAATATCGACATTGCTTCAGAGGCTTTGTGCAATGTGAGGTGCGCCCGGATTGCCGCACGGACGAGCTCCTCGGTCCAGTCGCTAACTGGGTACGAAGCGAATAGCTTCTCGGCCCTCCACGCTTCAATTGGCCGGGTCGAGGCCGACAATGCGATCAGAACCTCGGTGGTAAAGGCATCCTTGACGCCCGGCTCGAGCCCCGTGTACAGCCGGAAGATCTGATCGTAGGCACCGTTACGGTCGGACTGCAGGAGGACTCGCAAGGCCTTGTCATCCTCCATCCCCCCTGGATCAACCTCGGCTGCCTGCTCTGCTGTGGCAAGCTTGTGGCCCTCGTCTGTACTGGCGGGCTCGCCGACCGCCTCGACCTCCTCGACCTCCTCTGGACTGGCAGACTCCTCAACATCGTCTGGGCCTGTGGACTCGTTGGCAGCGACTTGACCTTCGGGAACCTGGGTCGACCGACGGGGAGCCGCGGATGTGAAGAGACGCGGCATGTGACCCTGCGCCCTTTGCCCCAATCCCAGATGCACTCCGTGTATTGGATGTAGGGGGTAAGGCCTCTGCAGCAGAGCAGCGGTTCCGCTCGGGTATAGGAAGTCGAGGAGGAGCCCAGATGCTGTCATGGGCTCGGGTCTCTTGTTGGACTTCGTCGGGGTCGCGCAGATGGCGGGGTGTTCGGTGGGGGGCCTGGGCACGGGGACCCGGCAGGCATGGACGAGCTCGAGTTCGGCGACTCCATGGTGCCAGAAGGCGCTATGGAGTCTTCGGCGGCTTTGCAGACAAGACCTGGCCAAGGGAAGCACTCGTTGGAGTTTGCTGCGGCACGGCTCGATGCTCGTCGCGGTCCTCTCCAGCATGGCGGGAGAGGGGAGGCAAGACGGGCGGCCCACTCGATCCCCCAAGAATAACGCAAGGTTCGGGCGGGTTACCGTGGCATGGTCCGCAGCGAGTTCGTGACGGTACGGCTGGTGTCCAACACGGCGAAAGCGAAAGCGAAAGCGTTGCGATGTCCTCCGTCCAGAAGAGCGTGTCAGCACCGTGGAGCCGTCACCCAGGCGTGCTGCAGTCCTCGGGGGCGCCAATCCAAGCCGGCTTTGTCGAGAATGAGGGCGGGAGCGAGAGCGAGAGTGAGGCTCAGTTTCGGCGCAAGCGGAGAGTGAAGGGGGCTGTCGTCAGAAAAAGCTGGATTGTCGCCCTGCCACGGTGCATCTCAGCAGCTCCTGTAAGGTATGCAGCACGCTGTGTGCCCCGAAAAAGCAGCCAAAATTTTGGGCCGGCCCGGCTCGGTGGTGGAGCACAGGCCGAGCTCCGGGATCGTACCACTCGCCGTCGCGTGTTGAAAGAATTAATTTGGCGCCAAGGCCACACCGCCCAGAAGCTGGTGTGGGGCCATGCCTTCAACCCTAACCCTGTGTGGGACGGCGGTTGGGCAGTTTGGCGGGGATTTTCAATCCACCATCCACCAAAAACCACTGCCCCACTTGGAGCAGCTCCCAGTGGCTTTGACGATCGAGGCACACGACAAGGGCAACATCTAGCGACGACGCCCTGCCCGTTCTCGACTCTGGCAGCCATGGACATCACCAAGTTTGTCGTCTCCCTGAGGGAGAAAGCCCTACTGTACGGCGACTACTCGACGTATTGGTCGCAGCTGTCGGGGAAGCTGCTCAACTGTCGCAAGAAACTCAACATTGCGACCAAGAGCCGCGCGAAATTCAACCCCAAGGCCCCGGTGACCCCCGAGCAGATTGCCGAGAACCATGAGTGCGTCTGAACCTCCGTCTTTTGTCGTATTGTTCCGTGCTTGTCTGACTCCATGCGCCTCCACACAGCTACGTCAATCTCCAGCTGCTGACCGCCGAGCGGACCTGGGCCCAAGCCATGTCCATGAAGGCGTTACACTCGGCCGACACAAAGGGCATCACGAGCAAGGCCAGGTCTCACATTGTTTCGAGGCTGGATAAGGGCGCCCGCGCCGCCGAGAGGCTCGCCGAGGCCCTCGCCTCCTCCGCCAGTGGCGCCTCGTCCACTGACATCCTCGACGCCCGCGCCTATGCCGCCCTGCTGCGGGGAGCAGCTCTGTTCGAGAAGCAGAGCTGGGAATCGTGTCTCAAGAGTTACGCCGTGTCCCGCATTATATACAGCGCTCTTGCTACCTCAGTCAAGGGCGACGTCTTCAAGGATCTGCTGTCCGAAACCATCGACCCGTCCATCCGCTATGCCGCATACCAGGCCAAGATCCCCCGCACGCTGCCCGTTGCCACCATTGCCCGCAAGGCCTTCGACCACGCCGACCCAGAGTTGGTTGATCGGATCAGGCAGCTGAACCCTGCTGTTCTGGAGCACGGCGACCCCGATGCAAAGCAGGGCGCCGAGGGCGCTCCGACCACCCTGGCATGGCGAGGCAGGGAGGTCAAGATTGAGGATGCCGCCATTGCGGTTGCCTGGGCTGTCGTGGGCGCGGCCCGCGGCCAGCTGGCCGAGAAGCTGGCGTCGGCCGGGACGCTGCCTCCGAGGGACGTGGCCGGGGCATATGATGAGATCCTGAACGCCAGCCAGGATGCCGTCGACGCAACCAAGCAGGCCATTGATGAGCTCAGGGCAGAGGGGATCACACCGGGCGATGCTCGCATGCAGAGCCTACAGATTACGCGGACGGCCGTAAACTACGAGATGATCAGCTGGCGGATTGGCCGGAACCGGGCACTGGTGGGCGAGAATGACGGCGTGAAGCTCGAGTTCGGGGCCGCATCGAGGAGGAAGAAGCAGACGGACGAGTCAGAAGAAGATCGGAGCAAGGATGAAGCACCGGGCAGGCAAATCGCGAGGCTGAAGGAGAAGGTTGTGCTCTATGACGGCATCCTGCAGAGTATCGAATCCATCAAGGAGCTCCCAGGCGTGGCGAACGACCAGAATCTGTCCAGTCGGCTAGAGGCGACATCGCAGTACTTTACTGCTCTCAAGTACGCACCCCATTGCCCCTCCATTTCCAAGTGGCAGAAACATTAACCAGCCAAACAGGTCTCTCGCCATTGCCCGCTCCCACGCCATCGCCGGAAACGCGGTCAACTCCCTCGCGCTGATCAAGCACGCCCACGACCAATGCAACGCCGCCACCCCCTCCTTCTCCAACGCCGACGACCAAGACAACGACGCCTTCACCCCGCAAAACATCCAAGTCACCAAGGCCGACATCACCCTCCTCAACCAGACCCTAACCGGCGAACTCCAACGCGGCCGCGCCCTCGTCGAGATCTTCAACACCACCACCACCGGCAAGCCCGCAGCAGCAGGCTCATTGGTCAAGCCCCTCTCCAACCGTCTCTCCGACTACCCCGCCGGCGGCGTCGACCTCGAGAACATCGTGACCTACCCGCCGCGCCTGGAGCCCTTCCCCGTGAAACCGCTGTTCCTGGACGTCGCATGGAACTACATCGAGTACCCCGGCAAGGGCGAACCGGCGGCGGCAGCGGCCCCTGCTGGGGAGGCAAGCAAGCCGCAGCAGCAGCAGGAGGAGACGGCGCCGTCGGCGTCGGCGGAGCCCGAGGCCAAGCCGCAGAAGAGGGGCTGGTTCGGGTTTGGGAGGTGAGAATGTCGTGGCAGAGGCATGCATGGCATGGTATGACAT
>FJWA01003630.1_pt1 | contig 15359 bp, 15 predicted proteins | sample 1011891 | NCBI WGS metagenome assembly FJWA01 (sample SAMEA3912450, study PRJEB9761) | metagenome | biome: forest; material: soil | place: USA | collected 2011-06-22 | depth 0.1 m
GCGTGGTGCCGAGCAGCGCCGCGAGTTCGCGCTGGCTGATTCCGGGGGAGCGCCCGAGCACGCGGATGGCGCCGGCGTCGCGGTCCAAGTCGCCCGAGGCAAAGCCCTGGTAGGCAGTGTCGAAGAAGGGGAAGTGCTTCTTGGCCTTCATCAGCGAGGCGAGTTCGCGCCACTGCTCAGGGGTCGGGTCAACGCCCGTCGGGTTGTGCGCGCAGGCGTGCAGGAGGACGATGCTGCCATCCGGCGCATCGCCGAGGGTGGCCTTCATGCCATCGAAGTCCAGCCCCTTGGTCTCCTTGTTGAAGTACGGGTAGGCGGCGATCGGAAGACCGACATTTGTGAAGATTTGGTGGTGGTTCGCCCATGTCGGGTTGCTGACGTAGACGGTGCGGTTTGCGCCCTGGATCTTGTAGAACTTGGCGAGGAAGAGGGCGCCCAGGTGGACGGCGCCGGTGCCGGAGATGGTCTGAACCGAGGCGGTGCGCTTCTCTGCGATGGCGGGGGCTGAATTCCCGAGCAGGAGCTCGGCAGCCTTGCTAGTCAGCGACGCTAGACCGGCAATCGGAAGGTATTCGTGGTTGGCTTCGGGGTCGTTGCGCAGAATCTCGTCGGCCTGGCGTTCCGGGGGAGTGCGTTAGCTTGACTGCTCGACTGCTTGGCACTGTGGTGCGGGGGAGGGGTACGAGACCCCCCGCCGGGAACGCTGGGAAAGTTGGGGACAGCGGGGCGGGTAAATCAGAGAGATGATGGATGGAGGGGCCAGATTGCTGCACACGCCCCAAGCTTCCATTGGGAAAAGCTGTTGGACGGATTGGATCGGAGGGGTGATTCACAGAATCGGATCGGCTGCAGAAATGCAGTCGGAAGCTCGGTAGCTACGCACCTTCTTGACCACGGGCAGAACCCAGGGCTTCGCATTGTCATCACGATAGGCGCCAATTCCCTGTCACATACCACCAGCGAGTCAGTATCATGATGCACATCAAGACGGAACAGAAAACAGGTGGCCGGGAGGGCTCTGACGTACCAAGTCGACCTTGTCCGGGCTCGAGTCGGCCTTGTACGCCCGCATCAGCCCAAAGAGGGCGTCCTCGGGGGCCTGAGGCACGACCTCGGCGGGGAAGCTTGTTATTGACGGCGACGCCATGTGGCTTGCGATGCTCTGGAGGCGGGAGAGGGGGGAAGAATGGAGGGGTTGCGGCGATGAGGGAGATGTGGTGCGAGGTGATTTGGACGCCATTTTTAAAGATGACTGCAGCGGGTGGTTTTAGGGGACTGGACTTCTTCCGGTCTCGTTCCTTCTCCCCTGCACTGTGACACTGCAACCGCTCCAGTGGTAGCACCGGCAGCACAGCCGGAAGCCCGACAGCCGACAGCGGACGGGATAAGAGGGATGGATTGCTCGCTCGCACGATTCCTTAGCAAGCAGCTAGCTTGCAGCCGCTTCTTTGGTTCGATTCGGTCGGGTGCAGGGCGGCGAATCGTAGCGTCCAAATCGCAGGGCAAACGGTGCGATTCATGCAGGATTGTCGTCCGATCGTGTTGCAAATCAGGCGCGTCGAGCTCAAAGGGGCACCACGACGGGCAGAGCCAACCAAGCGAGGTGGAAATGAAATGCAGAGGAGAGTGTTGTTTGATAGGTACGTAGCGAGTCCGGATTCGAGAATACCTAAGGTATCTACGGGATCCAAGGTTGTCTGGGAAACAAGCAACAGGAAGGAGACCAAGCCGTATAAGTAGGGCGCCTGGTAATCAGCTATGAACTCCATGGACTCCAGCGCTATGAGGTCAATCCGACCGTCAAGGTGCATGTGAAGCCGGACGGCCCCGAGTCACGCCGAGGCAACTTTGTGGCTGGGGACCGGGAATCCTGTCAAGGCGTCTTGGGGGGAAAGCTGGGGTGTGTCAGGCCACGTCTGGAGAAATTACATTCGGTGGAACTTGAGCGCGGATATGATCTGGCTACACAGTACATATGGCACGGTCAGGAGACGAGGCTGGCATGCTCCATCGGGCACCTGCTGGACGAATTACGTGATGCTGCGGCCACGAGACGCGTGGAAACTTTTGTGGAGGGGAGGGCGGGGGGTTCGCAGAGCAGCACGCCAAGGACGCCTTCATGTCATCGGTTGCCGAGGCCCCCCTTCTCCATCCAGCAGCTCCACCACTCAACGGCTCGAGGCCCTGATCTGGGCTCGGCGAGGGGTCGTATCCAGGGGTTTCCAGAGAAACATGGGACCGTTTCGAAGAGAGTGAAGGAAGGCGCCGTATTCTGACAAAAGAAGCGCGAGCCACGCGCTGTCTGGGAATCACCTTCGCAGCATTATCTGAATTCCAGCCAGAACGAATACAAGAGAACCACAGGGCATTGGGGCCAGAATTCTACATCGTGCACCTCCTTGAGTTGCCCTTGTTCCCATCCTCATCATGCAAGGCGTTTCTCGCCGTCTCCAAAACCTGCCGGAAGCAGAGGTGCTTGCGAACGCACCGAACTGCCCGAGAAATGCAGAATGCGACGAGAGACATCTGATAGAGGATGTGGATGAGTTGGGAACATGGCGAGGATGGCCAATCAACGCCGGGGAATTCCCCACCACAGCTGCCCCACGCGAACAGGGATATTTTCTGCCGGGCGGACAAGATTTCAGCAGCACCGCAATCTTATCGTTCTGCGCAGGACCCCTTCAGCGCTCTCACTTCGCGCGCAGCCTCAACCACGTCCATCTAGTCTGCGTCCAGATCGACACTGTACCCGATTTGTCGACCCGTGCAGCCATATCTGCCACAGACAAGATGGCGTCCCAAGAACGGAGCATGCCGTTCATCAAGAACCTCGCCTCGAGCGGTCCGTTTGACCCCACCGCTTCAACCCAGATGCCTAGCACACTGAAACTCTAACCCACCCGATTCCGCTCTCTCTCTCTCTAGACCGCAAAATCCGCACCACAGCCCTCTCGTCGCTCCACTCCTTCCTCTCGGCCCGGCAAGTCGCCTCGGCGCTCACCCCGCTCGACACGCTCAAGCTGTGGAAGGGCCTCTTCTACGCGCTGTGGATGTGCGACCGGGCGGTCCCGCAACAGAACCTCTGCGCCGAGCTGGCCGACCTCGTCTTCATCCTCCCCCGCGACGCCGTCGTCCCGTGGCTGCGCGCCTTCTGGGCCACCATGGCGCGTGAGTGGACGGGCATCGACGTGCTGCGCATGGAGAAGTTTCTGCTGCTCGTCCGCCGGGTCGTCGGGGCCGGGTTCAAGTGGATGAGGAAGGGCAGCGGGAGCGAAGGGCGCAACGGCAAGAAGGGGAAGGGAGGGTCCGACTGGGATGCGAGCAAGGTCGATGATCTGGTCGGGCTCTTGGGCGAGTGGCCGCTCTCGCTCGAGGAGGAGGCACGGGTAGAACAGGGCACCGAGGAGGGCGGTCAAATAGACCAGAAGATCCCCGCAGGGCTGAGGTTGCACGTTCTAGATATTTGGGTCGACGAGGCGGAGAAGGCGGGCTTGTTGGAGGAGGACGACGCCGAAGCAAAACAGATCGTCCAGCGGATCTCGGATCAGATCGATGCCCTGGAGGGGGCGACGAGGAGCCCGGCTGTGCGGGCCAGGTCAAAGGAATCCCTGGCAGACGGCCGTCTCGCTGTGAGCAGGAAGTCCGGAGGGGAGGCTGAGGAGGATCAGGACACGGAGGGCGCTCGAGGGGATGGTGGGAAATGGGACGGATTTGATGATTAGACTCGCAAGACGCTGAACAAATTAATCATGGGACCCTTAAGTCCTCTGTCTGTCCAGATCGGCCTACTCAACCAACATTGGCGATACTGCTTGCGCTTTGAGGCACAAACGCGAACGAACCTATGATACAATGTAAATTTTCTCCAAATGGGTCGGACCATGTCCGGGGTATGTGATGCCAAATCTCCAACTCGGGCCCGCTGGGTGTCTCCAGCGCCCACTCCTCTCGCATCCGATGGACTGACTGCAAGCCGCTCGCTGCGAGAACCAAACCTAATAGGAGAAATCGAGGATAAAAATATGTAGACGGGCCGCAGGCAAGGCGGGCCGCAGAGCCGGTCCTTGTGTCAGCAAGAACATGGCGCCATGTTGGCGTCACGGCCGTTCTGAGACGGCAGTTAAGCCAAAAGCCGCTCGCTATTTGCCACTGTGTCCCAATTGAGGGGGCCGGGTGCCTCGAAAACTCCCCTCTTGGATAGCGTCAGACCTAGGCCCTGGTGAACCTCGGCCTGGAACGGCTCGAAGGGGATGGCCTCGCCGTCGATGCTGATGTAGCCCGTTTCCTGGTTGCGGGGAATGATGCGATACGCGGAAATCTTGCGGTATGACACAAGCGGGCTGTCGAAGAAACGGCCGGATTCAACAGCCAGCTGCAGTCCCATGGACTTGAAGGGCGAGACATCGCCGTCAGTGATGATGAGGTCCATGAGACCGTCGTTTGCGAGGGCGGCTGCGAAGAAACTGGTGTCCGGTGCCATGTAGGCCATCTAAAACCCAGTCAGATACGGCAAGGGGCGGGTGGTAGGCAGTTGGCACCCATTGATGCATCATAGATAAAACTTACGTTACCACAGTAGAAGCTGCCGAGCTTCTCGTGAGGAATAAGTTCCCACCCTTCGGGCAGCTTGTCCATGGCAGTCCCGTATTTCAGGGGGGGAAGACCCAGACCGTCATCGCCGCCGGCAATGTCCGACACAGATGACAAGACGGCAGCCTGTTTGTCGATGTTCTGCGACTGGTCAGGGCTTTCAGAGGTTCCGGCTTCAGTCACTGCCTGGGCAACCCGCTGCCGATAGTGTTTCTTCACGTCATCCTTGTGGTCGATCTCGACCTTGACGGCAATATCGCAGGGATATGTTTTCCTCTGCATAGCCAGCAAGATGAAGCCAAAGGTGAAGCGAGTAGCACCCATCCACCGCAGGTGTTCGGTGCCCAGGTCCACCTCGGCAATCAAGCCCAGCGCCTGGCTGAGGAAGCTGATGGTGCGCTGGCTCCCATGCGTAACACTGACCAGGTCCAGCGGCGTCGGCACACCCTTGACGATAGCCAGCGCTGCCAGGGTCGGCCGGTGGGTGCCGTACAGATTGCAGCTCATCGCATTGCCGGAGCCGCAGGGAATGTGGCAGACAGCGATCTTGGACAGCGCCCGGCGGGCATCTGGGCGCTTGGCGAGGCCGTTGAACACCTCGTGTGGGAGGCCGTCTCCGGAACATGGGATGGCGATATCATAGTCGTCGATGTTCAAGTCCCGAGCCAGGTCCACCGCCTCACCGGAGTAGGTGGTGCGCACGACGGTCATGGGCATCCGTGCCGCCTCGAAAATGGGCTTCACATCCTTCTCCCAGATCTTGTCGGCCCCACCGGGGCCGGCGTGCGGGTTCACCAGCACCCACGCACGCTTGCGGCGAGCCGAGCCGCTGTAGGCGCGGTCTAAGAGGCGGTCGGCCCAGGGGGCAACTTGGTCACCCACACCAGCGGGGGTTTGCTCGACAACAAGTCCCGATATGTCGAATTTTGCATGGCGGACTTGCAGGTAATGCGGGTCCGTCTGGTCCGCATAGTCGACCAGAAGCCACCCTCCGTCGCCGGTGACCTCGGCCCAGAGAATGTTGTAATAAGGTATGCTGCTAGGCGTGCCATTTCCCCCTGGGGTCCCAATACATGGCAGACATGAACGACTGGGCTTGGTGGCAAGTTGACCTACGTGATGTGAAAACGACAGACACACAGAGCGCGTCAGCCTGGCTAACCTAACCGTACGGAACCCATCTCACGGAGACCTACCGGATAAGAGCAGAGCATCCTGCCCAAGAGTGAGCGTCACTCCGGGCGAGAGGACGAGCACCTGGTCATCTCCGCCGGGGAGGGCTCCGGCGCCGCTTCCCTGGGTCTGCTCGCGGTCCGGCTTTGCCGGGTCCGCAGGCGTGTCCGCAGGCGTGTCCGCGTCCATTTGTCGGCAAGGTCTAAGATGCAGCAATCAACGTCGGATTGTGAGTGTTATCCGCACGCGTGGCGGCTGCATGTGACGACGGAGCGCGGGAACCAAGCCACCAAGTCCCCAAGGCGGCCGAGGTGAAATGAACAACGAAATGGGGCAAGGTTGCTTGCTGACGGCGAGATGCAGCGCGAAGAGAGCAAGTCGGGTTCGCCGAGGCTCGTGTCCATGCACAGTCGCTGTGTAGCTCGGGCACGAAACGGATGCGGCGGGAATGCAGCGGATGCGTTAGCCTGCCGCGATAGAGAGCGAAGGCAGCAGCCAAAGGTGTTCTCCAACGGAGAACCATGTCCTGTTAGGGAAGATGCCCCTGGCCAAGGTTGAGGAAGTCTCCATCTCGGGGTACAGTGCGAGGGCGCTAAGAAAGTTGAGTCCGAGCTGCTTCTTTTGTTAAGGACCCGCTTTCGGTCAGGTTGCAGACACCGAGGCCTTGGCGGTAATGACAGTCAATGTTACATTACCATGTGAGATCGAAATACAGGGCTTGGATTACAGGATATGCACTAAACAGTATATGTAGTGCGTTGCTGCATCATTCGCCCGCCGTTCTAGACTTGTCTCAACGTGTATTCTATACTCCTTTCTCTCGACTCAGCAAATACAACATAATCATAGAGTAGAGTACGTCATACGACCGGGTATCAAATGGGAATTCGACTGTGGAGGTTACTTGGGGCGGCGCTAGATGATCAAATCCCACAAGACAAGGACTGTGCACAATCCCGCGGCCGCAAAGAACGTATAACGGGCCGGGCTTGCTCTGCCTGCGCTCTTCTTGAGCTCTTTATTCCCCTTTCCGATACCCTCGGTGGTCTCGAACGAGTCGGCAACCAACTGGTCGATGTGCGCCGATTGCGTCGTGAGGTTGCTGACGAGCATGTTCTGGAGCTCGGCAATCTCGATGAGCGAGCTCTCGGCGGTCCTGCATCGTGGTCAGAGGGATGAAGCGCGAGATGTTGGTTGACTCGGAAAACCCACCTGACTTTGTCCAGGGTGCTCTCGAGGTGCTTGAGCATGTCCTGGTTGCCCTTCTCAAACATGTGCCTCTGGTCATCCGTGATGCTGTCCAGCGTCGGCCTTCGCTCTTCCTCCTGCATGGGCAGACCCGTGGCGTTTAGCGTCATATTCGCCGGTGGTTTCCCTGCGCTGTAGCTTGCGGCGCCGTGGGTACCCATGGCCATGGCTGGGCCCCTGGCCTTCGCCAGCACGCTCCTGTTTTTCTCCATCTCCCGAGTCAGGCGTGTCTCCATCATGCGCTGTTGCGTCCGCGCAGTCTCTTGGAGGCGCGTCCTCAGGAACCAAACAACGCTCTCCCGGTGAGCCCCGAGTTGGCGAGCGGCGGCCTCTAGCGTGGCCTGCTCGCTGCGGGCATTGTCGCCCGCAGCCCAAGACCCCAAAACACCCAGGCCATGAGACAAGCGCTTGCGGAGCAGAGCCGCTTCGGTATTTTGGCGCAGCTGCTCGGCATCTTCGAGGGCACGGATGTGGGCATTAAGGTCGCGGAGGTTCATCTTGGCATTGGCGTCGATCTCCTCCCGGTCCCGGTCCGTGAGGGAGGCATGATGCGGTGGTGTCGAACGGGACGCGGCGGTCCGCAGTTGTGTCTTGCGCGGGGCAGCGGTCGAGAGATACGCCTGGCGCAGATTCCGCAGCTCGGTGTGCAGGTGCGCAATGAGGGAGTTCTGGGGTGGCGCAAAGGGTCAGCTCGCCTGCCTTGACGGCGAGCGGAGGGGAGGGCAGCGCACTATCCGATGGGCTTCCTTGAGAAACTCGTCGGCCGTATCGAGGCTGAAGGGCTTTGTCGGGGGGGCCTCGTGGCCCTTTAAGAGGGCGTTGAATGCCGTGGTCAAATTGGCCATGTTCGGCGCCGTACCATCCCCGGAGATAGGATCAAGACGGGGAGCTGGGACGTGTCTGGTTGTTCAATGACGGAACTTAAGGTAGGTGTCTGGATCGCCGTGTGGCTTGTCGTCCCGTGGAAATGGTGGCTAGTGGCTAGGGGTGGCTGACAGGTTCCCGTTCCGCCCCTGCAGCGTTCATGCTTTGCGGTGTTGCGGGCCCACACGAGTCAGATCCAGGGCGGGACCCGCCCGGACGTGCCCGCGTCCCTCTCGCATCTCCGTCCCACATTCGACGCCAACAACCACAGCATCGCCCGCGAGCTGCGCGAGCTCCATGGGGGCTTATGGGCTCCATGAGCTTCGTGGTGATTGAGGACACCGCATCACCCGTCACCCCCGTCGTCTGTCCCAGGGAATCGCGTCAAACTGGGTGCAATGGCGCCAATCCGTTTTCCATCCTCCGACGTCAGGCGCCCCGGTTCTCGGCGCCGGCCCCGCCCGGGTGGTCAACCTGGAAGCTGGTGACCAGGCTTTGGCCTTCTCCTTCACCCCGGCGCCGATACCGCAACGCCGCCCGCCCCCATGCCGAAGTTGTCAGCTCCAATCGTCAAGATCTCGGTGGCCATGGCCCTGCCCGGTTCCCATCGGGTCCCGCTTATTCCCCACGTCCCTCGCGCTTTGCTCGGGAATAAATGAAACATCGGAAGAACCACTGCCCTGCGTGACGCTCGTCGTGGTGAGCAAAGTACCTAGTTATTAGTAGCAAGTCCGGTTAGTCCGCCAGCATGCAGGTGCCAGCAGGTTGCCTACCTTGGCCGTGTGAGCCGAACAACGTTGCCGGGTCTGAATATATTTGTCGGTTCCCCCGTAGGCTCCCCCCTCGAATCATCGGAATCCGACAGTCCCCATCCTGGGAACTTTTACGCCGTCATGGAGCAGCCTCGAGAGGATGTACCTCGAGCGAAACGAGAAGCTAGCGAACCCGAGGGCAACCTCCCTACACCTCCCTCTGTGGAGGGGGAGGGCAGGTCGAGCGTTGCGTCGGTCCGGGACGAGCCCCCCGACACCAGGGTCGACCCCGAGTCGCTTCACCCGGTCTCGAGCGGCCCGGCTTACAGCGTCTTCTCGAGGCCAACCAAACGATGGGTCATTGCCATGGCCGCATGTGCGAGCTTCGTCTCGCCCATGACCGCCAACATCTACTTCCCGGCGCTGAACTCCATTGCGACGGACCTCGGCGTGTCAGTCAACCTCATCAACCTGACCCTGACGACCTACATGATCTTCCAAGCCATCGCACCCACCATTCTCGGCGACTTTGGCGACATGGCCGGAAGGAGGCCCGCCTTTGTCATCTCTTTCACCGTCTACGTCTTTGCCAACCTTGGCCTTGCCCTCCAGGACCATTATGCCGCCCTGCTGGTGCTGCGGATGCTTCAGAGTGCCGGGAGCAGTGGTACTCTGTCGTTGTGCTATGCCGTGGTTGCTGATGTCGCCGTCAGCGCAGAGAGGGGGAAGTACATGGGCGTTGTTGGCGCCGGCATAAACATTGGGCCGGCCCTGAGCCCAGTCCTCGGCGGCATCCTGTCCGAATACCTGGGTTGGAGAGCCATCTTCTGGTTCTGCCTCATCTACGCTGCCGCTTGGCTCGTCCCATACATCTTGACGGTACCCGAGACATGCAGGAAGGTGGTGGGAAACGGATCCATCCCAGCAAGGGGGTGGAACATGACCGCCTTGGACCTTATCCACCGCCGTGGACAGCCACAGCACACGGCCGCCTCCGGCAGCGCCCCGAAGCGCGAATTGCGTTTCCCCAATCCTCTCAATGCGCTGAGGGTTGTATTCGAGAAGGACCTCGCCCTTCTCCTCTTTTACAACACCATGATCTACCTGGTTTTCATCCTCATCGCCGCGACCCTGTCCACCGAGTTCGCCGACATTTACCACCTTACCAACCTGCAGACTGGGCTCTGCTACTTGCCCTACGGTATCGGGTGCTGCGTGGCTGCCGTCGTGCAGGGCTACATCCTAGACAGCAACTACCGTCGGATCGCCCACAAGATCGGGTTTACCATCGACTACAAGCGGGGCGATGACCTGCGCGAGTTCCCCATCGAAAAGGCTCGGATCAGGCCCGTCTACCCGATGCTGGCCACGGGTATCGCAGCAGTCATCTGCTATGGTTGGGTACTGCAGGCCGAGACCAGCCTTGCTGGCCCTCTGGTGCTCCTCTTCGTTGTCGGCCTGTGCGTGACGGGATCCTTCTCCATCCTCAACACTCTGCTGGTCGATCTATACCCGGAGGCTCCGGCGACGGCTGTCGCTGCCAACAACCTCGTGCGATGCCTGTTCGGTGCCGCCGGGACGGCTTTCATCGAGTCCATGCTCAGAGCACTGGGTCGGGGCTGGACATACACTTTCTGGGCCCTTGTCCTCGTCGTGTTTTCGCCCTTGCTATGGGTCCTTACTGTCAGGGGACCTCGATGGCGAGAGGAGAGACGGGTTCGGAAGCTGAAGGAAACGGAGAAAGAAGCTGCGGGCGCCACCGTTGGTGGTAGTTAATGACGTTGATGAGTCAGGGGCAGCCTGCACTGACATTGAAGAATAAAATATACATCGACTTCAGTCATTTCCGTCCCGGCGGAGCATGATGAACCCCCTCGAGACGTGAGTGCTGGCCCTTGAGGGCCAACATACGAGATAATCGCGGAGGATCAAGATCAGCATGTGGGTTGGATGGGACGAGCATGAGACAACCAGCAAAAAGTTTGCCTCTGCCGTGGTTTGAAGTTGCTGGAGCCGGGATTTGCACCCGANTTTTCGCNTTGGAAGGGCGACGAGTTAACTGCTACTCTACTCCAACTTGCCACTGCACCACGGGGACTGTTGCCCGGAGTGGCCTGGACTTTCGGTGGTAAGGGGCGGGCTCGAGAGCCGTAGCAGCGCTGGGTTCTAGAACGGGTTCTGTAGTGGGAGTGACTTGTTGCCGGGAAGGAATGTTTGCTTGGCCAGTCCCCCCCGAGCAACGGCCGGGCTTACCTGGACTACTTCGCGAGAAAGAGAAGCGATGCCCAGTTTCAATGCAACTGGCGAGTTTAGACCGAAGGACAGTCAGATCCCCAAGCCCTCCCATGGATCGGCACCTGGCATGTCATGGGGCAACTGACNGAGAGCAACGAAACCAACTCAATTCGAAAACCAAATAAAGACAGAGTAGAGTGCTATATGGGGAATATCAACCCGACCCAGGCAGGCAGAGCGAGCAGTCCCAAACTCCAGAATGCGACCGCACTGCCCGACCAAAGCGCCGGTGTGATGCAAGGGATATCAAACGGAAATGAGCAGAGAAACCAAGACAACCCTCCCACATCCGCTATACATGCAACCATTCCAACAAACGGACAACGTCCCGAACACCCAGNCCCCCGCACCTCGCGTTACAAATCGTCACACCGTAACCCATACATCCCTCGACCCGTAAAGTCCGCCATCATTACTCAACCGCCTCCGGTCAGCCTCTTCCACCACGAGCCCCTCGGGGTGGTGTCCATGAACATGGTGGAATTCCGCTGGCTGTCCCGCCGGCCTTCACTCTCATCCGAGCCCGGACGGCGTTCCGTTTCCCTGTCCCCTTCCCCGTCCCTCTCCCTGTCCCTGCCGCTCTCCCTGTCCCGTTCCTTATCCCTGCCGCTCTCCCGTTCGCCCCCACGATATTTGTCCTGATTTCTCTCGCGATCTCTCTCCTCGCGACGCCTCCTCCGGCGCCGATCCTCGTCGTACTGTTCCTGAGTCATACCCGCTGTCTGGGCGTACTTGGAGTCGCGCCTGGCCCGGCGGGCTGCGCGACGCGCGTCCTCGTCGTCGTCGACAGGCTCGACCGGGGGTTGTCGGGGCTCTGCCACATCCTCGCCATTCTCCGGAGGTGGCGGGGCGTCGGAGTGTTCCTTGACCCACGAGGATGTTCCCGAGTGTGGCCATGAGTTGCCGGTGTTTTCGCGGGAGGCCCTCGGATAAACATGGCCATCGACGGCCTCAGACCTGCGTCGGGGCTGCTGCTTGTCCTCTCGGACCCTCCCCTCCTTGGTCCCACGGCGGGCGTCCCGGCGTCGGCGACGGTCTTCATCGTCCTCGCGGCCGGGGTCGTCCGGCTGGTAGCTGCGGCGGCGTTCCTGATGCCTGGTGGCACGGCGGGCGTCAGCTTCGACCTCGGCTCCGTCGGCTTCGACACGGCGTCTTCTACGCTCGGCACGTTCGGCTTCCTTTTGTTCGGCCGCTTGGCGTTCTGCGTCTTCCCGTGCGCGCTGCGCCCGTCTCTCGGCCCGGCGAGCCTCCTTTTCCTCTTGTCGGCGTGCTTCGTCTTCCTCCTCCTGCCTCTTGCGCCGCTCACGACGCGCCCCGTCCTTAGCGCGGCGGGCCTCCTCAGCGGCTTGTTCTGCGGTAGCCCTGTCGGCGGCTTCCTTCTCNGCTCGGCGCGCTCGGCGCGCAGCACGGCGGGCTTCGGGGTCTGCCTCTTCGCCTCGCCGACCTGCTTCGTCATCTGTTGTCGGCAAGGTACCGCGACGGCGTGGCTCTGAACGAGGCTCCAGGCGCGGATCTCCCTTTTCCCCCTTGGGAGCGTTAAAGACGCCACCGAAGAGGGAGGAGAAGCCGGAAGGCTTCTTGGCCGAGGAGTTGGAGCGCTTGAGGGGCGGCCGAGAGGGTGTCGCGTCGGCCGCATCGACCATGACGATGTCTTCGTCTCGCGGGTATTGCTGAAGCGAGCTGTTAGCTTGTTGTTCCTTGTACTGGTGGCCCGACCATGCAAGGTCTCGACCTACTCTTTGTCTTCGGCGCTCGGCCTTATCAGGATTGGGAGTGGCGTCGGCGGCGCCAACCACCACGGCATCGTCATCCTCGTCAACTGTCGCAGCGTTAGCATACGGCTTCCAACCGGGGGCGATCCTGTCCTCACCCTTCCTGGTGCGCCTGCTAGCAGATCGCGAGAGACCGACGCCAGCACCGACGAGACCAGCCCCAACGCCGAGGATTTTGGCCGCCTTGGCTGCCATATCCTCGGGGGGTGGGCTCATGAGACCGCCGCTCATGTCGACGGAATGCCTGCGCGAGCTCGACTTGCTGCCGCCGTGGCGCTTCTCGCGGGTCGACATGGACCGGGAAACGGGCGGAGTGCTCGCGAACACGCTGGGGAACCGCCCCGGAGTGTCCTTGGCCCTGGGCGTTTTATCCGCCTTGTCCGAACCGGATTCCCTTGATGATTGTTTTTCGACTTTCTCGGCCTTCTCGACTTTTTCGACTTTTTCGACCGGGGAGGACTTCTTCCGAGTGCTCGACTCCTTCTCGGCCTTGATCTTCGACGAAGACTTCTTCGGGTCTTTTGTTGGGGTCGCGGACCATGCGCTCCACGATGCGGAGCCCTCGCGATTGACCATGGGCCGTTCCTTCTTTGCTGAACGAACCGCGCCGGGGGTCATCACCATCGGCGGCGCATCGGGAACAGCCGGCGGCGGCATGGGGACTGGAGGCGGCGGCGGCGGAGCGACATCGATAACCTCGGGAGGCGCGGCAGTCTTCTTGGACTTCTTGCCCTTCTTTGGGAGCGACATGTCGACGATCTGGATTATCTCATCGTCGTCGCCGTAGCGTTCCTGGTCGCTGATCGGGAAGCTGCCGGGCACGATGGGCGGCGGAGGGGGGGCGAATGACGCGAACGCGCCGACGTCGATGACTTGTTCCCTGTCCCTGTCCCTGTCCTTGTTCTTGCTCTTGCTCTTCTTGGAGCTCTTCTTCTTGTCCTCTTTCGATGGCGCGACAGGCGCAGGCGGCGGCGGCGGCGGCGGAGGTGGCGCGTCGGCGAGCGCGTCTTCGAATTTGTCGTCGTCTTCGTCGTCAACGACCTGAAAGGCGCGCAGGCGATCTGCAATCTTGCCACCGACAGCCTTTCGGGACTTGGGCTTGGCTGCGTCGGTGTCGTGCCACACCTCGGTGGCGGCCGCGCGTGCGGCAGCCTCCAGAAGCGGAGATGACTCAGCAAGCGCAATTTCCGGCGCTGGCGCCTCGGGAGGAGGAGGGGGGGGAGGGGTGTCATCTGCCTCCGGGAGCCAGGAGCTCAGCCTCTTCTTGGTCGTTTTCTTGGCGGCACCCCAAAAGCTGAATGCGTCGTCGGCGGCCGGTGCCTCCCGCGCCGTCTCCACCACTTCCTCTTCCTGGCCCTCCTCCTTGGGCGCCTCGGCCAGCAACTCCTCGATCTGCTCGGGTGTGAGGTCAATGTCGTTGAAGGCATCGTCTTCGTCGGCCTTGTCGGGTTTTGCCTTGCCTTTCCCCTTTTCCTTGTCCTTGGACTTCTTGTCCTTTCCCTTCTTCCCCTTCTCCTTCTTTTCCTTTTCCCTTTCCCTCTCCTTTTCCCTCTCTCTCTCCTCCTCCCTTTCCCGTTCTCTCTCTCTCTCCTTCTCCTTCTCCTTGCTCTTGGACTTCTTCGACTTCTTCGCGGATGCTGCCTCGGCTTCAGCAGCAGCAGCTGCTGCCGCCGCCGCGTCTTCGGCCTCCTGACGCTCGCGCTCAGCGGCTTCCTCGGCCTCTCGGGCAGCCGCGTCTTCGGCCTCCTGACGCTCCCGCTCAGCTGCTTCCTCGGCCTCCTGGGCAGCCGCCTCTTCAGCCTCCCGGGCAGCCGCCTCTTCAGCTTCTCGGGCCGCCGCCTCCTCAGCTTCCTTGTCGGCCCCGACTTCAGCCTCCAGAGCAGCCAGTTCCTCCTCCAGTCTTTGCTGCTCGCGCGCTGCCTCTTCAGCCTCGCGTTCTTTCTTGTCGTCGGCTCGCCTCTTGATGCTTGCGGTCAACCGGTCGAACTTGTCTTGGTCGTTCTTGGTCAGCTTCCCCTTCTTCGCCTTGGTCTTCTTGGACTTCAGCGCTGCCAGTTCCTCCTCGTCCCTCGCCGCTTCAGCCTCCTCAGCTTCCCTGACCGCTTGTTCCTCGGCTTCTCTCTGCAGCCGCTCCTCCTCTTGCCGTTGCCGCTCCTCTTCCTCCCGCTTGGCCTGTTCTTCAGCCTTACGCTTCTCTTCTTCGGCCTGCTTCTTGCTCCCTGTGTATGCATCATTAGCTTCTAGTTCGAATCAAGCCAAATTGTTCAAGTGCCAACCGTGGTCTGGTGGTGTGACTTACCAGAGCCCCAGAAGCTGAAAAAGCCACCCTTGCTAGCCTCCGCCGGTTTGTCGAGGTCGATGAGATCGTTGCTGTGCTCCTCGGTCGCTTCGACTGTCCCCTTTTTCTTGTCCTTCTTCAAGCTGCTCAGTGAACCCCAGAAGTCATCCTCCTGTTCTGCTTCAGGCTCAGGGGCTGCGACCGGCTCCTCTTCCGCGTCTTTGCCCTTGCCCTTCTTCTTCTTCTTGTCCTTGTCCTTCTTAGATGTGGACAAGCCCCAGGGATCTTCTGCCTTAGGCTCAGGCTGAACTTCCGGTTCCGGTTCCGGTTCCGGCTCCGGCTCCGGCTCCGGCTCGGGCTCGCCCTTCTTGCCCTTCTTCTTCT
>FJWA01004558.1_pt1 | contig 15352 bp, 9 predicted proteins | sample 1011891 | NCBI WGS metagenome assembly FJWA01 (sample SAMEA3912450, study PRJEB9761) | metagenome | biome: forest; material: soil | place: USA | collected 2011-06-22 | depth 0.1 m
CTGTAGAACCTCGAGAATCCATCCTCGCTCGGCGTTGGGCTGCTTGGTTCGGGCTTCGCGGGCTCGCTGACGGCGTCTTCCTGAATGACCGGGGGGACCCAGCTTGGCTTCCGCGACGTCTCCGACGGCTTCTTCTTCATGGACCCATCCCTGCGAGGATGCACCTCTAGACTTCCTGGGGCCTGGTCGTTCGACATGCTGGGGGTCAGCGGTTGTGTGCTGTACCTCGCCCTGATGCCGCGCGCCGATGCCAGGTTGTTTGCAATGGAGGACGACAGGTTGCGGCCGGGGTATCGCTGGTGCGACAGGCTAGGCGGGGGCTTCGCGGTGGCAGGTTTCTTGGAGGCGGCAGTCGCCGATTCTTTCAGAGACTGCGCCGGCGTGGCATCATCTTGTCCCCTCCCCTCCTTCTCGTCCTCCTCCGGGATGTCATCGGTGCTGCTGGCCTGGCTTGGCGGGCCGATGGGCAGCTTCAACAGCTCCGACAGGCGCCTGTGGTGCTGCTCTAGCAGTTTCAGAGTGCGCAAGGCCTCGGTGCTGCTCGTCGACTTGGATGCGTTTGCAAATTCGCCGGCGGCCTGGGCGTGCTCGTTGATGGCGACGGTTGTGTCGGACGTTTGTGTTGCAATGGCCGCCGCGCGGGCGTGGTCGTGTGCCTGGCCGGTTAGCTGGGGGGCAGAGAGGGGGGCAATAAAATAACATAGGCGGTCTTGGGCGTACCTTGGTGAGAGGTGACGACTCCATGTCCTGTCAAGCCGGTATCACATCGCGGGATGTGGTTGGTGTTTGATGTTGTTGCGGCTGGAATGCTTGGAATGGTTGGTCGAGGATGGCGGGGGTTGAGCTGAGTGTCATAGGGCTGACCCGCTGGAAGCTCATCAGTTAATTGTTAGTGCAGGCGGTCGCGCGGCTTCTCCACTTTTCGCCCCCTCAGTTCCCGCGGCCTGCCGGTTCTGCAGCGGCTCGAGAGCGGGCAGCATCATCGGCCGTGCTGTCGGCCTGTCGCAGACCCCAGTGGGTCCTGGAAGGCTGGAACCGCTAGTGAACGTTGAAGTCGAGAGCCGAACCCAGCCAACATCAAACACCTNGAGGGGTTCGCCGCGCCATCAAGCAATCGATCGGCCCATACCTCTAGTTTCTCTTTCTCACAATTCTCGATTTCCCACAGCAACCTCCAACCTGCTCACTGCCCGAATCCCGCACCGCCGATGCTGACGGGTATTGATTGACCTCACGTTCCTTGATCGGTGACGTTATGACGGAGACCTGCTGAGCAGCACCGTCGAGCGCAGTGTCGCGGCGCATTGAGCTCATGTCTCGCGCGTTGCACAGGCTCAACCGTCGACATCACCCAGCGCCATCGCATACCCATCTCAACCCTCACACTCGAGAATGGACGGCCAGTCAAACGGCCTGGGGAAGCTGTTGCCAAAGTCCATCGCCTCAAAACGGCGACGGAGCAGAGGGTCGTCAACCTCGGAGCTGTTGAGCGGCGTCCAGCGCGATGATGTTGCGCCGCAGGGAGGCGGCAGCGCCAGTCGCAGTACACCTCCAGGCAGCGGACCCGGCAGCGAGACCAACTCGCTCAACGGCAGCCTGAAGAGCACCAACACCGACCCCGCCGTTGACGACTCGGACCCGGAAGCGTGAGTGATGCTGCCTTTTGCCAATCCTTTGCCCATTCGTCCGATTTGCCTGTTTTCGCTCGGCCCTCTTGGCTGCCTTGACACCTGTTGCTTGGCAGCGGGAGACGCAGGCTGGCGTACGGGGTAATTCGCTGTCTGTGCAGAATACGCGGGCAGAATACTCCGTACACGGTCATGACAGGACACTGAGCACAAGCTGTTGTGCTCAATACGCGGATGCTGGCTAGCTGCGAGCTTGGCCCACCTTGGCTTCGACGCTGGTCTGCGCCTCCCCCAAGGGGCGTTTCTCCTCGCCGTTGGCCGTCGTCATCAGCCTCATCCCCTCTCACGCACCCATTTTAAGCATTCCGGGCCTCCCGGATTCGTCGTCGCCGCACCATTTGTTTTCTTTGTATACCTAGAGGGGCTGGGCCTGCACTGTCGCAGCAACCAACTGACATCACTGCCACTCGACAGCACCAACAACACCAAGAGGCCCGCCGCCATCTCTCCCCATCCGTCCCAGATCGGCTACTTGACGACCTCGTCGCCGCTCGTGCAGGCCGCCCACCACCCGGAGCCGCTCGCACCCTCACGCTCGTCCACACTCTCCCACGAAAGCTCCGACAGCCTCGAATCTTCCCCCGCGCTTGCACGGAGCCGGACCAGCCTCGGGCCGGCNGAACTCCGCCCAAAGCGATCCTTGTCGACCAACCGGCTACGAGACGTGTTCAAACCGAAGAAAAGCTCGTCCGAGAAGATCCCCTCTGCGGAAGTCAGGCCGGAAGTCACCTCGGCTCCGAAGCCCGACCCCGAACCCAAGCCGTCTCTCGTCCCAAGCCGAACTCTCTCACGAGCCCAGAAGCCCGAACCGCTCGTGCCCCCTCGGACGCCGCCGGGCGAGGCACCAAACCCGGTGATTGTCAACACCCCCCCGACACCGACCGAGGACCGTCCAAAGAGCGCAGCATCGAGCAGCCCACGTCGCCCCGCTGATGCGGTCCTAGCAGGGAACATGATCACCCAGAGGCGGAGGGCGGGCTCCAATGCCGGCCCGAGCAAGCTCTCCACCGTCGCTGCCCCACCCCTGACGCCGACACCCGAGAACGCCCCAGCCTCGCCTGGCAACCCTGCCGCCACCTTTTTCTCCTCCATGTTCTCGGCCGTCCAGAACACCGCCAACTCGTTCAGCACCACCATCCCGACCCTCGCCCAGGGCGTCAACAAGAACAGGGGAACGCCGGTAAAAGAGCAGGCCGAGAGGGTGCCAGACTCGGTCGAGGTAGAATCAGTAGCTTCGCAACAGTCGTCTGCCGAGCCGAAGGAGCCCGCCGTCAAGACGCTCGGCATGGGCGACCTCAGTCTCAGCCAGTTGGGCATTGCCGATGCGCCGAGTGTAGCGCCGAGTCCCGTGACGGCACGGTTCGTCGAGACCGAAACTAGAGCGAGGTCCGAGTCTGCGCCGATGGAACCTCACACCGTCGACCCCCCCGAAGACCCTCACGTCTTTCGGCCGCGGTCGTTTCACGAAGCCCTTGGCGGCGAGCAGACACCGCCGGCCGGCAGCGTGTACGAAGGCAAAACTGGAATTCAACGCAGCGGCAGCGTACGCAGTGCCGTCGGCCACCACAGGAACCGCGGGAGTAGTATTGCCACCCACGGGACCACGGCCACGAGCACGGTCGGCGCTGCTATCGCGGCCGCGCACTCGTCGTTCGGTCAACCCGGCGGCCCGGGCAATGCGCCGAAGCTTACTGGGTTCGCCGTTGCCAACAAGAAGCGGAACCGCGACTTCCACGTGCTGTTCAAGAGCGTGCCGGACGACGACTACCTCATTGAGGACTACAGCTGCGCGCTCCAACGTGAGATCCTAGCCCACGGGCGGCTGTACATATCCGAGGGCCACTTGTGCTTCAGCAGCAACATTCTGGGCTGGGTGACGACGCTTGTGATGAGCTTTGATGAGATCGTNGCCGTCGAGAAGCGGAGCACGGCCCTGGTCTTCAAGAACGGGCTCGAGATCTCCACACTGCATGCCAAGCATGTCTTTGCCTCGTTCGCTAGCCGTGACACCACCTACGACCTCATCATCAAGATCTGGAAGCTGGGCCATCCCCAGCTGCAGAGCTCGCTGAACGGCGTCCGTCTGGAAGAGCCAGGCGGTGACCGGACCGAAAAGGTAGACGTTGAGTCGGTGTCCGTCACGGGTACCCACAGCATATCGGGGTCCGAAGACGAGAGCGAAGACGACGAAGACGTTTATGACGAGGACGAGGACGAGGACCATGATCAAGCCGCCGGGCCGCCACCGGATGGACCCGTATCGGACCTCGCCGAGAAGCCTGCCGCACGCAAGGTGTCGGGCTTGGTGGTGGTGCCGCCAGAAAAGTTAGACGACGGTGTGCCTGCAGGCGTCGCCGACTTCCCGGGGCCCGCGGCACATGCGCCAACAGACTGTGGGGACGCCGCCATGCACTTCGAAAAAGTGATGGGAGACGACGTGATCCCCGCGCCTCTGGGCAAGGTGTATACTATGCTGTTCGGTCCGGCCTCGGCTGCCTGGATGGGCCGCTGGCTCACGGTGGACCAGAAATGCACTGACCTCCAGATGGAAGACAAGCGTGGCCTGACGGACGAAATCAGGACCCGCAACTACACGTACATCAAGCCGCTCTACGCACCGATAGGGCCGAAGCAGACAAAGTGTATCGTCACCGAGCAGCTTGAGCACATCGACCTCGAGAAGGCCGTCAACGTCCTCGTCAGCACGCAGAACCCCGACGTCCCCAGCGGCAACATCTTTGTCGGCAAGACGAGGTACTGTCTGACGTGGGCCGAAAACAACGGCACCCGCATCCAGATCAACAACCTCATAGAATGGTCCGGCAAGAGCTGGCTGAAGGGTACGTCCCATCGCCCCCCCCTTTCCCTTTCACCGACCCACGCTAACCCGTCCAGGTGCCATCGAACGCGGCGCAAACGAGGGCCAGACGCAATTCTGCAAGGACCTCTTCGCCGGGCTCAAGGCCGCCGTCTCGTCCCGCGCCCGGACCAACACGCTCAACGGCGCCGCTGCCCGCGGTAAGAAGCGCAGCCGCAAGAGCAAGTCGGCCCTGGCGTCGAGCCCGACCAGCGACGGCGACGGCGCCGCCAAGGTCTCGGCCAAGCAGAGCTGGGGCCTCCTCGAGCCCGTCCGCCCCATCTTCAGCCCCGTCGTCGACACCATCCGCCCGATCCTCACCGGCAACGTGATGTACGGCCTGCTGGTCGGCCTGCTGGTGGCGTCGTGGTTCGGCTTCGGCACTCGCCAGGGCGCGCCGCGGTACAGCCATGACCCGGCGTACGCGAACGCGCCGCAGCGGCTGGCGGCGTACGAGGAGATGTGGAGGCGCGAGGAGAGCGATCTGTGGCGGTGGATCGAGGAGCGCGCGGGCCTGGAGCGGCTGGGGACGGACCCGCCGCTCAGGAAGCGGAGCGTCGACCCGCGGACGGTCGACGAGAAGCTCCGGGAGGAGAGGATGGACGAGCGGGAACTGAAGGAGGCGATCCGCGTGACCGAGGAGCACCTTGACGTGCTCAAGGCGGTGGTGGACGGGAGGGGCCCGAAAAGGTGATTTTCTTTTTTTTGTTGGAAGGATATACACTCTCTCTTGGCGGCGGACGCCGTGGTCTTTTCTTTTGTATCATTCCGAGGAGAACAGGAGGTTGGTTCGGGTGTGAGCTATGCATAAGCGAGCGGATCTTGGCTTGAATTGAGCGTTTCAAGTGGTCGAGTCTTGAAGCTGGCGTTGGTTGCTGTCGGGGAGTCGAGATGCACCAAACCTCGTATCCCATTGTTTTGCGCGCCATGCCTCGTATTTTCCCGCCGAACCAACCCGAGAAATGGAGGTGTACAAGTAGGAAGCGAGAAGGGCCTCTCATGTCCAGGCTGAGAATTATCGGTATATTTATCAACACATCGCCTCCTTTTTTCCTCGCCCGATGATGTTCGGATTTTTTCCGTGTACCCCCCCAAGCAATGCACCCCGTCCATTTTGAANCAGCCAACGCCACGTAATGCGGACCGTCTACTTACTATACAGAATACCCAAACCGCTTTTCATATCTCATAAAAACAAACCAAGCCAAACCAAACCGCATTCCACACATCTCAGATACAAGAACCCACCTCTTCCTCCCCCTCGACACGGGTTACCAGACCTCGGGCCCGAACCTCCCCCCCTCGGGCAGCCCCCGATAGGCACACGCCTGCCAGTCACACCCCTTCTTATACACCTCGGTCCCCCACCAGCTGAACCCCCTGACCACGCCGGGGTAGACAAACCCAAAGAAGACGACGACGATCCCGACCGCCAGCCCCGAGTCCAGCGCGGCGCTCAGCGTCATGGTATACTTGGCCCACCACTGCGGGGCGCGCTTCTTGATCAGGTAGTTGAAGACGTAGCACACGACGGCCCAGACGGAGAAGTTGAGCCCCGTGGCGGGCGGGATCCACCCGAGCGAGCCGAAGAGCACGGGCAGGTTGATCTTGCGCAGCCACGAGTCGCGGCGGGAGCGGGCGTAGAGCCACAGGGGCAGGGGCAGCAGCGCGCCGACGGCGAAGGCGTAGATCAGCGGGCGGTAGGTGGCGTGGGGGCCGAAGAACTCGGAGGGGCCGACGACGCCCCAGAGGATGGAGCCGTTGAAGTGCACGCGCGCGATGGGGCAGGTGAAGCCGTTGATGGCCTGCGGGGTGCAGATGCCCGGGATGTTGCGGAACATCCAGTTGAGGACGGCGATTTGGGTGAGCGAGGAGACGGCTGTGGCGATGAGCTGGACGGCGAAGAGGATGCGTGGCGGGATCTTCATGTAGTGGCCGAGCTTGAGGTCCGCGGCGAATTTGATGCCTTGGGCCGAGGAGATGTAGCCGTAGGTGACGAAGACCATGTTGGCGACGGGGCGGCCCGGGAAGAGGATGCCTGCGATGAGCTGGCAGATGAGGTAGATGGAGGAGTGCTGGTTGGTGACGGCCATGATGATGCCGATGGGGATGAAGAGGACGGTGCAGATGCCCAGGGCGAGGAGCAGGCCGTACCAGGGGAGGTGGATCGGGTAGCTGGGGTGGATGGTGTTAGTCGACGACGGCCGGGAACACTTCGGGTTCGAAGGGGAGGGGGCTCACTATTCAACGACAAAGATGCCTATTGCGGTCATGGACACAAACGTCATGAGATACCAGAGCATCGGGGCGTCCTTGTACCGCCGCATCAAGCGGTTATGGACGTCTTCGCGGTTCATGAGATTGTCGCTGCTGAGAGAGGACCGGCTGACCCTCACGGGGCCGCCTCCGTTGGATGCCCTGGCCGGCCCTTCACTCGGGTCCGAGACTGGCTGGTAGGTCCCCTTTGGCTCCCCGGACGTCTCCTCCAGCGACCGCTTCCACTGTGCCCAGATGTCCTTGCCGTGCCAGCAGATGGTGTGCGTCAGAAGCGATGCCAGNCCGGCAAATTGCACGCCGTAGCTCAGCACATAGGTGATGGGGAGAAACACGCGGCTGTACTTGGAATAGCCGTCGCGGTCGAACAAAAAGTCGGCGGTCAGGACCTTGCTGACGTCGTACACGTTTCCTGTGTTGTCGAACACGGCAGCCGACAGAATCGGCATGTACGACGAGTACAGCCAGTTGCTGTAGTACGCGATGGGCGCAACGATCCACATGACCACGACGAGACCGCCGACCACGTTCATGGCAGCCCAGAAAGGGGTCAGCAACGGCGACCCGATGTAGGCGACCTGGGCCCAGTCAAAGGTCACGGGGAACAGGCCCAAGCCGGAGACGACACCAAACAGATTAGCGACGACGATGTTGTCCGGGGCAAACCAGGTGATCACGTTGAAGTAGCTCAACGCGGGCATCAGAAGGCCCGGCAAGAAGTAGAAGAGGAAAGCGGCCAGCCAGACGAGGTAGAAGAACTTCCAGCGGCTGATGCGCCAGCCATTGGCCTCCTTGTTCTCCTCCTTGTGGAGGGTGGTGAACATGGCGGCCGACATGAGGGTGCCCGGCCAGATCATGCCGCTCGGGCGGACCAGGAAGCGCCGCGTGAGCCCGGCGAAGGTGTAGCCCAGGATCTGGGTGGACAGGGTGAGCAGGAGCTGGTATGTGATGCTGGCCTCCTGCTTGTAGAATTGCGTCTGCTCGACGATGACGTCGGTCGCAAAGGCGAAGCCGAACGAGACGTTGCTGCTCACATAGACGCAGCTGTGCTCTTTCTCGTTCCAGCGGCCTTGGGCGAGCCACAACCGCATCCGACCGAGCCTGCCTCTCTGCTCCCGGGGAACGAAGGGTTGGCGGTGCTCCGAGCTCGCGGTCGACGCCGTCTCGCTCCGGAATCCGTCGACATATTCTTCAGGCGGGTCGTCGGAGCGCTTCAGGAGATAGTCCCACAAGAGACCGAGGGGGTGGACCATCAACAAGGCTATCACGGGCGAAATTGCAACACTGGGGTATCTCAGAGAGAAAAACAAATTGGTCGAGGATCCAAGAATGGAGAACAGTGTGGAGAGCGCCCACATACGGGGCGTGTTGATGGACAAGCTGGTGTTGTCGGTGGGCGAGACCGAAGCTCTGACTTGGGCATACGGGGAGTTGTCTGGCGGGTCTTCCTCGCCGTCGGCGTCCGAGTCGAACACGTAGGACCGGTCGTCGTCATCGCCGTCGTCGTCGTCGGGTTCGGGTTGTTTGGCCAGGTTGTTCGGCAGTGACGTCTCGGTAGTGCCGAAGCGGCCCTCGAGTCCGCCGATGGTGGTGGAACCGCCCAATTCCTCGGATTGCCTCGGCGGCCGCCGCGAGGCCGGCGATCTGCCCTGGGAGCCATCGCGGCGACGCCTCAAGCCATACTCGCCCAGCGGGCTCTGGCTGGCATTTGAGGGCTTCCGTGGCCGCACCAGAGGTGTGGCGGGGCCCTCGTCGGCACTGTCTTCCGAGGGACGCGGGGTGATGGAGCCGTAGGAAGGACTGCTAAAGCCCGCGGCCGAGCGCAGTGAGGGAGGATCCCCGGTCATGAGGCCGGGTGCCGGTTCNCTCGCGGGGTCGGTCTCGNTCTGGTCAGCCGTTGGCAGGGTCGACGACGGCTCGGGTCGGCGGCCATGGGGGTCGGCACGTCCAAGGTCGGCCCGGTCGTGCGATGGCAGCGACGGGTCGTTGGGGTCGGAGTTGCGGGTGTGGAGAGGAGGGGCAGAAAACCCAGGGCCAGACAGCAGCGTGGGGTATTTTCTCGATGGCAGTGCGGGCGTGCTAGTGGATGCTCTGGCGGGTCCCGCGCTCAGGGATTGCAGCGGGATTCCCTGGCCAGGATGGAGCTGCTCGAGCTGCTGGTCCGAGTGGCCGATTTGGCCCGACCGGGCGCGTGAGCCGCCGGGGAACGTCATAGGGCGGCGCGGGCTCGGAAGTCCCGGCAAGGACGCAGGCAAGACAGGCCGGACGCACTCGGGTGTGGGGGTGAGGGTGGGATGAGAATGACCGAGAGGTGACCGTGGGGACAACCCAGGGGACGACGGCCAGGGAAGGGACTNCTACGGAGGACGAAGATGGCATTGGATGGCACTGTGGGCAGACACGGGCAGTGGGACTGTGGGACAACGGGAATGCATGAGAGTNGGTGGGATTGCCATTGCCTGCCCGGCTTTGTGCTGTGTGCTGTGTGCTTGTGTGCTGTGTGCTGTGTGCTGTGTGCTGCTCAATCGATCTCCACGATCTATTAACGAATAACGAATAACGTCATTGGCTGTCGTCCCAGCTTCGGGACAATTGTTGAAACCCGCCAGAGCAGTGCCGAAAGCATGTCAGAGCCCCACAAAGACCCTGTCCGCTGGGAGGTGGCGCGCCTTGGCATTAGGCAGGTTCAGGGCGGGTGTAATTTCACGTATTCCTGGATTGTGTATCCAATTGCATTTCCTCCAACTCCGGCAGTCTGTCCAGACCGAGTCGGAGGGAGCTGAGACGGCATGAGTTTATAGTGCCAGGCCGCCGGGAGACCAAATGGTCACGATATTTCGGGTCAATCCTTGGCAGAGACTCATGCCATTGACTGACGAACCCGGGGTGCCGCAGCCAACATGCATGTATTCTGTATTCTGTATCCGTATTACTGGGAGGGGTCGCCTCTTTCATCGGGCGCATCCGCTTTCTGCCAGTTTCATGCAAGGGTCCGACAAGCTGCAGCGAACAGTCACCTCACTCGGCGAATCCGCATCGCCGTTACATGGATCCTGTACAGAATAACAGGATTCTGGACATATGACGGAACGGAGCCCTCCCACAGAGCTAACCAGACAGCAACCCAGCACATCTCCGGGCCTCATGGCTGATGCCGCAGCCGACGAGGACACCATGGCGTCGCTCAACGCCGCCAAACACCAGCTCCGGGCTGCCATGAAGCACAAGCTCAGGGGAGTGTCCCACGACTCCATCGTCTCGCAAAGTACGGGCCTGCGCCTCACAGAGCCGCTCCTCTCACCGGAACCCCGCTAAGCATGCATCGCCAGGCTCCACCGTCCACAGCACGCTCAAGACCCTCAACGCCTACGTGAGCGCCCGGCGAGTGAGCATTTTCCTGTCCATGCCCACCGGCGAGATCCAGACAGACGCCATCGTGAGGGACGCCTTGGCCGCCGGGAAGGAGGTCTTCATACCCTACCTCCACAAGAACCCTGCCGCAGCCCCCGGTCTCCCGCTGCGCGTCATGGACATGGTCCGCCTGAGGGACCTCGCTGACTACGAGTCGCTGCGGCCGGACAAATGGGGCATCCCGAGCATCGACCCCGCGACCGTCCCCCAGAGACAGCGGGTGTTCCGCGGGCCCGACGCCGCGCACGCCGACAGCACCCTGCTGGATCTCGTCCTGATGCCGGGCGTCGCCTTCGACACCGACCGCGGCAGCGGCGCCGTCAGGCGGCTCGGGCACGGCAAGGGCTTTTATGACTACTTTCTCTTTCGGCACGGGCTAAAGGCGGGTTCGCTTGGGCATCACGAGTCCCCTGTATTGCTTCTTGGCTTAGCCCTGTCTGAGCAGTTCCTATCTCCATCCGAGGGGGCGGTACCTGTTGGTCCCCTAGATCAACCGCTGGACGGCCTCATCCTCGGGAACGGCGAGATCAAGGGCCCGCTTGCTCCTCTTGCCAACAATAAAACAGACTGATCCCACACCGGTTTTGCCGTGCGCCTGTATTTCCCGCTTTCCCTGGTATCCCATTTCGTAGTGTCCGTATGTCGTCGATGCCGTGCCTCCCTCACCCGGACACGCTCTGGATGAGAGACACGTTGTCGCCCTTGAGCAGGATTTGCTACACCCCCAGTCAGCAATTGTGCCGCGCCCAGTGCTGCTCCGGTGGAGACATACCCCCAACGGCCTCCTTGTCTCGGTGTTGTTCGTCTTGGAGATCTGCTTGACCTCGATCGCGTCGTCGATCTACGGAGCCGGGTCAGCCTGGTTCGCGCTTCGGACCGCGAGACACGCCACTCACAACCAGGTTCATGAACTCGTCGAACCCCTAGGTACTCTGTCAGCGCCGTGGCATCCAAACGACAGTCGGGCCTCTTACCCGGATGGTGCCAATGATGCGGATCGACAGCTGCTCGTAGAGCCAGATCTGGACCGTCGTGCGCTGCTGCAGGAGCCGGAAGAGGAAGTTGATTGGGGGCAACAGAACCCGGCGACCGCCACCACCTCTGCCAGTCATTGTGTTGTTGATGAGTGTTTGTCGGGGAAAGCAATGAGGTTCGTAGTACGTGGGTCGGGTCGTGGTCGAGCTGCTTGCCGTGCTGCTTGTCGTTGCTGCTTGTCGCGCCTAGCCTGTCGTGGAATCAGAAATCTGGCGGAGCTGCTTGTCAGCTGCGAAACGGAGCGTGCCGGGACGTTCCAGAAGAGAGCCTCTGCTGGTCCGTGCCCGTGCCCCTCCTTTTTCAAAAGCCATCGCCGTCCCAGGGTGAGGTGGGGCAGTGCGCAAGGCAGCCTGACGTCTCCGTTTTCCCCTGTGAGAGCAAGGACCTAGGAGGGACCTCCCAACATCGCCAGAAATCTTGACTGAGCCAAGGACACCCCACCTCCCCCCAACTCCGCGGCTCTCCTTCCAGGCCTCAAGCAGCTCGAGCCCATTTCGGCGACGACGACGCCACACATCCGACCCTACATCACCACCTCCCACACCACCTCGGGCAGCAGCACCTCCTCCCCCGCGCGCCTTTCCCGAGCTTCGTCTTTCCGGCAGTCCGTCAGTGGAGGAACAACCAAGCAGGAATCAAGCAGGAGGAGGGGCACGCACGCATATTGCATATCGCATCTCGGTTCTGCAGCTCGCAGCGGCGGCCGCAACACAACCGCACCACACGCTTGGCGACATCCACACCCGCGACACGACGCGACACTCTCGTTACCACCCACGACTTAATCACACCCATCATCATGGCGTCCAACGGGCCCCAAGAGACCTTTGCGGTCCCCAACGTGCTGGCAGCCATGCTGACCATGCGGAGCGGCGACAACGACAAGAAGAAGGTCGCCGTCGACTTCCTGGGCCGGTTCCAGAAATCAGTCAGTCTCCGTCGTCGTCATCGTCGTCGTCGTCGTCGTCGTCGTCGTCGTACCGGTTATATGGGAGAGTCGGCTACTGATCGCACCCGCAGAACGATGCTTGGACCACGACGATATCCATCCTCCAAAACTCGACCGAGGCAGAGGCGCAGCTGTTCGCCGCCACGACCCTGAAGGGCAAGGTACATGACATACATACACGCGAGGGCCCCAGCAACCAGGAGAGACGGATGCTGACTCGGCCAGATCACATACGACCTCGGCACCCAGGTCTCAGCGGCTGACCTTCCGGCGCTGCGCAGCCAGCTCTTGGTGCTGCTTAAGAAGTTCGCCCCGGGCCCCAAGCCGGTGCGCGTCCAGCTCTGCGTGTGTCTCGCCATCCTGGCCATCCAGATGCAGACCTGGAAGGACGTGCTGCCCACCGTGGTCTCGACCCTCGGGAACGACGTCGCGAGCCACGCCTGCATCCTGGACTTCCTGCGCGTGCTCCCCGAGGAGGTCACCGAAGGCCGAAAGATCACCTTGTCTGTATGTGGATCGATATCTCGCGACTCGCCTCCACCGCCTCGGCACCCCGTTTGCGCGGATCGGCCTGGGATCACTGTCTAATTCGGTCGTGATAGGAAGAAGATCTCGCCCAGAGGACATCAGAGCTGCTGGCGGACAACGCCGAGCAGGTGGTGCAGTTGCTCGTCAACTATGCCCAGTCATCTCGTGAGTGTTTCGCTTCGTTTGCCATGTCATCGGCGCTGACATTTTGCAGCTGCTGCGGCGACCAACCCCCAGCTGTTCGACTGCATCAGCTCGTGGCTTCGGGAGGTGCCCGTCAGCGTCATCGTCAACTCGCCCCTGATGAGCGCCGTTCTCCACGGCATGACCGATGACAAGTCGCTGCTGGCCGCGGCCGACTGCCTCGGCATCATCTGCAGGGAAACCAAGGACGTCGATGACAACCTCGACACAATCCAGGCCCTGCTTCCGAGGGTGCTCGAGCTCAGGCCCCGCATCCAGGCTTTGGTGGACGAGGACGACACCGAAGGGTTCAAAGCCATCACTAAGGTGTTTGCCGACGCTGGTGAATCTTGGGTCTTGATCATCGCGAGACAGCCCCAGCACTTCCGTCCCCTCGTCGAGTGCCTGCTGGAGTGCTGCGCGAGGGACAAGGAGCGGGACGTCATTGGCTACACATTCTCCTTCTGGTACGAGCTGAAGCAGTATCTGACGCTGGACCACTACATGGAGGCCCGGGTGCAGCTCCTCGATGTTTATGCGAAGCTTGTCGACATCATGCTCAAACAGCTGGAGTATCCGTACTCCGACAACCCGAACGAGCTTGACCTCTTCGACGGAGACCGGGAGCAGGAGGAGAAGTTTCGCGAGTTCCGCCACCACATGGGCGACACGCTCAAGGACGCGTGCGAGGTCATGGGGGTGGCCGCGTGCCTTAGCAAGGTGCACGACGCCATCAAGCTGTGGCAGGAGAAGTACGGGAGCCAAGCGACTCTGACGGCCGTGCCCCACTGGCAGGCGCTCGAGTCCCCTCTGTTCGCGATGCGGGCGATGGGCCGGATGGTCGACTCGCAGGACAGCAGCGTTCTGCCCCAGATCTTCCCCCTCCTGGTCCAGATCCCCATCAGCAACGAAAAGCTCCGGTTCGCGGCCATCATGGTCTTTGGCCGCTACACCGAGTGGACGGCGGCGCATCCCGACTTCCTCCAGCCCCAGTTCCAGTACATCGTCTCGTCCTTCCAGACCGACTCGCAAGAGATTCTTCGCGCGGCTGCCCAGGCCTTCATGTACTTCTGCGTCGACTGCAAGCACCTTCTCAGCTCTCAAGTCATCGAACTGCAGGCCTTCTACGACCAGATCCTCGACAAGCTCCCCGTTTCCAGCAAGGAGGAGATTACCGAGGGCGTCGCCTACGTCGTCGGCGTCCAGAAGACCGAGGACTTGTACAAGCTCCTGAAGCTCTACTGCGATCCCCTCGTCCAGCGGCTGATGCTCAAGGCCAACATCGCCATCGACAACAAGACAAAGCTCGACCTTGCTGGTGAGTTCTGCTTACCCCTAGGACGGGACCAAACCACTGACAAGCTACTAGACCACATCAATCTCATTACCTTCTTCATCCAGCACGTAGTGCCGTACATCCCCAGCAACGCCGAGAACCCCGCCGTCAAGTACTGGCAGGAAGTCTTCCCCGTCCTGTCGACCATCCTCGACAACTTTATCAGCTTTGTCCCCATCTGCGAGCGGATCTGCCGGTCTTGGCGGTTCATGGTCATCTCGTATCGCACCGCCATCACGCCCCTCCTAGGCCCCCTGGCCAACAAGCTGGCAGAGGGCTTCGCCCAGTCCAAGCAGGGCTGCTTCCTCTGGGCCACGAGCGCCATCCTGCGCGAGTTCTCCGAAGACCGGGAACACGTCGAGGACGGCATCACCGAGAACATCTACGTCTTCTTCGAGGCGCAGGCGACCAGCGTGCTCCGCATTATGAGTGACCTGCTGCCCGCCGACCTCCCGGACGTCATCGAGGACTTCTACCGCCTGCTCATCGACGCCCTGCTCTACTATCCCACCAAGCTCATTCCCTCCCCGCTGTTCACGTCCATCTTCCAGGCCGCCATCTCGTCCCTAGCGCTCGAGAAACAGGAGCCCGTCTCGGCCGCGCTCCACTATATCCGCGACTTGCTCACCTATGGCGGCACCAACCCGGCCGGGTCCGGCGGCGACCTCGGCCCGGCCGGCCAACAGCTCCGGCAGATCGTCAAGCAGCTCCTCCTGACACAGGGCGAGGCCCTCGTCAAGCAGACCCTCGCCGGCATGATGATCACGTTCCCGCGCGACTGCTTCGCCGACGGCAGCGGCGTGCTGCTGGGCATGTTCGAGCTGCTGCCCGCCGAGACGGCCACGTGGGTCGACCGCACCGTGCGCATGCTGCCGCAGGGCACCATCACCCCCGCCGAGGCGGACCGGCTGTTGGCCAAAATCCGCGACAAGCTCCACGCGTCGGCCGCGGACCCGGCCAACGTGCGCCAGATCCGCGTGCTGCTGCAGGACTTTACGAATACGTACCGGAGGCGCTATGTCGCGCCGAGGGACGGGCTGGGGCAGCTGGAGGCGGCGAGGTTTCATTTTGAGGGTTGAGCTGGATGGTTT
>FJWA01003433.1_pt1 | contig 15321 bp, 12 predicted proteins | sample 1011891 | NCBI WGS metagenome assembly FJWA01 (sample SAMEA3912450, study PRJEB9761) | metagenome | biome: forest; material: soil | place: USA | collected 2011-06-22 | depth 0.1 m
CCTCTTTGGGTAGTTGGCTTCGAGGTCTGGATCCTCTGGCGTTCAATCCTGACAAGATCGCCGTGTCTCAGAAGGTTGACGCCACTGCGGGTTGTCCATCCCTCGACCCCGAATGCGCCAATATATCTCGACTCGGGCATCGATTTAGGGATAGGAGGCTCGTAAACCGGCGATCCTGGCTTCTCTTGTTTGAGGGGTGCGGTGGCTGAGGAAGCAGAACGGGCGGGACCCGCAGACGGCGCCTTTCGCTTCAGCTTCCTCCAGGTGCCGTCCAGGTACATGTTGATCGCCCGCTCTATGTCGCTTCTGCAATTCTCTCGGATGATTGCCATTGTGCCCGGGTCAACGATCTCGCCCACGAAGCTCTCGAACGTTTTCTGATCGAAGGCACCCGGGCCAGGGCCGTGATTGCGCACGCCTCTCTCGCTCGGCGGGGCTGCAGGTCGATCGGGGAGGGTTTCGGCATGGCGGCGCTGTGGGAGGGGTGACCCCGCAAGGAATGGCGAACTAGAAAAACTCAAGCCGGCTGGTTTCGATACGGTATCGCCATCAGCACCGGGAGGCGATCTCGTGTCGGCGCTGGCGGGAGGCAATCCGGCACTCAACAGGGCGGCGGGCGGATTCGCCGCTGTTTCGTCGGCCGCATCGGCAAAAAAACGCCGCTTTTTGTTGAGCGGCTCATCGGAGCCGGCATCGTCCATTTTATCGGGATTCCGGCTTTCATTGGGGACGCAGCGCCTGGAAGCACGAGGCCGAGGTCGGTTTGGCGTGGTTGAGCGGGGAGACGCGACGGAGAGCGACCGCGAATTTTGGTGTCGGGCAATCAGGTGACCGCGTGCAGCGCTGAGTGGGTTGATTTGACCTGCAGCGGGCCCTGCCCCGTCACAGTTGGACCAAGGCCAATCAATTTTGGGCCAGATTTCTGCTCCAATTGCATCACCTCCAGGTTTGTTTGCCACGCTCTTGCCTGGTGTAAGTCGCAGGCTCAGCAACACAACCCGAGGGACTTGAAGATGGAGGTTCTGGGTTAGGAGTTTCCCACTCATGTATCACATTCGACCATTTGGCAGCGGCCAGAAGCAGGCATCCCGCCTGGCTCATCAACTCCGTCGTGGCATCGCGACAGCTCCAGACACAGCTGATGTGGCCCAGGCGCGGAAGTACTGCGTGAACCAACTCAAGTTTGTATTTTCCCGTATCTTTCTGCACCTTCCTCTGCGCTTCTGTCTTGTGCCTCGGACAGACTACTAACGGCTGCTCAGGCATGGCGACTATGAGGCATATCTCGTCCGGAACTTTGTTCCTCGGCCGGCCCGGGATGCCTATGATGCCCTCCGGACGCTGAACTTGGAGCTGGCTCGGCTGCCCGAGACCGTGTCCAGTCCGGCGATAGGCCGCTTTCGGATGCAGTTCTGGCGAGACACGGTTAACAGCACCTTTTCTGGCAACCCTCCGCGGGAGCCCATCTCGATCCTGTTGCACAGCGCCATTACGGCTCTCACGGCACGGGCGGGCGCCGGCGGGACGGGCTCTCTCAAATTCTGGCTCTTGCGTTTGATCAACACGCGGGAGAAGCACATGGAAAACAAGCCCTTCGCCAGCTTGGCCGCCCTGGAAGACTACGCCGAGAACACGTATGCCACGCTGATGTACATGACCCTCGCGGCAGTTCCCCTGCAGTCGGTGCACATGGATCACCTGGTGAGCCACATCGGCAAGGCGTGCGGCATCGTCGCGACACTACGGGGCATTCCTATCCTCGCAGCGCCTTCGCAGCCCATCCACGGCCCGTCCGGGTCCGGCGTTGGAAACACCAGGAGCCCCGCACTGCTTCTCCCGCTCGATGCCATGGCCGAGGTGGGCTTGCAGGAGGAGAACGTCTTTCGCCGGGGGCCGCAAGCCGAGGGCCTGCAGGATGCCGTCTTCAAGGTCGCCACCCGGGCCAACGACCACCTCATCACGGCGCGCGAGATGCTCAAGAATCTGCAATCAGGGAAGGGACCTGGCCACGACTACGAGCACCAAGGGGAACCGGAGCATGCACATTCTAGTGCCGTGATTGGCGGAGAGGATACGCAAGTGGATATACAGCGTGGATTTGGTGTCTTGCTGGAGGCCACCGCCGCCGCTGACTACCTGCAACGGCTGGAGAGTGTCAACTTTGACCCGTTCAAGGTCGGGAGCAGCTGGAAGCTTCCCTGGACTCTTTGGAAAGCGTCAAAGCGTCAAGAAATATGAACCCAACTCGTCAACACAACCATTGGATCGGCGGTGTTTTCCACCAGCCCGGTCTCCGTCTTTCCTCGGACACAACGCCAATGCCTGCCTTGTCGTGCCTTTGCTCCTTCCAGCTCGTCTACCAAGCACGCGAGTCTGGCCGCAGCCCAACCGTTCGTTCTAAATTCCGGCAAAAGAATTCCAATTTTTGCCTTTACTAGGTTGAGAATGGCTCGGGCCGACTCCTCGAGCAGTGGCAACAACAATGTTTACCAAAATCCATTCAGGGAGAGAGGACGCCCAGAGAGCCGACTCTAGCCGCCCGCAGCAAGAAGATTTTCGAGAAGAATTTGCTCCGAGAGCCTTTTTTGTAACATTTAGAGGTGGGCTCGAGGTGGGCCGACGTGTATGACTCCACCGATTCCGCCGGCCATTCTCTTAGTCTGTGGATGCGGAACATCAATGGGGTTTTCCGTCCGATGATCCACTCCCGGAGCCCGGTGGTTTCTGCAGACATCGGCCGGTTCCGATCGCAGAGCTTGGGAAGGTTCCGGGCCGGGCGGGGCGACGGGAGGAGCGGAACTCGGTTCTTCGCCCCGCCTTCCCTGAAGAAGCAGTCGCACGCTGGGACAGACATGCGAGACACGAGTTCGAATGTCGGCGGCCGTGTATGACACACACCCGGACGGCAACTCAGCTGCCGATGCGATGTCCTGGTGGCGTTGCGGGGCAGTGTCCAATGACAAGAGGACCGACATGGGTACTTATGTAATTTAAACCCAGGGCTGGCTGGGCACATGAGGCTCTGCATCGGGGTTTGCGAACTTGGGTCCAACAACACCATCTCCGAGGACGAGACTTTTAGCCGAAGACTGCACATACCCAGTAATTGTTCTGTGCGGTGCGGAGCACGCCTGGTGTGACTCGTGGAAAGTCTAATTGAGGCTTTCGATGCAGTTATCATTGCCATTCCTAACAGCCAGGTAGGTAAGCACGCTAAGGTAGGGACGCCGTGTCGTGAGGGCTGGTGTTGGCTTCGTGGTATGAGGTGCTGGCCTGCTGGTGACGCACACCCACAGAACAGGTACCTTGAACCAGTCGTGAGCTGCATTTGAGGGAACAGGGCGAAGACGCGAGACCCGCCATCCAATTGATCAAGCACATTTTCAAGGGAAGATTTTCCGCCCCTGGCTCAATGCGGAGCTGATGAGTCTATCCGAGAAGTTCAAGGTTGTGGTGTGCCCAGCTGACGCCTCGAAAAACTCAAAGGAGGGGGCTTGCAGAGCGCTCCAGACGCAATTCGGCCGTGTGACCTCACACACTGAGCTTGGCGTAAACTGGGTCGGCCCACCCTCTGTGGGGCAATCAGAACCTTGCGAGCGTCTTCTTGCGTGCTGCTGTGTGGGGTTCCCTAAACAAACGAATCCCGACACGCTTCACGCTGCCTCTCCAATGTGCGCCTGATCACCAACCTGGGCATTGCATGCGATGTGGCATGGGACAGTCCGGGCAGAAGTACCTTTTCCGGACCCAGCATCCTCGTTGTAGTCCGAGGCCAGCGTCCCTCATTTGGTGGACGGATCCTTGTACTATGTATTGTGTCGTTATTCGTACTTGTAGGGAGGAGCTCAAGAGGTCGGGACCTTCTTAGCCAGCGCGCTCGCACGGTTTTCTGTCACCGCCAGGGTCCATGCACATGCTGTGGAAGGANAACAGGGACAAGCGCACGACATGTGGCTCGAGATGGCGGGACGGCAACAGCGGGGAAAAACGAGATCCGCCGGCGTGCCCCATTGCAACTGACTTTGGCGCTAAGGAAGGATGGGTACAGGTACGTACATTCCAGGTTGTAAGGTTACTGCGGCCCTCCAAGGGTCCCGGGGGTCCCGCGCTCCATTCCGCCATCTAAGCTGGATAATACATCGTCTGGGTGCTAAAGCGAGCAGGAAACCACAGATAAATCCGGTCTTCTGTTCTGCGCAAAACCCGAATTCGCCTTCAATCCCTATTTCTATTTCGCACCTCGAACCTGCTTCCTTCGGCACGCTCAATTCGAATCCTCTGCCCACTTTCTTTGCCTCGCCACTCAATATCGAAGCCGAGCTCCCTTCCGGTTTTCCTGTCTTGACGACAGCGTTCTTTGTCCACCCTGAAGAGCCAAAAAAGCCAAAAGTCCGCGCGAAAAGAACTCTCGACTATTTCCCTGCCAACAGGTTCTCCGGCCTTACAACCTGACGGAAAGAGAGTGTGATCCTGGGAGCATTGAGACCCGTTCCAGGTGTCGAGCTGGATCCATCATTGTGGCGTGGTCAAGTAAATCCCGAGATTCGCCCATACTTTCCCCGCCATTGCATTGGTAGGGGGGGTGGCACATTGAGCTCAACCATGCCGCACCGAGTCGTGGATTTCTTCCGCTCATCAACAAACCCAATCGAAAAGTTCACCATCAAAACGACCTCGGGTGCGCCGCATCGACGGTACTCGCCCGACAGAGTCGCCAGGGGCTCTGCAAGCTCTGTCCGGGCATTCACCACCTTCGCCAGCTTCCAAGCCGAGGTGGACAGGATTCCCGACCCGCCTCGCGGGACGATGGCGGATTTGAGAGCAGTCAAGCTTTCGTCGGACTCTCATAAGGACCATGGACACCACCACCACCACAAGATCTCGTTTCCCAGCATACACTTTGGCCGCAAAGAAGCAAACGCCTCGTCGGCGGCGACTCTCGACTGGCAGCTCGAGTCGCCGCCTCTTGTCATGTATGGCGATGCCGAGACAAGCAGCGGCGCGCTGCTCTCGGGCCAGCTGTTTCTGGACGTCAAGGAAGAGGGCCTGGAGGTTGACTCGCTGGATGCAACGCTCAGCATCCGAGTCACCCAAAAGAGGCCGTTTACGCACCATTGCGCCGAGTGCACAAATCAGCACACCGAGCTGAAGAGATGGGATTTGCTTCAGCATCCGTTGGCGATGGCGAAAGGTGGGTTCAACCGACTCTCATTGTGGCACCTCCTCTCCCTTCATTCCTGCCAAATTCCGAGTTAAAAGGTGCGAGGCTGACCTTCACCTTGCAGGCCAACACTCGTTTCCGTTCTCCGTGCTGCTGGAAGGACACCTTCCGGCCAGCGTGGACGGCGCCTTGGTTTCGATTTCGTACGAGTTCAAAGCCGAAGCCATCCCAAGAAGCAACGGTATTGCCCTGCCCCCAATCCGGCTTGAAAAAGTCATCGACGTCAAGCGCAGTCTTCCAACGTCGGAAACTCCTCATAACTCCGTGCGAGTCTTTCCTCCCACCAACATCAAAGCCAGCGCACACTATCCGCACGTGATCCACCCCATCGGCAGCCATATTCTGTCGCTCCGTCTCGACGGCATTGCGAAACTCAACGCCAAGGTCAACACGGTCGAGTACTGGAAGCTGAAGAAGCTCACGTGGAAGCTCGAGGAGACGACAAAAACAATCGCGCCGGCGTGCGGGCGACACAGCCCCGCGGAGCAGCAGAACAAGAAGGGCGTGGTCCGCGCTGATACCCGGGTTATTGCCGAGAACACGCTTTTCTCGGGGTGGAAGAGCAACTACACCAGCGTCAACGACAGCATCGTCGAGCTGGAGATGGACTACAGTCTGGCGAAGGGTGCCAAATACGCCTGCGACAGCAAGAGCCGTGACGGGACCGAGGTGACCCACCAGCTGGTGGTCGAGATGGTGGTCGCCCAGGAATGGGCTCCCGTCAACAAGCCGTCTCTCCTGACGCATACCGGCGTCGGGCGCATCCTTCGGATGCATTTCAGCGCCGTTCTGACGGAACACTCGGGTCTCGCCGTCTCATGGGACAACGAGGCGCCTCCCATCTACCAGGACGTGCCCCCTAGCCCTCCGGCTTATTCTCAGGAAATCAGGTCCTCGACGGAGAGCTCGATTTCGGAGATGGAGTCTTACGCAACACTTCAAGGGGACAGGCGGGATAATTTGTTGTGATTTCGGTTCGCAGCACTGCAGTTTGGCGTTTAGCTCATATGAACGATACCCTTTAGCGATGTATGTACTTGGGTATTCCACGGGAATGGTTTGGGCGGAAGCAAGGGAGGTCATCAAAAGTCGGTTCGGGGTTCTACTGCATTTACAACAATTGGGATGGCGGCTGGACTGGGGCGCAAAGGAAAATCCTACACATCAAGGTGCAGCATCCACGCCGGCGGCGAAGGATCGACTGCTGGAATCAATATTTTGTTCCATGACCTCTGCATCTTGCATTCCCAAAGGACTGTGCGTACACCTCTCCCTGTGTTCTTCAGACACTGCTCCTTTTCACTTGGAGTGGGTCCCACATCCTCCAGCAGCACCTCAGATGTTGTGGGGTAAGAATGTGGGGTTCAGCCTCGCCAAGCATTTTGGCATGTGGTGGGTTATCGATAAGGTAAGAGCAGGTGGTTCGGCATTGCTCACACTGGCCGCACCTTTGACTCAGCCGGCGAACCAAGTCGCCTCGAGGTCGCCAACCCGCATATAACTGTGGTTTCGGGGCCGCCAGCGGTCTGCCGTCCCTATCCTATCCTTTCTCATTCGCGTTGTTGCTGTGTCATCCGTCACTATCCGCATCACAGGCAGCATTTCTGCCCGGCTGGACAGCCGAGAGGGTCGCGATAATGGCCAGCAAACACGCGAAGCAATTACCACACGAGAGGCGGAAAGGCGAGGCCGCGCTGAACGACTTCGCCGAGTACGTCGAGAAGCAACAGGCCCTGCGGTACCCACGCACCAACAGACAGACCGCGCCCGCTGCGACGAGCAACGTTCAGACCGATCTCGAGCACCACGAGGAGCTGGACTTCCTCGACAGCCTCAACCTCTCCGATTCCACACCGCCCGTGAAGCTACGCGAGCTTCTGCTCTCGCCCAACAGCGACGTCGATGCGCTCCAGAAACTGGCCGACATCGTGGAGGAGAGGCTCTTAGAGGGCCATGGCGAGGCTGTGTTTGACATTGGCTTTGAGAACAACGGCGAGGGGATGAAGTTATCCCGTGACGAGTGGGATGTGGCATACAAGCGACTTGCCGAGGCGGGGAAAAAGCAGCGGGCCGATGCCCAACTATTATTGACGAAAAACGTGGGCGGCGAGCTTGATGGGACGCCGACCAAAGACGGTTGCAGCGGCAAGGTCATGATCCGCCGCGTTCCAGGCACTGTCGAGGAGGTTATCGAGACGAGGATAGCTGTTGTCGGGAACGTTGATGCCGGAAAGAGCTCCTTGCTCGGCGTGCTCGTCAAGGGCGATCTGGACGACGGTCGTGGAAAGGCTCGGATCAACCTCTTTAGGCACAAGCACGAGATCGAGACTGGCCGGACGTCGTCTGTGTCCATGGAAATTTTGGGTTTCTCCTCGTCGGGAAATGTTGTGGCCTCCGACACTCCCGGGAGAAAATTGTCATGGGAGGAGATTGGAAAACGCAGCGCCAAGGTCATCACTTTCACGGATCTCGCGGGTCACGAACGGTACCTCCGAACCACGGTCTTTGGACTTCTCTCCAGCAGCCCAAATTACTGCTTGCTCATGGTTGCCGCGAACAACGGGCTCATCGGCATGAGCAAAGAACATCTCGGAATTGCGCTTGCGCTCAACGTGCCCGTCCTGGTGGTTATCACAAAAATCGATATCTGCCCGCCGCAGATCCTGGAGCAGACCATCACCCANATCACGCGGATTCTCAAGAGCCCCGGGGCAAGAAAAATACCCATCTTCGTCAAGAACCACGAGGATTGCATCAACACAGCCACCCAGTTTGTGAGCCAACGGATATGCCCCATCTTTCAGGTCTCGAATGTGACGGGCGAGAATCTGGACCTCGTCCGCTCGTTTCTCAACATCCTCCCGCACCACGGTCGCTACGATGCCGAGGCGGCATTCGAGTTCCACGTCAACGACACTTTCAGCGTCCCCCACGTCGGGACGGTCGTGTCCGGCATCGTCAAGTCCGGCGTGATCCACGCTGGCGATGATGTCCAGATCGGGCCGGATTCGCTGGGGCGTTTTACGCAGACCTCGATCCGCTCCATCGAGAGGAAAAGGATAGCCGTCCCCGCGGCATCGGCCGGCCAGTCTGCTTCGTTCGCTCTGCGACGGATCCGCCGGAAGGACGTCCGTAAGGGGATGGTGGTGCTCTCCAAATCGGACGGGGCGCCTCCCAAGGTTTACCGCGAGTTTGTGGCTGAAGGTATTCCCCCCCCCGGCGCCGAATTGCGTGACACGTCATATGCTGACCCGGCAACAGTGCTCATCCTGTCGCACGCAACAACCATCAAGACCAAGTACCAGGCCATGTTGCACGTCGGGCCGGTTTCACAGACGTGCGCCATCATCGACGTGGACCGCCCCTTTATCCGGACTGGAGACCGAGCTACGGTGGCCTTCCGGTTCGTGCAGAGGCCCGAGTATCTGGCGCCCGGGGATCGCCTCCTCTTCAGAGAGGGGAGGACCAAGGGCCTCGGTATTGTCAAGAGCGTCGGATACGACCCCGACAAGCCGCTCATGCCGAAGCAACCGGAGGGCGATGCCAGCGACGGGCAGAGTGCCGCCGAGCCAGGTGCTGTGGAGGGTAAGGATGACAAAGCAGCTGCTGACGTGAAGGTTGGGGCATAATGAAGCGGATGGCCCTGCGTAAAGAGGAGGCGGGCTTGATGCATAGTGCTCATGTCGCTTCTTGCAAGCTTAGATGGCAGTGTCACGAATGTATGGCACACTGGGGTTCGGATCATGAATAGGCATGCAGGGGTCGCCACTAACTCAGACCTCGTGCGGATAGTATGTGGTGGACGGCGTTCTGGAGTTGCATCTTCGCTTTTTGTTATTGATCGGCTCTGCAGGGCAGCGACCGCAGCGTTATGAGACCCTGAGGCATGACAAACACAGATGATTTGCTTTCGCTTGCTCCACATCCGTTGCCATGTGTCTTTCCATGGATTCTGACGAGGATCCAGGCGCTGAGACGCCACGCTGGGCGAGTCTCTGGCCGTGGCTATCGTCTTCTATGGATGGTGCCAGTTGCCTTGGCTGCTTCGGCTGGGACCATTGGCGGCGGATGATGAGACCGCCTCCCACCTCCCTAGTCACAAGGCGCTCGAACCTGCCTGTTGGTGAGTCATGAGAATCCCATGCCGATCAGAAGGATCCTGCTTGCGGAGATATGAGGACGACACTATCGCCTGCTACACTGTCAGCTAAAGGCCAAACAAGACGGCCGGGTTGGTTCTCGACGCACCTCTCACAAACAGCATCTCGGACTTTTTGCTGATGGTCTGCAACAGCAGTCAGCAACCACACTCTCACACACACACACATTGCAAACTTGCCTTGACTTCCTCGTCATCCTCCTCATCAACGAGGTAAATGGTCTCCTCGACGTCTCCCAGCACGAGGTTGCAATGGCTGTCGTAAGCCTGTGTTTGGCAAGAGAGAGGTGCGAGTGTTAGTCGAAGGCACAAGGCGGCGGCGGGCTGGCGGGGTCGAACAATGTGGGGCAGGCAGCTGTTTGCTTACATGGAGGCGCCCCTTGAGCTCTCGATCCCCTCTGAGCTTCACGCACACCACCTCGTCCAGCAGCAGGCGCACGAGGTCGAGGGGCTCCGACACCGCGCTGCCCTCGTCCCGGGCTTCGGCCATGGCGGGGTCTGAATGCGAGAGGCCTTTGTTGGGTATTGTCGGATTGGGCTTTTTGGCTGCGGCCTGTCTCTGGTGATGGGCGATGCACAAGGGCAAAATGGCTGGCAGGCGTTCAGGAATTGGATTTCGAGGGAAACCCGGCCGTGCACAGACCACACAGACAACCGATGCCTTGGGCTTGGCAATTGTGCCTGGTCTCTCCGCCTGCCCAATCTGCTGCAGTGGCCAAGATTTCCCCAGATTCTCAAGCCATGCAAGGTTGTAAACAGGGAATCTCACCGCCCGGCAGCAGGAAAAAAAGGGTTGAATCAGTATCAAGTGTTTTATTCGCAGGACGAGAGGTAATATGGTACAAGAAATACATCATATGGCTTCCCCAAACATGGGCAGAGCAAGGTTTGAACCACGTTCCGCAGGTCAGGGAGGCAGAGAAGAGTCCCCTCACCTTCGCCCAGTTCCGTCAGCGGCCCTTGACCTTTTCCAACCGCAGGTCGTTGATGTACATGTACCTGCTCAGGGAGATCCAGCCGTACCGGAACCAAACCATCTGGCTCTTGTGCGCCGAAACCATGGCCGACCACGCTGTCTTGATACTGCCGTGCCCCGCCAGCCCGTTCAGAAACACCAGCCCACCGGGGTGCTTCTTGTCCCTCTTGTCCGCCCCGATGGCCCAGCTAGTCAGTGTGACCAGCACATCCAAGAAGGCAGTGTACTTCCGTCCCAGCGGCACCGTGGTGAGGGTGTAGAGATCGACTGGCGGCATCCAGCCGGGCTTGCCGGCCACCAGCGCGGCGATGAACGCCCTGGCGCCGTGGTACAGCGAGATGTGGTTCGGGTGGCCCGACACGCCGCCGGCGTCGAATGTGATGATCACATCGATAGAGGCGGTCGGGGCAGCGTCGCTGTTGCGCGATTTGGCGAGGGTAGGGGCGAATGCCGAGCTCAACAGGGACGAGATGGCCGCGCTCTCCCAGGTAGTCGTCATGCTATCGGGGAACTCGGGCTTGTCGACGATGAAGACATCGTCGGGCTTGCGCAGGCCGAGTATCAGCCCCGATTCCACGAGCTCGCGCTTCCTTGTCTCCCCGAGCCCGTCGGCATTGCCTGTCACAACGTCGTTTCTTGTCAGCGGCCTTGGTCCAGCGGATTGGAGGGGGGTCGGTGCCGCATACCACTGCTCAGACAGAGAATCTTGACGTGGTTGCCCGTATCTGGCCTGGTAAGGGCCATGACGGTGGGCGCAAAAAACATGGCCTCGTCATCGGGGTGCGCAATGAGAAGGCAAATACGCTTGTTGCGCAGGACGGGGAAGCGCGCCGAGACCACCGAGGCTGTGTAGACGTACAGCGACGGAATCACCACGGCGAGCACCGCGAGGGAAGAGAGCAAGTCCATCGTGTCCCAGCCCTAGCAGAGAGAACCAACGAACACAATGCCGACCCAATTGGCAAGACGAACACGGTGAGCTGGCACGCAACTCGATCAATTGGCCGGCAGAACAGAGCTGCTCCCTCCCCTCTCTTCCTTGGCGCTGGCTGCCAGCGCTGTTGCGGCTCGAGTCGGGGTTGACCTCGCGGCCCACCTGAACACGGCAGAGAGCTGGAGTAAGAAGTCTCAGGTGGTTGGCTCTGCAGAGATGCGGCTCAAACGATCGGCGAGGTGCAATCCTCGATTCCTCAGCGGTCCGGCGCGTGCGTGGCTGGAACCGAGTGTGAGCGTGACGCGGTCTTCTTCCGCTGGATTCAGTGGATTGGTGGGTCTCGTATAGACTCAAAATAGCCTTCGTCCTCAAAAGTGAAGGGGAAAATACGAGGCTCCCTCGAAAGACAAAACCTGGAATGGCGAGCTGTCGGTTGTTGGACGGGATGGGCAACGTATCGCGAACAATGAGTTCATTAGCCCGGTCCCGGAGTCTTGATTGGCCCTGCGGTGGGCTGGAGAGCCTTGGCCACGGGTGCTGCCGTTGGACCTCCAGCGCTCAACCCTGTTGCTGGTGAAGTTACAACTGTAAACACTGGCACTGCAGCGCTGTTCAGGATGCAGTTAGAAGGGAGATGCCTGGGAGAGGATTATTCCCAGGGTTTCGGGGTTCCATGAACCCTCATTCCACAGCTTTGCTCCGAATGGGCGACAGAATGTTGAGGCAGGGACAGGGATCGCCTCAGCGCAGTGGCTTGGAATTGGATCCCTGCAGCTTTTCTGTCTTGCAGCTTGCATGCATTTTCCGTCTGCAAACGCCAACCAGTCGATTCTTTCCTGACAACGTCAACGCTCGACTGCTTCCAAGAGGACCACGGCAGATTTCAACAATGGCAAGACGGCGCAGAGAGCGGTCTCCGTCGGACATCAAGCTGACACAACCCGACCGCTCCGGCCCGACAGAGAAGACGCTGCTCGAGATCGCACAGGCGAGAGGGCTGTTCGACCAGGCCAAGAAGAGGGAGCAGGAGATTGGGAAGAAGGCCGTTCGCATCCCAAGGCCACGCAAAGATGGCGACGACAGCGGAGAAGACGACGAGGACGATGACGAAGTCGGATTGCCGCCCGGCGCCGAACGTGTGCTCGAGACCTTGCTCTGGTCCGTGAGCCTGTCCATGCTGCACGTCACCCTCGACGTCCTCGTCCACCAGCAGTATTCCGTCGACAAGATCGTCTGGCCCAGCGTAGTCACGAGATTTGGCCAAGCGCTGTTGGGTAAGCTTGGATTTCCCGGAATAACCGCCCCCTCCCGTGGCGTCGCGTTGCTAACCCGGATGCTCCTGTGCTTCCAGTTTTCAGCCTGCTCATCTACGTCCTCCACCCCCACGCCGCAAACCCCGTGCTAGTTCCCGGCCTGCCTCTTCGATACCAATCTCTCCTTCGCCAGGCCATATTCTTCACCACGAGCGTCTATGCCGGCTGCTACCTGATCCACATCACCAACACTGCTGGCTACATGGCCGTCATGAAACAGGCGCCACCGCTGGGGTGCATATGGGTGTGGTCGGTCATTGAATTGGAGCTTCCCTGGGCTGTTCTCAGTCTTACGGGCGCAGTAACATTTCTCTGGCAGAAGGGATACAGCATCAGATGAGCCCCAGGCGTGGGCTAGCGCGCCCGATTTCCGATGTCGGGCTCTCTCGCTGATGAATCCGGCGTCTTTGCCAAGCTGGGGAATTGGGTGTTGACGACTGTTTGCTGGCCGATCATAGGGGTAGCCTCGTAAAGTGGTGCGAGGGGCCCTCTCGGCCTGAATACGGGCAAAACCAAGTTTGACTCGGGAAGGATCCCAACCATCGCGCCACTGAACACGTCTTCCCTGTTTGGCCAAACCGGCCATCGAGACTTGCGCTCTCGAGCCTCAGGAACCGGCCCACCCGCACGCGCCCCCGCGACCGGACCGTGGCTGCCGATGCGCGCGGGACTCCTGTCTTGCCGCGCCTTCTCCCGCCGAGACCGTGCGAGGGAGTAGCAGGAGGCTGGAGCATTTCTCCAAAACTCTCCGGGCATGGGGCAGCAAATCCGACGCGGATGCTTTCTTCTTTCCACAAGATGTGAGGGAACGACTCCAAGTTTGAGCATGGCACTTTCCTGTATGGCGTGCTGCCGTGTCCCTCGATCCCTCCTCTCGTACGATGAACATCGAGCTTCGGTTCGTATTCTGGCGTCTGGCGGATCCCATTTGCTCCCAGCCCTTCTCCTTTGGCCGGTTTCCACGACTTTAAGAATGGTTATTTCTAGCTCGAAGTCGACCACATCTCATCGCCCGCCTCATTCTACTTTGTTATCTGAAGCATCTATTCAGGCGCTCCACGCCCGCCGCCCAGCAACCATGCTAACAACGACCCTCCCCGCACTCGTCTCGATCGTGCTGCTCCTTGCCAGAGCACATGCAACCAAATCTACCGGCGGGCCACCGCGCGGCGTCATCATCGAGCACTGCACCGTGCCCGGCGTCGTGGCCCTCACCTTCGACGACGGCCCGTATATATACACCAGCCATGTGTTGGACGTCTTGGACGAGTACGGCGCCAAAGCCACCTTCTTCATAAACGGCGAGAACTGGTGTAGCGGAATCAGTGATCCCTCCACACCCTGGCCCGATATTCTGAAGCGGATGGACAAGGCGGGCCACCAAATCGGCTCCCACACATGGTCGCACGTCGACCTGTCGCTCGCCGACAGCGCAACGCGGCAGGCCCAGGTCCACCAGCTGGAGGCGGCGCTCTTTGACGTCCTCGGCAAAGCCCCGACCTATCTGCGGCCGCCCTACGCCTCTTGCGATAGCGACTGCCTTAAGGAGACGGAGCAGATGGGGTACCATGTGGTCAACTTCGATGTCGACACCAAGGACTATCTCCACCAGGACGGCGGCGACATCGGGGTGGCCATGGAGACCTTTTCCAAGGCACTGGACGACGGCGCGTTTGGCAATTCGTTCCTGGTCCTTAGTCACGACACCCTGCTGCATACGGCCGAATCCCTGGTCCCGTACATGCTCATGGAGATCAAACAGCGGGGCTACAAGGCGGTCACGGTGGGCGAATGCCTCGGCGATCCCGCTAAGAACTGGTACTGGGGCAAGTAATCGGGGAGGGGATCATGTGTCGGTTCTTTCAGGTTGTGGGAGAAGGTCTGGATTCAAGAGCTAATGTGTTGGTCACGACGGATGTCCTCTTCTTTGGGTGGACGTTTTCAGGTTAGAAGGCAACTCGGGTTTCCGATGGGTGGATTGGGAGGAGGGGAGAAGGGCTGTTTGGAACGGGCGGGGTGAGCAAGGGCTCAGCATGTGGATCTCGTGCTTAGTATCGTTATGGTTGTTGGCAGAAGAAGTAATGTGTATTCGTTGGCCTCTCCGGCCGCCATGCTCGTTCGCTGAGAACAACATGCAGTGCTGCGCGTCCACACGCGCCCCAGCTACTGCTCTCCTCAAGCTCTCATGCCTATACCCGCGCCCTTCTGAGCGGCGGCCCGGGCAACCCGGCAAAGGCCAGCATCCTATTTGCGATCTTCTAGTGCATTCAGGATGGTGTTGATTTCGGCCGCCACGAAAGCCGGATCGTCCTTCTGGATAAAATGGCCGCACTTCGACGCAATTTTCACTGCTGCCTTGGCCCTGGTCAGGCTAGTGAGGCCCTCGTTGTACGAGGCCCAGGCTGGGTTCATATACCTGTTCACGACAGCCTTGGGGACGGACAGCGGGCCCTGCCACACACAGCTTGTCAGCACAACATCATGAAATGTCCGGCTCGTCTTGGGCGACTCACATGCGCGCCCTGCTCGGCAAAAGTGTCGAAATCGTGGCCTACCACGACCAACAACGGCGGCCTCCCTCCCGGCCCATCTGGTAGCTCAGGTCCATCGGCCCGCGGCAGTAGGTCACTGAGCTGCCTCCGATCTAATTTCTCAGCATTGGGAACAGTCGGATGAAAGAACTGGCGGAATTTGGTCCTCGCGTGCCGCAGGTCGTCG
>FJWA01003818.1_pt1 | contig 15319 bp, 12 predicted proteins | sample 1011891 | NCBI WGS metagenome assembly FJWA01 (sample SAMEA3912450, study PRJEB9761) | metagenome | biome: forest; material: soil | place: USA | collected 2011-06-22 | depth 0.1 m
ATATATATACACTGAGAAAGGGTCTCGGTGGTGTCGAAGAAACATATAGTAATTTTGCCGTAGCGCATTCTTAAGAAGAAGACAGGCGGTTGAGTCATCGTCTGTATCAGTCCGTGTTGGTGTTTGCTGATAAGGACCTTCAAGACAATGTGTCACCCGTTATCACGTGGCGGGCGCAAGCGGATGGTAATTTTTCGGATGATTCACAGCAACCCGCAGCAGAGCAAGCACCGATCCTGCGCCGACAAGCCCCAAGCTCTAGGACAATCACGAGAGCCACCACGCCACGCACCCGTCCGCCATGGCTCCCACCACCGCGCCCACGCTCCTCTGGGGTGGCCGTTTCACCGGTACGATCAATTGGCACCCGGCCTCCCAAATCTGAAGTTCCAAAAGAATTTGGCTGACACGCGCCGACGCAATGGACAGGCGCAATCGACGACCTCATGTTCCAGTTCAACGAGTCGCTCTCGTTCGACAAGGTGCTCTACAAGGCCGACCTGCACGGCTCCATCACCTGGGCCAAGGCCCTGCGTAAGCTCGACATCCTCTCCGACGAGGAGCTCGAGCAGATCGTGTCGGGCCTGCAGGAGGTCGAGAAGGAGTGGGAGGAGGGCAAGTTCGTCATCGACACCAAGTCCGACGAGGACATCCACACCGCCAATGAGCGCCGCCTCGGCGAGCTGATCGGTCCTGCTGCGGGCAAGCTGCACACCGGCCGCTCCCGCAACGAGCAGGTCGGCGTCGACATGCGCCTCTGGGCCGGCGAGCAGCTCACCGGTATCGCCGGTGCGCTCAAGGACCTCCTCTCGGTCAGCGCCGCGCGGGCAAAGGACACCCTCCCCATCCTGATGCCGGGATACACACATCTGCAGCGCGCCCAGCCCGTCCGCTTCTCGCACTGGCTGCTCTCGCACGCCACCTTCCTCAAGGGCGATCTGCAGCGCCTGGAGGGCGTGCAGGAGCGCGTGTCTGCCTGCCCGCTCGGCGTGGGTGCGCTTGCGGGCAACCCCTTTGGTATTGACCGCGAGTTCATGGCCAAGGACCTCGGCTTCCACTCGGTCCACCCCAACAGCCTGTGCGCCGTCGCCGACAGGGATTTTGTCGTCGAGATTCTGCAGTGGGCGAGTCTGCTGATGGCTCACCTGAGCCGTCTGGCCGAGGACCTGATCCTCTTCTCGACAGCCGAGTTTGGCTTCGTGCAGGTTGCCGACGCCTACAGTACGGGCAGCAGCCTGATGCCCCAGAAGAAGAACCCCGACAGCCTGGAGTTGATCAGGGGCAAGGCTGGTCGTGTCATGGGTCAGGTGCGTTTGCGGTGAACGATGGATGCTATACGAGCTTTCTGTTGACTGACGGCGTCAGGCGTCTGGCTTCCTCGCCTCGCTCAAGGGTCTCCCGACGTCCTACAACAAGGACCTCCAGGAGTCCGTCGAGCCCATGATTGACTGCATCAAGACCGTCTCCAACTGTGTGCGCATCACCCAGGGCGTCCTTGCTACTCTCACGGTCCACGGCGACAAGATGAAGGCGGCGCTGACAGACGACATGCTCGCCACCGACATCGCCGACTACCTCGTCCGCAAGGGCGTGCCCTTCCGCCAGACACACCACATCGCGGGTGCCATCGTGCGTAAGGCCGAAGTGGCAAACGTGTCTATCTCGGCGCTGCCGCTCGAGGACCTCAAGGAAATCTCACCGCTGTTCGAGAAAGATGTGGCCCAGGTGTTCGACTTTGAGAGGAGCGTCGAGCAGCGGTCTACCTACGGCGGCACCAGCAGCAGCTCTGTTCTCGCGCAGATTGCTGCGATCGAGGCTTTTGTGGCCAAGAGTTAGAGGCAAAAATGGAGTGCGTGGTCTTGGGAGGTTCTACTCTTGCTTTGAGAAAAGGGGTTGGTTGGCCTTGGTCGAGGCCGAGGCTGGGCTACAAAAGAAATAGAACTACAGTGGCCCAGGCACAATCGGGCTGCATGCATCCGCTTGCGGGCAGACGCTGTGAAACAACAGCCCGAAACCCGCATGGCATGCCACGTCCTCCATCGCATGCACGGCTGGCGGTGAGATGCAAGCGCCCGCTGGACTTGAGTCGTTGGTGCTCTCTCGGCCAATTGGTGACATCATGCGGAGACAAAGGGCGGCAACTGCCGCTTGTTTGTGTCGCCCCTTGTCCAACCCCAAAACTTCAGGTTGCAATCCGCCATCCACAATTCGATGATCGGCAATGCTTTCTACCCACCATGTCCGACAGAGGAATATCGCGAGACCGGCAGGACACAGCAGCCGCTCAGGTGGTCGCCGAACACCTGCCCTCCGGATACACGGCCGAGTTCCACGGCACCTCGGGGGCTGGAGACGGAGTTGATGGCCCGAGTCCGTCCGGATCCGACGCACCGCCGCCGCCCTCAGGAGAGTCGTCGTTGACGTTGCAAGGAGGAGACATTCACCGAGATTTGTTCAAGATGGACGCTGCGGCTCGAGGTCCAGGGCATCGCCGGGCGGCCACCTTCCACTCGTCGAGGGAGTTTCAGCAGGACCAGGACCACCCTGTCATGGCCGTCGGCGACCAGCTTGCGCCAGGGGGATTCCGCCGGGAGTTTTTACACCAGCAACTCCGCCACGACTTCATGGCCGCCAGGCTGCCCATCACCCGGGATTTTGTCGAATTTCTCGACCTGTACGGCAGCTTCGCGGGCGAAGACTTGGTCGACACGGACGAGGAGGCCATCGCTGAGGAGGACGAGGAAGTAGAGGCCGACGAGCGGCGCCCCCTCCTCCGGCCCCGGATTTCCGCTCCCCGGGCACCGCGGCGCCACGAAGCCGGCACTCTCAAGACCTTTTTCACGCTGATCAAGGCTTTCGTTGGCACGGGCATCATGTTCTTACCCAAGGCTTTCGGAAACGGCGGCATTTTGTTTTCCACGTTCGCCATGCTCTTCCTCTCGGCCGTCACCATGGTCGCTTTCCACCTCCTCTTGCAATGCAAGATGCATCATGGCGGAGGGTACGGCGAGATCGGGAACGCAATAGCCGGTCCGAAGATGCGCGCCCTCATCCTCTTCTCTATCGCACTATCCCAACTTGGCTTTGTCTGCGCGGGCATCGTCTTTGTGGCCGAGAACCTCTTGACGTTTTTCAACGCCGTCACCCACGACCACAGCCCCTTCAGCACGACTGGCCTCATTGCCCTGCAGCTCCTCGTCCTCGTTCCCCTCGCCTGGATCCGGAACATTTCGAAACTGGGCTTCGCCGCCCTTCTCGCCGACGCCTGCATCTTGGTCGGGGTGTCCTACATTTACTACTTCACCACCATGGCCCTGGCCGCCGACGGCATCGACAAAACCGTCGTCCTCTTCAACCCACGCCAGTACACCCTCACCGTCGGCGCAGCCATCTTCACGTTCGAAGGAATCGGCCTGATCCTGCCCATCCAGTCCTCCATGGCCAACCCGCACCACTTCGAGCGGCTCCTAGGCCTCGTCATGGTCCTCATCACGATAGTTTTCACCTCGGTCGGAGCGCTGTGCTACGCCACGTTTGGCGAGCGCACCCAGATCGAGATCATCAACAACTTCCCCCAGCAGAGCCGCGTCGTCAACGCCGTGCAGGTGCTGTACGCCGTCGCCGTGCTGGTCGGAACCCCCGTGCAGCTGTTCCCGGCCCTGCGCATCGTCGAGGGTCGCGTGTTTGGGCACATGCACTCGGGGAAGCGGAGCTTGAGGACCAAGTGGGTGAAGAATGGGTTTCGGTTCGGCGTCGTCGTGGCGTGCGCCCTGGTGTCGGTCGCCGGGACCGGGAATCTGGACCGTTTCGTCGCGCTGATTGGGAGTGCCGCGTGCGTGCCCTTGGTGTATGTCTATCCGGCCTATTTGCATTGGAAGGGCGTAGCCACGAAGAGGTGGGTGCGTTGGGGAGATATGGTCATGATGGTGGGGGGGTTGGTGGGGATGGTGTTTACAACGGCGGTCACGCTGGCGAATAGCTTTATGTGAGCACGGCGGTTTTTGGAAAGAAGGCTGGTGGTATATGTTTGCTACATACGTAGTACATGGCCCGGGATTAAGACTCTTGCACACAAAGTTCAACTCCTGACACTGACGACGAGAGTCAGCGACAGTTACGGGAACGGCGGGATCTTGGGCAGGGCTGTTGTGGACTGTGGAGTCTGCTTGAATTATTGACCGAAGCAGTAAGGCGTCGGCCTGGCCAGACATCGGCCGGAGCGACGGCTTCCGTGCCTATTTCAATACAACCACGACTTGAACTCCTCACACTCACAGACAAGGTCACAACTCCAACTCGTAAGTGGACAAAGGACAACATATTACGCACTTGGGATTATTGCAACCATGGCAACCGGACCCCGGGCAGCACCGCCGGGATTTAGCGACCACATCTTCACATCGAGCAGCGGCACCGAGCTAAGCGTGCGAGTGTGGCCCGCCGACCCGCCCGTCTCGCCTCGGGCGCCGTTTGTGCACGTCAGCCATGGTGGCGGCTTTCTTGGTGCTCACCACTTCACGCCACCGCCCTGGATTTTTCCCGGCTTCCGCGCACGCGGCTACCATGTAATCTCCCACAGCTACCGACTCGCCCCGCAGGCACGCCTCGATAACCAAGTCGCCGACTGTCTGGAGGCGCTTGCTTGGTCCCGCGTCAATCTGCCTTCTATCCTAGGGCCTGACACGGTGGATGTGGATCGATATGTGCTCTATGGCGACTCGGCTGGCGGGCTTCTCGTCACCCTGATGGGCCTGCACCTGACAAGCCCCCCTCCGCGGGCCATTATTGATGTCTACGGAATCGTCGACATTGCCGGCATGGAGAAAACCCTTCGGGACCAGGCGAGCCCAGGCCAAGAGCAGCAGCCCTGGGCCTGGACCGGCGAGTTCACTGAAGAGGAATTGCAAGCCTTCCTTGCGGACCGCGACCCGGCCAACATCCTGACCGCATCAACAGGCTGGCGGGAGATGGAGGAGGTTGACGAGGCCGAGCTCAGCAGGCGCTGGGCCACCGACTTCAGGTACACGAAACGCGTCCGGTTGCAGTCAGAGCTCCACGTCTGGCGCAGCCTTCACCCGAAGGCGCCCTCACTTTTCATAACCAGCGTCATCCACCCCGAAAAGTTTGAGGACGAGACGAAACTTTGGGCTTTCATCGATTCTGTCTCGTCGCTCCGGGTGCTGAAGCAGCGACAAGCCGAGGGCAGGACGGAGTACCCACCGACCGCACTGCTGCACGGAACCGGCGACACCGCCGTGCCGGTGCAGCAGAGCTACGACATGGCCAAGACGCTCAAGGAGATGGGCGTGCCTGTTATCGAGCGGTACGAAGACGGCCAGGAACATGTGTTTGACAGCAAATATACGGTATGATCAAATATCCACCTCCCTTTCTTCCCCTGCTCGGGGCCTTGGCTGACGGAGAATGCTTCCAGAGTGAGGACGTTGAGGGTTGGAAATCATCCATCCAGCCAATTCTGGATTTTGTCGATCATCATGTTAGACAGTGAACGAACTGTGACAGAGAGACAGAGTTAAAGACAGCAATCTAGAGTACCTACCTAGATTCCTTCTTCCGATCCATGCATCAAATCCACTCCGTTTATCCCCAAGCACACATTTGCTCACTGGCACAGATAGGGGTTCAATTTGACAACTTCTTAAGCCAGACCTCGGTTCCAGTCCCCTGATTCGGTCCGTGAAATTGGTCTGCGAACGCGGTCTGCTAACTCGGCCCGCTAACTCGGTCTGACAACTCGCTCCACCATGGAACCTTTCGGTGGACCTGAGCCCTGCCATGTCAGCCCCCGAGTTGGAACAAACCAGGGAGAGTGATACGATCGGGCTCGGTAAATCAGGGAGTGAACTTGTGGAGAGTGGGGGAATAGGGCTGTCACAGCTGTGGGGCCGGCGTCGGATATCATCATCCCTTGGCTGAGCGTAATGGAGACCGCCCCGCATATCACAGCCCAGGCGTGCCCGGCAGCATCCCCGACCTTCCAAGGCATGTTCTAACTTCAGAACGTGTGATTGATCAATACTTCTATACGCCCAGCTCACCATGGCAGACACGAGATGGTCTCCACTCCCAACAGTCCAGGAAGCGCCGTTGTCCGGACCCCGGAAGCGGAAGCGTGTCTCGGTAGCTTGCCGGCCATGCCGAACGCGCAAGTCCCGTGTACGTTAGCCCTATCGGGTCGTTTATTCCCAGTACATAGCTAATAAGACCCCTTCGACCCGTGCTGTGTCGTAGTGCGATGGTGGTTTACCGTGCTCGACATGCGAGGACACCGACACCCCTTGCCGGTATGATGATTTCGGCAGCAGCCAGAGAGCTGTGGTTTCGGGGGCTGCGATGGTGGGCGACAATGTGGACGCTACGGATCTGTAAGTTGCACGACATTAAACAGAGCTATCAATACGCTCCAATCTACCAGGTCCCTGATCTCTTCCCTCCCGCAGACAGAAAGAGATTGCGGCTTTGGCACGGCGACTGCGGGTTTTGGAAGAGCAGCGGCAATTCGAATCTTTCGAGCAAAGCCGACAGACCGATCAGCCAGCCTCACCGGAGACCCATGGAAGCTGGTCCACGGAGCGCCATAGTACCATAGATTCCGCCCTGCCCACCCAGAAACCCGATACGATTGACGGGATGGGCGCTGTGGCCTTACGGGACGGGGTCGACGACGGAGAGTATATCGGTAAGGCTCTCTCGGGGCTCAAAAGCCCAGTGCTTTATTACACCATCAGCCCTCTGACTCACGTGCTCCACATCCCTGAAGGTCCCTCATCTAATGTGGCCTTCTTGCGCTTCATTGTGGACGCCGTCGGCCGCCACCCACAAGCACGCCCACGGAACCACACGGCGCCCCCTGTCGACGACACCTTCTTGCTGAGGCCACGGCCGCACGAAGCCCCAGTTGGCGGAAGCCCAGAGAGAGTGAGGGGTGTAGAGCCGTATACCCTCCCGCCGCCGGCTGAAACCGAGCGGCTGCTGAGGCTGTACTTCAGCACCATCAATCTCATGATCCCATGCATCCATGAAGAATCCCTTCGAGCCATGTGGGCAAAGGCACGTTCCCAGGGGTGCAGAGCCGTGCCGAGGCCGTGGCTCGGCGTGATCTGCATAATGCTCGCTCTGGCGACCAACGTCTTGACTCCCACGTCGCCATCTGCGGAACGAGCCATCCAGGCGGATCTGTATTTTCAGCGCGCCATGGAGCTCGCAAAGCCCGACATTCTCGGGCACCCGTCCGTTGAGTTGATTCAACTCTTTTGCTTAATGGTAATCTATCTCGAAGGCACGAGATACTCGTCCCTGGCTTGGACATTCCATGGTCTGGCTGTCAAGGGGGGCTACCAGCTGGGCCTGCATTTCGCCGGGTCCAAGAACCACTCCCCTCTTGCTCGGGAGGTCCGCAGAAGATTGTGGTATTGGTGTGTGGTAAACGACCGGTGAATGAGCCCCTATTCTCCCAGTCAGCTTTACACTACTGACCGCAAGGCAGATGGTTGAGTGTCACGTATGGCCGGCCCCCGTTGATTCCTCTAGGGCACGTGAGACCAGAACCCAGCCCCCAACTGGCGTTCAGCGATGCCCCGAGAGGAGTGACTGCGTCGAGTCTAGCTTTTTTTGACGCCACGATGTAAGTCGGCATTTATCAACAAGCTCGCATTGCTCGGAACTAGCAGTACAGGAGTTGACAAGCACTAGGTCCATCGCCCACATCGCCGGCGAGGTTGTTGAAAAGCTGTACGACCAGAACCTGGGCACCCGCCCGTACCAGTCTATGGGCGAAGCCCTCGACCGCATGTCACGCATGTGTTGGCGACTGGCTAAATGGCAGGATGACCTCCCTGCGTACCTGCGCGTCCTGACCTGCCACGACGCGATCGAGGCAGGCCAGACCCTTGAGACCACGCGCCTGCGCGTGCTGCTCTCCCTTCGCTACTTTGGTGTCAGGATCCTCGCGTTGCGGCCGGTGCTCGTGCAGTTCCTGGATCTTCCCGGCGCCACGGCCTCGCCGAGCGAGCACCAGTCGAGATGGCTGCGGAGCTCAGGGGCGGTGTTGCTGGCCGATCTGGTGCAGACCAGCAGCGATGTGTTGCACGTCAGCAAGGGGCTGCTGATGGCGGCGAGAAATTCGAACCGGAATCTGCTGGGAGCGTGGTGGTTTTCTTGCTATTACAGTGAGTGCTACTCCAATTGCCGTTGTGGATGTGGCTAAGTCGTGGATGATTTGTCCAACCTGGTCTTAGCATTCAACGCGTCTCTCGTCCTCTTGGGCATTCTTGCCACCAAGCGAATCCCAGAGTATGCTGCCGACTTGGCGGCCTTTTCTGACGCCGCGCTCCGCGACCTCCTGGACACGGCCTTGGAAATCCTGGACGGTCTGGACGGCGGCAACGAGACCATTACGCGCTGTCGGGCTGCCCTGGCTCAGCTTCTGGTAGAATTGGACCACAATGGTGAGTTTTTACATAACTAAGCAGCAGAAAACTACGGCATCAATAGACGAGACTAACGAGAAATAGTTGAGTCTGCAGCTGTATCCGTGTCCCTCGGCCTAGGCTTGTCTCCAACATCAAGTGCTTGGGCCTGGCAGCTCATGGACCCGGGGCTACTACCACCCGAGCTATCGACGTCCCCGGGCCATGGGGTATTTGGCGTGGACGTGTCTGACGGCGAGTTTTCAATGCGATGAGGTCTGAAGAGTAGAATAGTGCCCTTCCTTGACCTCCCACTTTCATCTCCAATACTTACCATTACCACCACTCCTCTCAACAGCTTGCCCCCATGCGGGAGAACCCAAACCTGGTCTCTTCGCATACTAAGTGACTTTGCATCAAGGTGGCCTTTAGTTTCTCCGAGCGGTATCGATCAGTATGCTAGCCATTCATAGGTAGGACTATTAGCATCGGCCAAGTTTGGCTACGAGAGATGTTAGCTCAGCTAACGTTCAAGAAATCGAAGGGGGGAAGCGTACCAGGAGTACATTGGCTATCGGGATAGTGGCCGTTGATGTAACAAGGACCGTCAAAGTCGCGGAAAGAGAGGCGACCCCAGCCGCTGTAAGAGACGCCCATCAGTCAAGAGATTCCCTCCATTAGCATTGCCACCATGGGTACATACCAGTTAGTACTCCCACAGACAGTAATACATTCTCCTCTCTTGACATGAGTAAAGAGCCAAATGCTTCCCTGCAACACTGAGTCAACTACTTACGCAGTACTGAGTCCCTGGACCCGCCCGACAATTAACCTCGGACGCGTTGATGATCTTGCAGTCTGCGGCCTCGAGCTTGGTAAGGACGTCGTTGCTAGCATCGCGAAGGTCGACGTCACCGGTGTCGGCGATTGGACTAGCTCCAGGGCCGATTGGTGTCAGAGAGGCTGACAGGAGTGGTGAGTCTCATGGTGATCGACCTATGAAAGCAAGGTATCTTAGTTGTTCCTCTCCAGGTACTAAGAGACTGTCACGGGGTGAGGTGGGACATACAGATGTACATGTTTTAATTTTGGCAGACATCTGAGAAGAAGTTTCGTGCAACATAACACGGTGGGATCCATCTCTCCAGCACGCTACTTACGTAGGGATCCCGCTACTTGTCAACAAAAGGAGCTGCGGACCCATGCCCCTTTTTCGCTTCCCTGCAACAAAACTCGTCCCCAACGCAACACGAAGATCACCTGGGTTTCCATCAACCACTTACCCCGGACATGATAATTATCTAAACCTTTTGTACAATACCACGGTTATGATTATATTATGCCGCTGTTGCCCCTGACCTGACCTCACCATCCACCCAGTTCCCATGCAACCCATGTCTCAACCTCACAGGCAGCAGGATGACGGCTTGTACCTTTGTGAAGTCCCTCGTGTCCACGAGATGCAGCTCGCTCGACATGGCCGCGTAATTGTTGACTAGCACTAGGAGGTAACCGTCGCCTTCCTCATCAGACCCATGGCGCGGAATGAACACGGGCTCTTGAACCATGTGCGTGCGTCCGGGGAAGTAGACGTCAGTCTTGCGCGTCACAAGGTCCAGGTGTGCCAGCGCGTTGTACAGCGGGTAGCCACCTCCAAGGTTAGGCGCTATGGCTGGGAAGTTAGTGCCAAGCGCCGGGTCCATCAGGTCAAAGAAGCAATGCCGGTACGGTTGAGATGCGAAGCGGTCGTCGATGCGGTAGAACTCGGAGTTGCCGTGGTTGAGCACTTGGGGGGCCGCAAGGTCGAGGTTAGGCGAGGCTGGGTCGATGGTAAAACGCGTGAGCTGCGAGCGGATCGAGCTCGGCTCCGGCGCGTTGCCCTGGGCGTCAGGCCACCAGAAGAAGACGTTCTTGTCGCTCAGCCCCAGATCTAGCACGATGCGTCCCGACTCATCCTCGTACGCGTTGGAAGTGTGTCCTGGGAATGAGTTGCGGTAGCGGAACCACTGCGAGGGCAACGTCAGTATCCAGAAAGTAGTGTAAAAACGGGCAAGGAAATATGGACGAACCTTGACATCGCCAGGCTTCGCCCCTCTCCGCGGCAACACCCCGACGTAAAAAGGCGTCTCGGGACTCCACTGCCAGTGTTCGCCTCCTTGCTTCATCCTCTCCAAGTCGCACACCTGGGGTATTATGGGAAACACTACCCAGTTTTCAGTGACAGCAAAGTCGTGAATCATGGCCACCACAGGCGCCTCCAGCCACACCACCTCCTGAAACCTGCCGTCGGGCGCGATACGGTAGTAGCAGATGTCGGGTGTCCCGTCACCCTTGGCTTCGTAGCCAAAGCAGGTCAGCTCACCCGTATTTGGGTCAGCCTTAGGATGGGCCGTGAAGGTCAGACTGGGTAGTTGGCCGTCGAAGGTGTACAGCCCGTGCGTCTCTAGCGTCTCGGGATCGAGGGCATAGGGCGGCGCGTCCTCTTTGAGTGCCAGCAGGCTGCCGTTGAAGTAGATGACGTTTGTGTTGGCCGAGGTGCGAATCTGGAACTCCACGGCGTCGGTGTGCTTGTTGCGGTACTTGCCCAGCAGGGCACGTTGAGCCTCGCGTTCGCGTGTGAATTTCTCTGTCCGTACATACCGTTGGCGGAACGAGACGCGCCCGTTTTTGATGGTAAAGGCGCTAATGTTTCCGTCGCCGTTGAACCACTGCCGTTCTTGTCAGCAATGGAGCCCGGTATTCAGGGGTGGGGTCTGTCTTCGGCCGTACCGGATCGTTTTCAATGAAGGGGGGGAACTGCGGATCCGGCATGACACGGTAGAAGGTGCCGTCGATGTCGGGCGGAATCTCGCCGTAGACTTCGAGGTTCGGTACTTCCCCTTCCACGCGGCATGGTTTCATGAACCCAGAAAATTGAGGGCGGTCCGGGAAGTGTAAGGAGGGGATCTGGTAATCTGAAGAGGTTGCCATGGTCGAGTCACTGAGTCACTGTTTGCGTCGGTTGCGCTAATCGAACAGTACCATCATAATAACGCAGAAATCGCGGGGCGGAGAGCGTTTATTTAAGTCGTACGTCCACGAGCGTTAATTCTTCGAGCCTCGAGGTGGTCAACAAACCACGGCTCGCGGAGTTCCCAGTTTCCCCGAATTCCCCGAATTTTACAGTTTCCCCAGTTCCCAGCTTCCCCGATTGCCCCGGTTTCCCCGGATTCCCCGACTGCCCTCCGCTGGTTCCCCGCAAAAGGGGTTGCCAAGTGGGCTGGACACGCATTCCCCGGTTGCCCCAGAATGGCACGCCCGAGGAACTTATATACATTTGTAGCAGGAACTTGACAGCCATAATGTCAAGTTAAACCAACCCCTCGAAATAAGTAATCTTAGGCTTTCTCTAACCTGCCGAGCTCAAGGCCCTCGACATGGACTGGTTGTGCACAGCGACTGCTGTAATTTAGATGCTGGAAAATAGGGGTAACCGATATGGTTCTAAATCCTCCCAATAACAGTGACGATAGTAGTTTAAATCAATCGGATTGTAGTCCTGAGTATAGTCTTTAGGAATGGTACAAATCCCCTTGTGCCCCTAGACTCCCCATCTCGATATCCAGCATGTCAAATACATCTTGGTTTATGGCAGTCAGATCTTGGAAGTACTCGTAGAAGGCCTCATTGACTTCGTTGATGAGGCCTTCATCCAGAGGTTGGAACGATGCCTCACCACCCGCGGCCCATGGTGTGCGCATCTCCTCGTCTTCCCCATCTGCCACGGGCTCGTCGTTGCTACCTTCTTGCATCAACACTTCAGCCTCCACCTCGGCCTCGCCACCCTCTGCGCCATGCCCGTCCAGCCCCATGGCGGCCACAACCCCCGCCCCCGCGGCAAATTGCGCCGTTAGTTCCGGTAGTAGCTTGTCGCACCACCCCACCGCCTCCATGCCCCGCATGGTCGCCATGCACGTCTCCAGCCCATCAGCGGCGGCGACTGCCGGCTCGACGTGATGCTGTCCCGCATAAAGAAGCTGCTTTGCCAGGAAGAAGACGTACCCCAGCTCCTGGATGCACTGGCTGTCAAACAGCACCAACGAGCTTACCAAGCCGTGATCGCGCATTCGCTTGACGATCTCGACGGCCCTCCTCGCGGCATCCAGACACTGCTCCGACAGATCCTCGTACCGGCGCTTCTTGTCATCCGACAACGCCGCGGCTCCGCGGCCGCGGCGGGTAACCCGGTAGAGCAGGAAGGGCCGTTGGGCGTAAATCAAGGTTGTCCAATAGCGTAAGTGCAGCACGGCGACGGCTCGGCGGTGCGCCGGCGGCGTGCCGCTGCTCCAACGGAGGTGCGGCGGCAGCTTGTCCAGCCAGTCGCGCAGGTCAGCGAGGCAGGCCGTGACGGCGGAGAATGGGACGACCCTTCGCTCTGACAAGGCGGGCCCCACGTACAGCGTGTGCGAGACCTGTTTTTTGAGCTTGATGAGCGCCGCACAGGCGGCCTGGTAGCCGTGGGGGGTGGGACGACCTGGATCGAGGATGGACTCGCACGCCGGCGGGGTCTGGATGCCAGCCAGGTGGTCGACGATGGCGCACGGATAGCCGAGCTGGACGGCGACTTCGTGGTCGAGGAGATAGAGGGTCCACCACAGCCGCTGGGCGCGCGCGCGCGACACCGAGTCCTGGTTGTTGAGCGGTATGTTGCGGTGCAGGCCGAGCGTGTAGGCCATCCGCACGGCCATCCCCGTGATGAGATACGCCGTGACGGTAAAGCAAGACGACTGCAGCGCGAGCGACATGAGGCTCAGTGCCCGCACCGCGTCCGTGTCGGCCTCGTCGCAAACTCGGAGCCCCATGCTCTTGGCCATGGCGAGGTAGTCGGACGAAGTCTTCTCGTCTGCGTTGCATCCCCAGTCTCGCTTTCCGGCCGAGCAAATGGAAAAGATGCAGTACAGGCTGCACAGCCAGCTGGCGCTCCCGCTGCTTCCCATGCCGCGCTCCGCATACGTCTTGTCTACCAGCGTGTAGAATTGCTCGGGCGAGTAGAACCAGTAAATGGACTGGATCTCGTCAAAGAAACGCATCGCATATCGCTGGCAGACGTCTCGCGGCGGGAGGTATATTTCGCCCCCGTCTAACGCCGGTGTTGACTCCGATGCGATGCTTTCGGGTGTCGCGGGCGGTACCCTCGACTGGACGAGGGGCACCATGACCGTGGCGTCTGTCTCGTGACGATCTGTGCTTTGGGTCGGCGCGGCGGCCTGCGCAACAGCATTTGCAAACCGGACGTAGGAGTCAGCACCGACGTATCTGTAGCTTCCCCGAGCGTCGATGATCATGCAGCCCAACTCTTCCCGCAGCACCTCGCTCTCCTCGGTTTCGATGCCCGCCAGCGTCGTGGATGCAACGGACGAGATCTCGGCCCCTTGGTCGATCTCGGCGAGCATGGCCTTCATCGTCTTCAAGTCCAGCTCAACACTGGGCACAAAGTGGCGCAGTAGACGCATGCAGCACTGGTATTCTTCCTCTGACACTCGATAGTAGGGCCGTCGTTGCGGACGGGCACTTGTCGAGCACGTCCCTCCGGTCGATGTGCAGTATCGACATGGCCCTGCGCCTAGGTTGAATCCTAGTTAGCTTCCCCATCCCCAAAGGCTTTGATGGAGGCTCACCAGTTTGGACGCACTTGGTCTTTCTGTTTTTACAGGCGTCGCAGCTCTGTCGGGTGCGCATCCTCGCCACCATCGCGCCGGCGTGGCGTATTTGCCGCCTTGCTGTGGCAACTCGGCTCGCCGAAATATTTCAGGGGTAGGGGTCGGGAGGGGACGAAAAGGGTTTCTAAAACCACATGTGTCGGCTCGCGTGATGTATGCAAAGAAGAGAGTGAAAATAAAGATGGAGATCTTTGGAGGAGACATGTGAAGCTGAGAACCGGGAAATCTTACCCGATGCTGGTTGTCCCCATGTCCCATGACTTCACCACCCCCCACCGAGCTACTGAACCTGAAATTCCTGAGATCCTACGAAGCCACCAGCCTCACGCCCACCTCAGCCACATGCCCATTCTTTTCCGGCATCTAGTCGATTATGCACGTATGTACCTTGACTTTTCTTTCCATCATGATGCGTTTTTTCTATCAGGCACTGCAGTCCTCCCCGTTTCAACCGTGAACCTTGCTGCCCTTGTGGCAAATACCTGGCATGTATTGTATGTACATCGTACCTGGGTAAGGTACTTTCAATTCACATTTCGAGGAGTTCAAGGGCTAAATTCTTGTTACCTGCGTGCCTAGGAACCCTACTTTACAGCGACTTCCGCTCCTTGAAAACAAGCTCCAACTTGGGAATCTCAATGATGAAATGGTCCTTGGCGTCCTGCATAAAGGCCTCGCCGTCCTCGCCAGGCGCGAACTCGACGTCGAAGCGTGTCAGTACCTTGACGATCAGATTCCTCATCTCTACAAGGCTCAGCGCCCGCCCGATGCAGCTGTACGGGCCCAGCCCGAACGATGCAAACGCGTCCTTATGCTTGATCATGTCGGGCTTGCTGGACCAGCGTTCCGGAACGAAGTTGTCGGCGCGCTCGTAGCAGGCCTCGGACCGGCCCAGCGTTCGCAGGGGAATGACGACCGTGGTGCCTCCAGGGATGTAGCGGCCTGCGATGGTGAGGCCCTCGGGAGGGGTGACGCGTGGGTAGCCCGAGGGGATGGGTGGGTTGAGGCGCAAGGCTTCGTGGATGACGCCGTTCAGGTGCACGGCCTTGGCCACGTCCTTGGTCTCGAGATGGTCCTTGCCCGAAGCGGCCAGCAGGGGCTGGAACTCCTTACGAAGCTTGCGAACCTCGTCGGGGTACTTGGCGAGGTAGTAAAATATGAAGGTCAGCGTCGACGCTGTCGTGTCGGATC
>FJWA01003678.1_pt1 | contig 15315 bp, 8 predicted proteins | sample 1011891 | NCBI WGS metagenome assembly FJWA01 (sample SAMEA3912450, study PRJEB9761) | metagenome | biome: forest; material: soil | place: USA | collected 2011-06-22 | depth 0.1 m
GGCTAGGCGTGCCACACAGACACCAGCAAAGCCACGCGGCGACCTCGTTGGGCGAGGGGGCAGCCGTAACAGGTTGCCCCGAATCAAGCAGAGCAGAACGAGAGGTGCAGAGTGGCAGCGAGGGATCGACGCGGAATCGTGATTTGCGGTGGGCCGAGGACTGATGACTGCGGGCGCCAGTGGTGGCCCGTCAGGCGAGCCTGGCACATTGACTGGCTCCCGGGGAGGGAACGCGCTGACAGACTGTCCCGCCGTGTGAGTGGACAAAACAAAAGCTGGGGGATTCGCCCTTGTTTTTGCTGCCTTGCAGCTCCCATGTAAGTGGAGAAGCTGGTGTTGTTCTGGCGGATATCGAAGAGCCGTGCCGGGATGCAGTTGTGAGAGCCAGGCGGCAGTGATGGGATGGGATGTCTCAACACCGGCAAGCCCAAGACCCTTCTCGTTGGGATGGTTGATTCGTTCTCTCCTTGACAGAAGGGCGGGAAGGAGAGGGAGAGGGGTAGAATGGCAGGGGAAGGCCAACCTGATACACTCGTGTTGCTGCCAAACAACTCCAACCTCCAAAGCCTGCCTAGGTATTTGTAAGGGTTTTTTTCGGCCCTGGTCCTTTGGGCCATCCGTTGCGGCCACCGATTTCTTATCGGTCGGTACCTCATGGAGCTGACCAGATGACAATCCTCGTCGCCCGGGGGGTGGTAATGGGACCAGCTGGTCCGTCAGGAACCGGGGTGCAGGGAACCAGCAAGGGGGCCATGCTGAATGTGGTGTGCTAGGACCACAACGGGGCTTGGGTGATGCTTTCGTTCTGGAGATTGGTTGACTCAGAAATTCGTTCATAAATTTCTTTTTCGAGAAGAAGTGAAGAGGCAAGGGTAACGGTTTCGATGACGACCAGAGTTCCCCAACCGACTGGCAAAGGGAGACCTTTCGGTCCCTAGGTAGAGAGCGGTTTTGTGAGGCCTTGAGCGGCCGAAGACCGTGAGACCCAAACAACCGGCGCCGAGCGAGCGGGAACAGAATTGTGGCTCGCATGATGCATCAGCGGCACCTTGCAAGCCCTGCGAACCCACAGAACTAGTGCAAAAGGGGCGGCAAAGAATGACACCCGCTTGGCGAGCTTGGCGAGCACCGCACCAGCAGCTCCCCGGTTTAGCTCTGCAAGGTCATCATCGGCCTCGGTGGCTTTCGAACCACGGGGGTATCACAGACAGCAAGAATCGCGGCCGAGGACACCGCCGAGCACATCCCGGCCAACGGAGGCCCGAGCAGCTCGGCCCAAGGCGCGATGGCGAGAAACGAGCTGGCTGCCAGGCCGATGATGAAGATGCTGGATGTCGACTCGTTGAGCCGTGGAGGGACTGGCCCGGGCAGTCGAGGGTCACGTCAATAACGCTCATAAGTGGCCGATCCGGATGCCATCTGCCCGGGCTCCTTGTCACAATCCCGACGTTCGTTTGATGAGCTGGCAGCAAGGCGGAGCGCCTTGGGTATCCCGATGATGGCTGAGGAGATACTTGGTAGAGCCACACCCAGGAAGACCGCAGCAACGGATCCCCAGCTCCAGCCCCCATCCGTGACGGGTGCCCTGACGTGTCGAACCATGTGTCATCTGCCGCATGCACAGTGATGCATTCTGTACTTTAATACACACAGAGGGACATGCACAGAATACATAGCACCGGGTGGCCCGAATCGAGCCAGCGGTGGGAGGTGTGAGATGAGATCTGCGCGGGCTGGGTCGTCTGGGGTTGGCGGGGCCCGACAAGCATCTTTGTCAAGCAAGATCTGCTGGTGGTGTTGGCCCGACCCAGGAGCTGCAAGTTGGTTGAGCACAGGCACTGCCCGGCAGACGCGAGCGACCTGGGGTTGGCGGGATCCGAGATGTCCGTCATCACCCATGGCGGCGCGAAGCGGGTCTGACCACCACGCTGATGCCATCGCGACAGAAATGAGACCCCAAGAAAATTCCCGAGGCGGTCCGTCCCCCTACAAATAGGCTAGTCCGGCCGTGGTCACGAAGGAGCAAGCGAGTGATGATTAACGTTGGCTGGGATATTGGAATCCACCGCGAGCGTGAAAACCACGCGCGGGTCGCGGGGATGGCTGCCGGGCCCACGCGGTTCCTCGTTTGGTTCCTCTTGGTCCGGAGGACAGGGTGCGAGTGGAGCGGCAAGCAGAAGTGGCGGGATTCATCAGCGTCTCGTGTCCAAGTAGACGGCGCCAAAATGGGGATCCAGGGCTCGAGCCAGGGAAGCTCGTCGGTGAGCTCGACGTTATTACGAAATACTGAACAAGTACTCCGAAATGGGAGCAGAGGCAAGCAGTTGCTCTGTCTTGGCCCTTCGCTTTAAAATTTGGGTTTCCTTTTTCCTCTTCCTGCTTCCTCCTTCGATTCTCGCCCCATGCGCGTAGAGATTCCGAGAAATGCGAAGATTACGAATCCTGCTCTCCATGATCACTCTCAGAGCGAGCCACCAATTTCTGGCCGACGAGGAGCGAGGTGAATATTGATGTGGTATTGGCACTGTGTGCACTGAATTGGCGAGCTGCAGGCTGCACCGCGTGGTTGTGGAGCACCTCTGGCAGGAACCACGCCAAAGGGGACTAGCTGCTCCCGCCAGAACGTCTTGGGCCCTCGCCTGTCCGGTTTGCGCAACTGCGAATTCGCGGGAGACGGAACAGCCCTGCGCTAGACCACAAATAACGTCACTCAGCATTCAGGCATCCTCCTTGCAGGGCCACGACCCAGTCGAGCCAATGCAGCTCTCGTCTGCTGCTTGTCGACCGCCATCTGTTTTCTACTAATGAGTGGTCCAACTCTCCCCGCACCCACCTCGCCTCGTCTCATGCTCCGGGTTTCGGGTGCCGAGCCCGTGGACCAGCTTCCACACCGACCCCAGCACTCCCACACCCACACCCACGCCCAGACCCAGACACGCACACTGACACTGAGACACAAAAAAAGAATCATCAAGCTTGGGGAACCGGGGGCTCCGAGTCCAAGGCATCGGCCACGCCGCACAGGCCCTCTCGGGATTGCCAAACCCTCTGATGATCATCGGCTGGTGCTGCCCAGCTTCAATGCAGGCAGTCAGCGGGAGGACTAGCGCTCCACGCCGGCATGAGCCGCTTTCTGCGACGGCTGGTCGATGGAAGCTTCTTCAGATTCCATCGGGTCCCCGTCCCTGACTGGTTCCGTTCAAGCATTCGCTTTCGGCAACCGGACGGGTGGTTTTGGAGCCGGCTCGTTGACCAAGCACGCGCGCTGGCTTCGGATCCCCCACGTTGCAGTATTGTCCGCAACCCATTTCCATTCCTCCATCATGTGCCTCGGGATGTCGAGACCATCGTTACTTCGAGAGCCAACCCCCGCAGGTCGCATTGACGCCTGATGAAGCAATTCAACGGGCTTTGGGCTGCTGTGCAGATAATGCCTGTGCACCTGTAATTACTGGTAACGGTATTACATGCAACACGGGGGAGGGGGGTGGCATTGGGGAACGCAGCCGCTGATCTGAATGCTCTCCCGTTCGCCAGGCAGGAAGTCCTGCATCCGTTCTCAAGACGCTGCCGGCATGCAACCTCGGGACGTCGTCCACGCAGAGAAAATCCGTGCTGTCCACGAACCCCAGTGCTAGTACACCGCTCCAACACCACGAACAAGTACCGCGTCCCGGAGCTTCGTATCGGTCTGCTTTCTCGTGCAGACCGGCGCAAGCAAGGCACACCGACTCGCAGGGGTACGGAGCAGGATCGTTGCATCAGAGGCAAGGGGGGGTTCACCCAACAGTTTCTTCACCGCATCGGTTGGTGACCCCGGCCAGCGGTTAGTCGACTGGTGACGTGGTGAGAAGCAGCAGGCAAGACACGAATGAGACATATTCGAAAAGCAAGGAGAAGCCTCACGCTGATGACGGATTCCCCCCGAATAGGTCAGTTACACGTGTACGGCCCAAACCATCCATTCCGAGTAAATGTCTCAGCGCCCGACCCCCACGACAATCCAAACCACAACCCACCCCCTGCGGGACGAGATGGTGCACCCCGCGTCCGCGAACCCCCGTCAACCGGTCACGGGAACATCAGCTTTCCAAATGCTCCTCCTGAACATGACTCGGCAACGCGGGGGTACCTGCGATGTTGAGGCCGGCGTTGACGTTGCGTAACATACCGTATGCAGAATACTGCGCGCGGTCGAGGGGACGTGATGAGGTCCAACCGGGGCATCGGGAACAGGTGGCATGGGCCATCCCGGGCTTGCCTGTGAGAACATGCAGTGTCGATGGCATGCAGCGTGGTGTGGGGCCCTGCATGCGTCGGAACGGGCTGCAAACGCCCAAAACCCATCTTCTGGCACCCCTCCGACGCAGGCTTGCGCCTGAGCCCGACGCAACCCTGCCAGCAGGGACCGGAAAGTGGCCCAGGCACCGGCTGTCCAGGAAATTGGGATGGCACTCAGCTCCCGCCAAACATCAGGTTTCCTGCGAGTCAACAAATGAGTGTGACACAGCAGAGCGGGATGCGGGAGACATGTCACTCTGCCACAGATTAACTCCAATCAGCAGCTTCCGAATTCGCGTTCGACCAGGCCAGCGAAGCCAGGTTCAGCAGTTGTCACTTTCACAAATCTCGCTGTTGGGATCATGAAGACGCTTTGGAGATCAACCCACACAAGCCTCTTAACATTAACATGGCCAGAACCCAGAAAGGCGCAGGAACAGCATATTAATATGTAAGCGACCCGGCACCACACAAACACATATTGCCGGCAGGAAATAATAATCTGATATTTTCCCGCACGCGAACTGCTGATAGTTTATGAGTCGCGACTTGAACGACCTACGTACATACCTACTCGCAAGGTTCCTAATAACTCTTGTTGTTCCCCACGCCGAAAAGGAAGATGACGGGTGCAGAATGGAGTGTGAGCAGGGTGGCCAGAAGACCTTCTTTTGCTTACTGCACTCTGACAAAGTGTCGCGAGTCCCTCTCCCAAATGGCGTCTTGTTAAATTGTTCAGCGGTGGCGGGGTTACACTCCGCTCGGCGCTCACTGCAACGCCCGGCGGCAGGCAATCACTCACCAGGGTCACCATCCAGCTCAGCCATTGATGAGTCTTCTGAACCCACCAACCTTGACACTCGCACACGGCTGACCGTTGCTCCCTGCCGGGACGGGATTCCAGGCAGATAAACATATTCCACCGGCGTTTTCCCGGCGGCTGTCAAGGTCGCCGGCCGTAGCGGATCCGAGGGCCGACTTCCGGNTCCAGCAGGCGAATGGTTACAACCCCACGACCCGGGCCGTCCCCCTTCCTCCCTAGGCTCCGCATCTGAGTCCAGGACAGATCATAAAATGGCGCGGCCACGGCTCCAGTTGGTAGCTTCGTGCAAGCAGCTCGCCGTTTGCCAAAGCTGTTGGAGGAACCATCCGCCAGGCTGATCGTGGATCGTTGGTCCGTCGCAAATCACAGCTCAAGCTTGCAGTTTAAGGCCCACCACATCTCCACAGTGAACACCGTGAACACCGTGACCCCGCCAAAAACCACGACAACCGCAACAAGCAGCAATAATGGCAGATACCGCCCAGGACCTCCAGCAATGGCACGTCAGCGAGCCCTACTTGGAGACCCACTGCTCGCTCGGCGAGGGGCCCTTCTATGAGCCCGCCACCGATACGCTGCGCTTTGTCGACATCATCAAGCAGCAGCTCCACACCGTCTCCCTCACCAAGGGCCCCTCGTCGCTCAAGACGCTCCAGTTCAGCGAGTCCGTCACCGTCACCGCCGACATTGACGGCCGGGACCCGCAGGACGCCCTCCTGATCGGCGCCAAGCAGGGCCTGGCCGTGCTGGACCGTAAGACGGGCACGTACGAGTACGTGTCCAAGTTTGGCGAGGAGAAGGGCGAGCGCATCAGGAGCAACGATGGCGTGGTGGACCCGAACGGCCGGTTCTGGCTCGGGACCATGACTGACTTTGGGCTGGGACCGTTCCAACCTGAGGGTGAGCCTTTCCCCCCTGACATGTGTCGTCAATCCCCCTCCCTTCTCCTAACGCTTCCCCAAATAGGCTCCCTCTACCGCTTCAGCCACACCACCCCTGCCACGCGCACCCGCTCCGGGCTCACCATCCCCAACTCGGTCGGCTTCTCCCCGGACTCCCGCACCATGTACTTCACCCACTCGTCGGCCCGCGAGGTGTTCGCGTGGGACTACGACCCGGCCGACGGCTCCGTGTCCAACGAGCGCGTCTTCTACCGCCACGTCGGGCCCGGCGAGCCCGACGGCTTCCGCGTCGACACCGAGGGCAACCTCTGGCACGCCGTCTACGGCGAGTCGCGCGTGCTGAAGATCACGCCCGAGGGCAAGCTGGTCGGAGAGGTCAACATCCCGACGAGGAACGCGACCTGCTGCGACCTCGTCGGCGGCGGCGACATGGTCATCACCACGGCCGGGGACGATGAGGGAGAGGGCGAGAGCAAGAGGTTGGGCGGCGCTGTGTTCCGCGTGCAGGTTGGCGCCGAGGGGACTCCGAGGTTTGCGTTCAAGCTGGAGTAGGCTGTGGAGGTTTNGGAGGGCACTAGACCGGTCAGTGATAGACTTGAGCTAGAAAGTAGAGTAGACGAGATTTCTGTCACTCTCTGTAGTGGCGATAGCCCAACGCTTCTCGTTGTCAGTTGCAAAGTGCAAATCTGAATCATCTGATTGACCGCGCCGCAGCTGCGCCCCGCCCTCAGCGGTCTGTTGAGTGGCAGGGTTAGGGTTAAGACAAGGCTAACTTGGACCCGTCTTCGTCGCCTCANCCCCGCTTGCTGCCTGCTCCATCGAAAGCCGAACAAACTTCATCATCCAGCGCAGCAACCTCGCCCAATCCATCGTCATCGCCATGGTCGACGAACTCCCCTCCGACCTTTTCTCCGCCGTTGGAGAAGAAGATGGTGACTGGGACTCGCTCTTTGGTGGCGATGATGACACTGACCCGATTTCCTTCTTTACCGAAGTCGGCGCCGCCAGTGTCGAGCCAACCTCGCAAGAGCCCGACAGTGAGCTAGAACTATTTTCGCCGCCACAATATTCCCAACAGGCGGCTGACCCTGCTGCCCAGCTCCATTTTCCCGAGCTTCAAGCGCCAGGAGTGGCTCAATCGGATCACCAGCACACTTTCTCAATGCCGCAGCTCTTCCTGCCCGCTGTCCCTGATCCTCTCGGTGCCCCTTTATCGCACCGAGACGGACGCACTTCAGGTGACCTTGTGGTTAGTACCCAATATTCTGCCTATGACTCTCCCGGCTTTGGTCGAGCGACGCCGCCGCCCGACGATGCGGCGCTGGAAGCCGAACTCGAGAGCCTCTGGGAGTCCATGACAAGCCAAAAACAGCCCGTTAATGCTCAAGCAGGGAGTCAAGACAGCGACAGCACTCGGGATGACGATGTCATTCTTCCATCCCAGATCCCGGGATTTCGCTATGGCAATAGCAACTCCAACATGAGCATCCGGCTCCCTCGGCGAGTCGATCTCGACTCCAAGCTGGCTGAGGACCTGGCCTTCTACCTCACCCTCCGTAAGTCCCCTTCTCCACCTCCTCGCCTGTTTAGACAGGTCAATGGCTAATTGGACGCAGATCGTGACACCAAGTTTGAGCTTCTCTACGGCTACCTTGAGCTGGGCATCGGCGAGGGTAAGCGCCTTGGTGGAGAGATCAGAAAGCTTCTAAAGGAGCCGCCATTCGTCCAGTTCGTCCAGCAGCCCTTCACCCAGGCAACCGAGACCAAGAGGGCGCTCATCAGGACTGCATTATACATTCTGACCACCAAGGAATGGGGAAGAATGTGGTTCGGCTATGATTGCCAAACCGCTAAATCACGAACTCTCTTTTGGCCGACAGACTCGTCAATGTGAGCCCATTCTCCCGCGATAGTTCAGAGAACCTNCTAACACGGCTCTTAGTCTCCTCGCCGGCTTCGTCATGCTCCTCTACCGGTCTTACAGCAACCAGAGACAGATGCACCAGGCCGCCTTGCGTCATGTTCGATCCCACAACTCAGATGCCGCCCACTCACCACCGCCACCATCGCAGTCACCCTCCATCTCGGGCGGCAGCCCTCCTGAGAGCCCTTCGCCCGCCCCGGAGTGTCGAGATTTCTTCAAAGCCCTCGCCAACGACGCAAGCGCTGCGAAGAAGCGCAGGCGGACCGAGTCCGCCATCGGCGTCGCCACCCCGAACCCATACTGCCTCGACGTTCCCGCCAACGCCAGGCTCAAGTACCATGTCTACGTCAAAGACAAAGCCGACAGCAGCGATCTCGCAGCCCCGGCGACATACCGGCACACTGACTACATGATCGCGCGTGGCGCCTTTGCTGGTCTCAAAGCAGCATTCCAGGGGCAGGACCCGATTTTCGTGATCCAGATGCCGTCTGGGAGGAAGAGCATCACGAATGAAGACGAGTGGGAGCATGCCGTTCTTTCCGTCTACAATGCGAGACGCTCAGGCGGCGTGGTGGAGGTGGAGGTTTTTGTCTGAAGAGCTCCCAACGGCAGGAGAATGTGATGATTGTAGGATTGGCTTTGATGCATGTTAGAAGCAGACGGGATTCGGAGACTTGAGTGGGATTGGGATTGTCAAGGTATTTTCCTCGGAGTTGATATACCCTTAGAGACGGATGGACTTGGTAACTCCCTGAGGCGGATTACTTGTAGGAGCAACGATTAATGAATGAGTTTGGGGTTCCCAGCCATGAACGACCTCTCAGCATCTCTATGTTGGAATCCATTATCTCCTCATACCAGCTGGCATCAGTCAGCAACGTGTGGCGAGACAAGCCGAAGGCAAGGTAGCTTCACGTCCACATCAACTCGAGATGCTCACGCTTGCAATATCGTCGATTAATACCCAAAACCCATGTCTCAAAAAGAAGACAGAAAACAGACACTATACGCCTGTCTGCCTGCGTCCAAGCCAAATGGCAACTCCTCTCTCACCAGCCAAAGGCTGGCACAAGGGACCCAAAAACGCCAAGCAATGCCTCACTCCCCCCTTCAAGTCCCATAACCATACAAGTCAAGCAACAACTACAGACCACACATGCACGCTAAACATTACCCAGGCACCTCGGTACGTAGGATACCCAGAAAGACGCCAATGTAGGTGGGAATACCATCACAACCGAACCCTCCCCTCCCCATTCCCGCCACCAAACCATCTCCTCACATCCGAGCCTGCTCCCCCTCCTCCAGCGCCGCTGGTGCTACTACTCCCTCCACCTCCGTCACCCGTCATCCACTTGGGCTTCTTGATCCCCTGCCCGATATCCTGCAGCCACTTGGGCGTGTCGAGAGTGTCGATGGTGTTCTTGAGCCGGTGGCCGAGCGAGTCAAAGAACCCGTCGTCGTCGTCGGCATCCTGCGGCGCCGACGCGCGCCCGACCCGCCTCGCTGAAGTGTTGGCCTGGTGCGGGCGGCGGGAGGGTTCCGCGGTGGGGGAGGTGGCGAAGGGTGTTGTTGGTCCCCCGCGAGGACCGCTCGGGCGCGGGATGGAGAGGATGGGTGCGGAGTGGCTGCCGGTGCCGAGATCGGCGCGGCGGGAGCGAATGGATGCTGAGGTGCCGTTGAGCTCGCGCTCGATGAGGTCGCGGCCTTCGCGCCACGAGCCGGTGCCAAGGAGTTGGGTGGTGGCGTCGTCAGCGTCGTCGCCGTCGTCTAGGATGTCGGCGCTGAAGCCGAGGACGCGGCGGATCTTGCCGTAGAGGCCGAACAACGTGGCGCAGATGGGGAGGAGGATGAAGGCCGGGAAGAGGTAGTCGAAGCGCTCTCCGAGCGGGGTGAGGTCGATGAGCTGGCCGAGGAACTCGTAGAAGACCGTGTCGCGGTAGATGGCGCCGAGGAACGTCATGAAGTTGTACGTCAGGGGGACGCTGAGGCGTGCGACTTGGCTGGCGTACCAGAAGGCGGACTCGGGGGCGGTGTTGCGGCGCACGAGGGCGCGGCCGCGCCAGACCTTGACTTCGGTGATGGAGATGAGCGCAGCGGCGCACATGTAGACCATCCAGAGGGCTGCAATGACTTGGCCGGCGAAGCCAATTTGCCCTTTGCTGGCGACTTGGTGGTGGATGACGCTGTAGCGGATGACGGAGAGTTGGGGAAAGAGGCCCTTGACGATTTCGGACCAGACGATGCAGACGGAGGCCAGAGAGAGGATAGCAGCCAGGGCGATGCGGAGATAGGGGACCATGTGGTAATGGAAGAGGAAGCGCGTGTAAGGCGTGAAGACCGTGTGCCTATCCCAGAAGCTGGCGCCAGGGGGGCCATTGCCAAAGTTGAGTTTCTTGGACGCCGCTGAATCCAGGATTGCTTGTGTCTCGACAGCGTCTTGCAGCAATTTGTTCCACTCGTTGAAATATCTTGACCGGGCATGCTTTGCCCTGACCAGACGCCTGGTAAGCTCAGCCAGGTACTTCTCGGTGATGACATTCGGGAGTGGACTCTGGTTCCCGGAGCCTCGGACAACACCTGGGCGGCCGGTTTGAGACTCGGGTAGGTTCGCCATGTCGACCAACTCCTCGACCCAGTCCTCGAAGAAACTGACGCTACCGCCCTTGCGGCGACTGAGCTCGGCCACCTGCAGCTCAAGGTCCTCGAGATCCATCTCGGCGTCATCCATCTTCTCGTAGACTTTGGGTGCCTGCGACTGGATCCGACGCAGCCTGTCGCTAATATTCGCGTTGCGGAACAGCCGGCGAGGTATGGAAACGAGGCCGTGGCCCATTAGGTAGATGACGAGGATCAACCCCCAGCAGTATGCGAGAGCCATGACGGTGCCCTTGAGGGACGTGAAAAATTGACGGTAGGATATCAGGACGTAAATCAGACCGAGAGCTCCGGAGCCAAAGACAATGGCATAGTACTGTGCGTTCGCGCGGAGGGAGTCGAGCACCTTTGCTTTCGGTTCGCGGTGTCCGGAGTCGGAATACTCGGCCAGGATGGGAAGAATGAACCTAGGGGAGGTCAGAACCCGGATACAGAGGCATGCAAAACGAGTAAGGGGCAACGGGGCAACGGGACACGGCGCATACCAGGTCAGGGCAAAGGTCAGCCAGTACGTGATCCTCCACGAGACTGTCAGCGCCCTTGGGTCCAGCCATATCCCCCGCGCATCGGTGTCATCGGTCATGGCGCTGGATGCCAGGTCGATGGGCACCAGCAAGACCATGCTCGCGGGAAGCCATAGCGCGAAGAAGATGGGCACGAGGAGGTAGGCGGGAGTCGTGCGCAGCGGGAGGAAGTATCGGAGAATGAGGAGGACGACGACCGAGATGCCGAGCAAGGCAACCAGCGCAAAGATCACGGACGGCACGGGCGACGGCGACACCGCTATCTCGATCATGATGGGCAGTGGGCTCGATGTTGCATGTCCGCAAGGGGTAGGGGGTTTGTTGAATTTGCTGTTCGCGTTTGGTGGTGATGGATCGGAGGACTCTCGAGGACTGTGGCTGACGCAAACCATGTGACGGTTGGAGCCTGTGATTGAACGTTATGTCACAGCAACCAACCCCTGTGGGCAGAGCGGCAACGGCCCGCTTATCGATAGAAGGAACCCGCTGGGCAACGCTGCCCGCGGCATCACGTTATCTTTAGGGTTGGTTTTCTATTGGCCGAAGTGCAGTCGCCGTTCACGACAATGACGTGCATCAAGCTTCCGGCAACGAAACAGCTGCACCAGTATCGCAGCCGAGCCAGCTCAAAGGAGACAAAGCCATGAGCCGAGGGTTACACTCGGGAGACTCGGGAACCTCCAGCCCCTACCGCTAACCCCCACACATGTGCATTCGTTGTTGATAAGCCGTGTCTTCCGTACTGTGTAGCGATCCATCACCCGCAGCAAACCGGAGACAGGCCGAGGACGAGGATTAGGACGCAGATAAGATGGCGTCTCTCCTGCCGCGGGCCTCGTGCGTTTGGAAGGGGTTGAGCGGCACCACCAGAAACCAACCGAGGGGAATTGTCATCCTGGGCACGTTCCGCAGCTTCTCAATCACACCGCAAGCCAGACAGACGAAACACAACAGCTCGAAGATGGAGGTGGAACTCACAGCGCCAAACGGCAAGAAGTGGACCCAGCCCCTGGGCCTCTTCATCAACAACGAGTTTGTCAAGAGCAGCAACGGGCAGAAAATCGCCTCCGTCAACCCCGCGTGCGTGAACCAACCACTCTCGCCGCAGCGCGGCACTCGGCGCTCGGCACTCGGCGCTCGACGCTCAACTGCCTGCTAACTCTGCTCCAGCACCGAGGAGGAGATCTGCTCCGTATTCGCCGCGACGGCCGACGATGTCGACACGGCAGTGGCTGCCGCCCGCACGGCCTTCAAACACTCGTCGTGGAAGGCCCTCTCAGGCACGGAGCGCGGCGCGCTGATGATGAAGCTGGCTGATCTGATAGAACAACATGCTGCAATGCTAGCGACCATCGAGTGTCTCGACAACGGCAAGCCGTACTCTGTCGCCCTCAACGAGAACGTGCCCGAGGTGGTCAATACGCTCAAGTACTACGCCGGCTACGCCGACAAGAACTTTGGCCAGGTCATTGACGTTGGCCCGGCCAAGTTTGCCTACACCGTCAAAGAGCCCTTGGGTGTCTGCGGCCAGATCATCCCCTGGAACTACCCGCTCGACATGGCCGCCTGGAAGCTCGGCCCAGCCCTGTGCTGCGGCAACACGGTCGTCCTCAAGCTTGCCGAGCAGACGCCCCTCTCGATGCTGTACGTAGCGCAACTGATCAAGGAGGCCGGCTTCCCGCCCGGCGTGGTGAACATCATCAACGGCTACGGACGAGAGGCCGGCTCGGCGCTTGTGCAGCACCCGCACGTGGACAAGATCGCCTTCACCGGCAGCACGGCAACCGGAAAGGAGATTATGAAGATGGCGGCTGCGGGGATGAAGAACATCACCCTCGAGACGGGCGGCAAGTCGCCCCTCATCGTCTTCGAGGACGCCGACCTCGACCTCGCTGCCAAGTGGTCGCACATCGGCATCATGAGCAACCAAGGCCAGATCTGCACCGCGACGTCGCGCATCTTGGTCCACGAGAAGGTGTACGACGAGTTCATCAAGAAGTTTAAGACGAAGGTCCAGGAAATTTCAATTGTCGGGGACCCGTTCGAAAAGGCCACGTTTCAGGGGCCGCAGGTGACCAAGGCACAGTACGACCGGGTGCTCTCGTACATCCAGTCCGGGCAGGAAGAAGGCGCAACCATCGCATTGGGGGGTCAGCCGGCGCCGCACAAGGGTAAAGGCTTCTTCATTGCACCGACGGTGTTTACCAATGTGAAGCCCACCATGAAGATCTTCCGCGAGGAGATCTTTGGGCCCTGCGCGGCCGTTGTGGCCTTCGCCACTGAGGAAGAGGCGATCGAGCTGGCCAATAACACGACATACGGCCTGGGGTCGGCGCTCTTCACCAAGGACCTGGTGAGGGCGCACAGGGTGGCCAGGGAGCTCGAGGCGGGCATGGTCTGGATCAACAGCAGCAACGATTCCGACTTTAGGATCCCGTTTGGAGGCGTCAAGCACTCGGGCATTGGCCGGGAGCTGGGCGAGGCGGGCCTGGCGGCGTACTCCAACGCCAAGGCGATCCATGTGAACATGGCGGCGTGATGGAGCAGAATGAACTCGACGGGGGATTTGTGAACGCTAGTTACTGGTTTAAACTGTTCCCAGTGTGCTACTTTCATCCTCTTCCCATGCTAGGTGCCTTAGCTTCGGCGGTACTCGGTGCCCCTGAACAGAAACAACAAAAGGAGAGTGCCAAGACGCCGACGTCATGCTTAAATGTCGCCCAAGCTGGAGCTCAACCCTGTCATTCCCCGCCAAGAGCAGCGGCCGGGCCGACTTGGAGAGTCGCATGCTCTGATTGGCCCGATTCCGTCAGAGGCCAGACAAGAGGACGCAAACTCCACGCCCAGGTCTTGGTTTGATGCCTCCTCGTACATCTGTACACACCATCGTCATCGACATTATTTGTTCACTATTTGTTCACCAGTGCCAGCCCCTCGAATCAACTAAGCTGCCCTGTGGCCCCTCCATCTCTTTTCGCGACGCCCTCGCACAACCACCGCGCACGAACCCCCCGAGCAACCGGCGCACTCCCCAACTTACGACTCAAATGGCGCCCGCCATCCCGTCAGCCGAGCTGCGGCTTTCGTATCCCCTATACGCCCTCGATTTCGACCCCGAGGATGCGGACCGTCTTCTAGTCGGCGGCGGTGGCGGTGCTGCACGGAGCGGGGTTGGGAACAAAGTCAGCGTCTTGGATGTCTCCCACGGAGACGCGCTGCAGGTCGTCTCTGAGATCGAGCTGAGCCGCGACGAGGACAGCGTCAACACGCTCGCTGTCGGGTCTCGCAGGAAAAACGCCATCGCGTTTTATACCGGCATCAACTCAGCCGAGGACGACCTGAAGAAGGGAAAGAATGAGCACTTCAGGGTCTTTGCCGCCGACCTGCCCTCCAAGGCCAAGGCCGCGCCCAAGATCACCGAGCTCTCGCGCTCCGCCTTGTTCTCGACCACAGACACCGAGGCATATCAAAGGCTGTTGAAGATATCGGGTCCGTTCGGCGCCGCCGCGACAGGGACAACTGGCCGCTCCAAGGACGCTCAGATTGCCATCTTCGACCTTGCTGCGCCAACCAGCAGCAGCCCGGCCCCGAAGCTCAGAGGAGAGGTGGAGCTTGCAAAGGAGGCGGTGGACATGGACATGATGCAGATCTCAGATGACGAGCATCAGCTGATATACTGCGACGACTACGACATCTACACCCTAATCATCACGAAGAAGAGCATCAGCGGGCCCCATTCCGTCTTCACAATCCCGCACGACGTGGCGACCGGCGCCAAAGACCGCCCATCCTTCCGGTGCATACGCTTTCTGACTCCGACCTTTGTGCTGGCCGTCGCCAACCTGCCCAAACCAGGCGGCGCAGTCCTCCAGGGCTTCCGCCTCCCCAAGATACCGGACCTCGGAAAGGAAGAGAAGGAGGGGAAAGCCCGGCTCGCCGTCGTGACGCACCTCCCCAAGAGCGTCACGCGCGCCACGGGCCTGGCCGTCCGCAACCTCTCCCCGCCCGCGACGCCCTCGGCTCAGCAAGAGGACACCCAGTTTGCCATTGCGGTGACGGGCCAAGACAGCTCCATCACACTCTTCACCCTCGAGCATCAAACCCTCGGCGCCGTCAACCTCATCGCCAACCTCCACCCCGTCACGACCCTCAAAGAAGTCCACCTCGGCCCCATCTCCGGCCTAGCCTTCTCCCACCCCACGC
>FJWA01003903.1_pt1 | contig 15267 bp, 7 predicted proteins | sample 1011891 | NCBI WGS metagenome assembly FJWA01 (sample SAMEA3912450, study PRJEB9761) | metagenome | biome: forest; material: soil | place: USA | collected 2011-06-22 | depth 0.1 m
TGCTCCTAAGCAACGGCCAATGCCTTCCTAGCCGAGAGGCTCTGGAAGTGAATGTGCTAAGTTAGTCTCGACTGCAATTTGGTGCGGGCGTCTTCAGCCCTGGTGACCGCCTCCCGCAGTGCCCTGTGGCCACCATGGTGCCAGCTCGTGGAAGGCGATCGGCACGTGGCTCGCGGGCACAGTTCAAAACGGTTGGAGTCGGCCGTTAGTCAGCCTTGAGGAAAGTTGACGCTAGGGGCCTCGAAGGCCCGCGCATTTTGTTGGCCGACTGTCGGATCCGGGGAAGGACACCTCGAGCACACACCATGTCCGACCGACGGAGGCGGGCAGCGGTAATTTGGGCGAGACATGCCGAACGAAGTTGCTACAACGGGCAGCTACCAGCCATAAGGGGTCTGTCTATCTCGTGGACTCGCTTCCTCCGCGTCCAGAAGCCCTCGAACGTTATGATCTGGCGGGCTTGAGACGAGAAGACATCACCCAGCGCAAGCGCCATGACTCGTTTCCCGGCATCACCTTGATGTAGCAGGATCACCAAAGAGCACACACTGGCTGACTGTCTCTCTCGTCTCGTTTCCTCGAAAGTCCCTGGCGGCTCTAGCGACCCTGAAGGGCCTGAGGGGACTCCACTCGTCGCCGCCGCGAGGCGGTCATCCCATGCTGGTAGTCCGTCTTCTCCCGACGGCGGTCGTCATTGCAGGCGCGAAACAAACGACATGTCGTCAGTGGTTCTGGGTGCCGCGGCGAGTATGCTCCATTCGAGCGAGCGTAGTACCGTTGTCGGATGGCGGGACCTGGTCCCCCACTCCTTCGGCGGACGTGGCGGAGGCGATGCTCGCTCCAGCCGTGGGGTTGGTGTTTCACACCACAGTACCATCGTTGTCCTCGACGCTCCATGGCAAAACTTCGGGTGGTGGGCGGGGACACAGGACACCGTAAGTCCCAGAGGCCGCATCGCGCCAAAGGGAATCCCGAAACCACATTTGCCAACCCGCTTGGTTCAAAGCTGGTGAGTGTGACAGAAGGCACCGTGTGGATCACATATCCCCTCGCTAGAGACCTTCCTCGTCGTATTGTGTGCCCATCGGTGCCAAGAGAGGCATGCACGAGCCCGACGGACGAGTAGTCAAGATGCGGTTGTTGTGGATCCGCAGAACGCCAGCTGGTGTGCGTGCGGAGCAAGACTAGCATTGCGGGCCCACCTCGCGGCGATCTGGTCGGCGATATGGATCAACTGCCGACGGGTTTCTGCTCCTCCTCGTCGGCGCCACACAGTGTGTGCACAGACAAGAGCCATGTCGTCACCGCCCACCGCCCACCCGCCCGCTCCGGGATGACAGCCGCAATCGGCGCCGCGGATGTGGGGAATCAGACGGAAGCAAGGGGAGAGTGCAGGGAGTGACTGCTACGAATAAGCTTTCTCGGGGCTTTCCAGAGGGCATCGGGTCAAAACACCGTTTCGCCTCGCGTCATGGGTTGAGCCGTGATCGATCACCACTGGCGTCCACGCCAGCTTGCCTAGCGCGTCCCGCCTCGTGGCGTAAGGATGAACCTTGGGGATGGGTGGATGGGGCGACGAGTCCCAGCTCTGTCCTCTCAAGATTCTGCAGCTCCACCTCGGGCTAATCCTTACCCTTCCATATCATATACCGGGAACCGAGGGTTTAGGTAGCTAAGTATAAGTCGCGCTGGGCCCTTGTGGACGTGGCTCATCCCGGAGACCCTCGCTCTCCCCTCCTCTTACCTATAATAACTTTCACACCCCCCCCCACTCCTCTACCTCTCATTCCTTTCTACGGATAATCACCCACCAGCGACCATCGTGTACAGTACGACAACTTTGTCTCAAAAACCGACTGCCATCCACCTACACACACCTTGTCGACCCTTGGGCGCAAAGTTCGCCGTTCTTCGGACAACACAGAGACAGCCGAGTCCGACCATGTCACCACGACCAGTCCATAGAGAGCCGCCGTCTAAATCATCCAAGGGGAAAGGGAAAGGTGCGTCTGCTGGACCCTAGCTGCTACTTCTTGGCCGACATTCTGCCTAGAACCCCGACATAAATTTGCTGACTTGACGATGATTGTGTGAGAACAGGCGCCAGACGCGTCAGCAACCTCTCGGAAGAGCAGCGGAACAAGAAACGAGAGAACGACCGAATAGCGCAGCAAAACATACGGCGCCGCAACAAGGAGCTGATCGAGAAGTTACAGGAAGAGGTGGACTTTCTCAGGAAGCTGGACCGAGTCGACCTGGTGAAACGACTGATGAGGCGGAACAAGGACCTGGAAGACGAGGTGTTCATGTTGCGGAAAACCCTTTTCCTACACACCGGACGGCCTTATCCCGCATCAGGTACGTCGTTCCCCCGTCTGAGATTATCCACCCGTCTTCCCACACTAACTCGGCCCTGCGCAAAAGGTTTCGACGTGGATGGGCTACCCCCTGGAGGACACGCCGGCGACAACTATGTGCCACACAGCTTTGGATCACCGTATCTCGGCGCCGCACACCCCTACGACCAGTGGCCAAGCAGCGTCGTGCCCGTCCCGCCCTCGGTCACAGTGCACTCGGTGGAGTCGAGTCCCGGCGCGTCCGGGCCAGGGGAGGATTTCACTCCGTCCTACGTGCACACGAGCATGCCGGTGATAGACGGGCCGGCCATGGCGAGCAGCACGCCAGCGCCCAGCACGTCGGCGCCCAGCAGCCTTGAGTCGTCGGCTAAAGCAAAGTATCGGGAGCTTGACACAGGTAATGGCATCTCACCCCCCCGCCCTCTCTCTCTCTTTGATGACCTTTCCCGCTGACTGGAGTCCTCTTCAGGATCCGCAACAGTAGCAAATGGCTACCCCAGCAACAACGCGCAACCACCTTCATCGACGTACCTGCAAGGGTCTCCGTGGTCTATATACCCGGCCGCAGGCACATATTACCAACAAGCCACGGCCATCTAACACCGGAATTCTCGGAGTGGATGGCCGGTGAGTGGAGTGGTGGGAGATAGAATGGAATGATGAGTATGATGATGTTTTAAGGACACGGCTGGTCACGATGTTGGGAATGAACTTGGGGCGGCGTCTTGGGTTGTCATCATATGGCGTCTTGTTTTTCTGGGATTTGGGGTGATGAAGATGAAACGATGGCGTTAAGAGGGTGATTTACATGGGATAGACGGCATTGGGTTCAGCATGCGCAACGGCGTGTCGCAACAGGGGGTTTACACAGGAATATTCAGGGCCGCCGGGCACGAACATGGGATATGGATGAGATGAAGGGTCAAGCTGGCCTTGTACCTACTTCTGGCCAGCTTTAAAAGGCAAACAACCACATCGGCCGCTGTCTACCACTCACAGCTGTTTTCTCACAAGTGTCCCAGCTGTGTGCCGTCTCTCTGGCCAGTGGCGCCGATGTGCTTAGAAATTGCTCGGTCATTCTGAACGGGAGCAAACCCAACGCCTCAGGACTGCGGCGTCACAGGCCCGGCAGCGCCGTCCAATTCGCTCATTGTGGAGCATGCTGCATGCTTCTCCCGCCAACCGTAATCTTTGAAATAAAAGGTTGTTGAGAAAAGACTGGGCCAACCCTGCGCACGAGTTTATCCACTCCTTGTGAGCTGGGCCAGGATGTCCCGGAGACGCTCAACTGCCGTCCTGGATGGACGAGGAAGAGGCGTGTGCATCCGTTGGTCCACCCATTGACACGCAGGGTGCAGAGGGGCTGGAAATAAAATAGCCCGTATCCAAGACGTGAGCTGTTGTCGACTCAACTTGACTGCGGCAGGTGCCGCGTATTGGAGCCTCGACGTCTTTTCAAGCTTTTCGGTTAGGATACTTAGCGCTGTAACCCCCAACAGGAGCAGGGCACGGATGGGCGATGCCCCACCGCTTTCGTAGCAGTGAACGACGGTCTCCAGTAGCTTACGGTGACGACAACAGGTGTTGTTCTGTCCTTTCGCAGGCGTTGCGGTTATACCACACCACTATGTAGACCACCAGAGGAATGGGCCAAAACAACACAGGTGGTTGACGGGATGGATGCTCCGCAGCGGAAAGTGCCGGTGTCGCTGGACACGGTGTGCAACCCTTTCCACATACACCCAACGTGCGCCATGTGCGGGATGAAACACAAGATGAGACCACACTCACAACTTCTCCGATGGTGGGCTCTGCCGCACGCAATAGACGGAAGTTGCCGATAAGTCCTGTCTACACAGGATCGATCCATCCCTGCCGTGGGCAGTCGGCTATCACCAGAGGCTGTGTTAGAGAGCCCAGGGGACGGAGAGAGGAGCGAGAGGCGTTGTTGGCTCTGACCTCACTACGGCCAAACACCAGCAAGGGATGCCGCTCCAGCAGCGTGTTAGGTAGATCTGTGCGTCAACGACTGTGTAGGGTAGCCTTGCCAGAGCTCTATCCACTCTCGCCGTTGCCCATGCTCATTCATAGCAGCAATGACTACCATCCTTCGCGCTCACCCCTCGAGGATGTGGGCGATCGTACATGGGTGTTGGTGCATGCGCTAGATCTCAACTGCCGCAGCCTTGGGATCGCCCGGCAGGCGATGATGATGGCAGGTTTGCACATCGTGGCAACGCCGATCAGCGCGAGGTCTTGGTGATGATGAGGTTCGAGGGACTGCTCCGCTTCTGGGCATAGCATTCCGTAAGGCACGAGCCGAGGACGGGTCGCCTTCACGCAAACCAGAATGCCTCTCCAGGGAGAGTGACGATACCGCGGGGCGAGAGCTTTCGAGAAAGACCCACACGAAGATCAGCAGGACTATGCACGGTGGCCTTTCGCTCCTCGCGCTTTGGCTCGCTGGTCGGCGAGAGAGAGTAGGGGGGATTCCACGCACGGGTCTCGCACGCCATGGCTCTCGGCCGCCGCCAGAAGCGATGACCCCTGCTGCGCCCGCCCGCCGCCGTCGCAGGATCGCCGCGGCCGTCGACTGGCATCGCGGAGACACCTGGGCTGGGAATCTGGCACAATCCAAGTCCACGTCGAGTCGGAGATAGGGGCCCTGGTAGCCGTGGTTGCCTCGCCGGGAGCGGGAGGCGTTTCCGGTATTCGGCGGAAGGACGAACGATGAGTCNGTCGTCAAAGGAACAGCAAAGGCTGCCGTTGCGTCTGCAGGGAACGAGTTCCGGTTGTCCGTCGTGGCTCAGCCGGCCTTGCGCCACGATCACAGGGGAAAAGCCGCACCAGCTCGAGCTTCACCAACTCGGGCTTCTTTCGGCGAAGCGCGTGCATGAAATCAAGGGTTCCCTGGTCTTGTATGCCGGGGGGCCGCGAGTGGAGCTGGCAACCGTGAGCTCGACGCCGTCATTGAAGAATTCTGGCCACCAGATCTGCTGCTGCGTGTGGCTGTNAGGGCACAGCAGGATGACGAGGACGGGTCGCGGGAGCCAGCTCCGGCTGATGATCTCGCGTTTTCGGGGCATCGTGTCCGGGCGGCGGTGCTGAGAAGCGCATTGTGGCAAAGAGGTCGCCCCTCGACGGCCGGTTTTCGGTGTGCCGCGCAATCTTTTTTTCTCCATGGAGCCCGAGAAAGGCCATCGTCAACCCCCGTCGCCTGGCGGTCCGTGATGCCCGGCGGCAATACCACGGCCTCCATTGGCCTTGCCCCGGATTCTCTCCAGACTATCCACCAGCGGCCCGGGCGAATGCAAAGAGGGAGGCGAGGCGGCAGCTGCTGGCTGGCCACCGGCGAAGGACCGGCCCTCGCACCACCAACCGAGTATTCCCGTGTCGACAACAAGGCGCTAAGACTGTGAACCCTGTCTAGGTCCTGGCGTGCGGATGACTCGGGGTTTGACAATCGAAAGGTACAGGGACCTGGAAGGAAGGTTGGGGTTGATCATCGGGGGTGACGAACCCCTTTTCCGTTGCCAGGGCCCCGCCTGAATCCACGGATCCTTTGCGACCGCGTCAGCAACATTCAGAGCAACACGAGCAAAAACATATTTACATATGCATTTTATTAGTATTATTATCTTGGCTCATTGGGAGCAATAATCGGTGTGTGGNGAGAGGAAGGAATTGATCGAGGTTGCGCAAGCCTTTGCATGTGGTTGGCCTTGTGAGGTGGTGTTTCTGCTGCAATTCGTATCGTGAGAAGAAGATCCACCCGTTGAAACCTTGAGGCCGCAGTTCCCGGCGCTAGCGACATTTGGGGTTTAGCGCTGGTCATCACCCTGCAGATCACCCACGCCGGAACGGAGGAAGCGATGAGGTTGGAACCTCTTCTCTTGCCTGGTACACACGCCCTTGCACATGNTGGCACACATCCACCTGGTTCAAATATCACGCAAGACACCAACAACCGACCACAAGAACAAATTTCCCTGACTGGGTGGCTACCGCATCTTCCAACCCCAAAACCCACGCGTCTCCCATGCCCAATGTCCATCCATCCCATTTGCCCCGTCTGCCAATATCTCCACGAAGACACCGAATCCCTTAACCAATCCAGCCACCAGCTTGCCAGCACGCCGTGGCGCTTGCCGAGTTGGTGACGGTGGTGTACTGGGTTTGTCTGGGACACCTCGGTAAGTACCTAGACAGCAACGTCACCGGGGGGGGGGAGGACGAGGAAGCAAACATACCCGACATACACGGTCCCTGTCAGGTGGCTGGTGATGTAGACTACGTTGGTCGACGTCACTGCCGTGGGATTTCCCTTGTTGACCGTCACGGTCACCCCGGCGGTGCCGCCGGCGCAGACGGTCGAGGGAGAGGGTGTACTGGTTGGCCACATGTCAGCGTGAGTTCCAATTTATTGGACGGCCGTTGGGAGGAAGAAAGGGACAAAAGAGTAGGTGTTTGGTGAATTCGTACACTGTGGCCGTGGTTGTTTTCACGACTATTCCCAACGTCAGCGGGTGGACAGGGGAACTGGGGCTGTCCGTAGTTCTCACCAAGTTCGGTGGTTGTGCTGCCCGGGACTGTGGTTACGACCGTGCGCGTGACTGTGTAGGTCGTCTCCGTGTACGTCGAGGTGACAGCGGCCACCGCCGCGATGCCGGCTGTAGCGGCTAGGGTTATAGCTGCCGCTCTCTTTTCTGCAATGTTGGGTCAGCACCACCCGGGGCGAGAGAGAGATGGAGAGAACCGGGGACCAACGTTGCGGGTAGTGGCAGNTGGCTGTCGACGTAGCTGTGGTTGTCCAGAAGCTTGTTATTTGGCCATCAATGGCTGTCCTGACTGCCGTAGAGGTGATAACCACGGTTGGGCCTTGCACATAGTTCGTCACGGTCCGAGTCGCACCATTGCAAGCGGTGGTGATCGTCCGGGGAATGGTGATGAGGGTCTCGGTCAGCACGAGGGTAGTCAAGACAGCTGGGAAGTNGTCAGCTCGATCGGCTCAAAGCCACGGGGATACGGTTCACATACTCTGGGCCCTGGCTGTGCTTGTGTACCCGACCACAACCGTCGGCGTGGCCTTGGGGGGGTTAGCAAGCCAGTTGACGGTGTTCTGGCGAGTGATGGGGGAAGATACATACCGTGACCCACGTGGTTTGTGGCACACCGACCCTCAGCGTGATGGTCCGCTGAGAGGAGATCTGACGGCCGGATAAGACGATCTTCCAGGTTCCGGATGTCATGGCGGAGAAGGGGATCCCGCTAGATGAGCAAGTCAGCAACGGAGTCGGGCCAAGTCGTATTCTCGTGGTGCCCTTACCATTGCGATGTTATTTGGGTTCCAGCGGGCGTGGTGCTGATGTCGGAGCAGGCATACACGCTGTTATCTGGCGCGACCAGGACAGGACTGATGGTCTCCTGGGAGCATCCTACACTAAAGTCAAAACCCCGTCTCTTACCCCTGAGCTGCCCCAACCCACCAGCCTCCTTGCTGACTTACCCTGGAAGACGGTGATGAAACTAAANTACTGGTTNGACGTCCGGTCAATGTCGTAGGAACCACCACTGGCAAAATCGACGCCGTAGCTCGTGCAGTCGGCGCTGGCACGCAAGGCCAGGAGCCCGAGGAGCAACCACATGTATCTGAGGCCTGTGTAATCCATTATGGCTTGCTGTCGAGCGCCGGGCATTTGTCGGCCGCGAGGGTNTCACTGCTGCAGCACGTCGACAGTGAAGACACGGCGCGTCCCTTGGTATTTATCTACCCGCGCCAACACCGATCCGGGACCGGGTGAANGGGATAGTGGTGGCTGCCCGCGGTATATTGATGAGGATGTCCGTCCTTCCAGTCAGCGCGAGACCGCTCGCAGCATCTCGCCCGGAGTCCCCTCGCGCCATCGTACCGGATGCCAGTGGGGAAAGTGTGCTGGCTTGGTCCGCCTGCGTGAGAGAGGTGCAGAGATAATAACCGGACGGGCCAAGGGACAAGCGACACGGCAGAGACGGTGGCAGCCAAATGAATCGGCCAGCCCATGTTCCTGGTTACTCTACAGTGTAAGTGTGTACAGCGGCCACTCGGAGGAGTGCGCATGTGTTCGTGCCCGAGGCACCGGCATGGTGGAGGGAAGCCATGAACATGGGCTCCTGAGGTCCAGAGTCAGCCAATATTCCGATAGGCGTTATCAGATCCGGATGGAGTCGCTGGGTTTTTTGAGGTGCATCATACACCGAGCAAAATACAAGGCCTGTACATACAAGGTAAAGCCCGTGGCCTGTTGTAGTAATGCGAGCAGGTCTCCTATGGAACAGACGAATACCGCGGAGCGATGGACGAACTCAAGCCATGATCACCAACCACATCGAAAGAGGCGGGGAGCGCGGGCGGCGATAACTTAAAAGATAATATGCACCCGCGTCCTGTGTTCCTGGCGCGGCCTAAAAATAGGGCGCATCCCGGAGGATTCCAGAATCGCGGGATTGCGGAAACCGGATATTGTCAGTTCTGTCGGTTGTGGCTCATGAGGAGGAGCTCTGATATAAGCCCAACCCCACCGGCCGCTCTGAGCAGGCAGCCTCCATCTTGTCGAGAACAAAAATACAATGTCGGGAAAGTGGGGGTGTGTGGGCGTAATCCGTGTTGTGCTTTTGCGTGTGGTGCTGCTGTGTGCGGTACGACCGCCTGAACCGCCGCATGCAAATCCCGAGTCGCGATGCCGAGACAAAGAACCACTGAACCATGGTGGTTTACAGTTCCTGTCTCTTGATTCAGAGTAAATATACCCACCTCGGTTCAATGACGGAGCGAGACGGAGCGAGACAGGAGGGAGGGAGAGAGAGATTGACCATTCCCGGCGCGTCTCCAGTCTCCACCACCAATCCACCACCAGCATGGCATCCATCTCTTATCTCGCCCTCCATTCCGACCAGCGCTCACCGGGTATTCCGTAATCACAACATTTTCCAATGCTTCTGGTGTCCAACCCCCCGAAATGAGCCCGCCACACTCGATACGACTCCCCGGCCCGGGCATTGTCCTCGATGCCGTACCCCTCACGCCCGAAGCTTTTGCGCCATTCGGGGACGTGGTCGAGAATCCGCGCCCCGGCCTCCACCCCTCGTCCGCCGATAAGCAACCATCATCCCTTCCCTTCAGCGCCGTAACCGCCAATCAAGGCTCGGCCATAAAGTACCAGCATGTCTCGCGCCAGATAAACCTGTACGACCAGGCCCCCAGCGGCCGTCCCGGGTCCGCTCTCATGAGCATGTTCGTGTGCGCCGCCCGGGCTCGCATCCCGGACCCGCATCTGGCCTCGGCTCCGATCCCGGGCCGGAACCCATCGTCCACATTCCCCATCACCGTCCTCGAACGCCACCCCTTCACCACCCAAACCTTCATTCCACTCGCCGCCGACCCAACGGCACACTACCTCGTCCTCGTCGCACCCTCACTCCCTCCTCCTCTCGAAGCCGACGAGGCGGCGGCTGCGGCCGCGGCCTTCCCCGTCCCATCCGCCCTCCCGCCCTCCTCCGCAGGCTACCCTCGCCCGCTACCGGGAGGCGGCATGCCTGACGCGCGGCGCATCCGCGCATTTGTCGCGAATGCCGCCCAGGCCGTCACCTACGGCGCTGGCACGTGGCATGCGCCCATGGTGGCGCTCGGGGAGAAGGGCACGGCCATCGATTTTGTCGTGGTGCAGTTTGCCAATGGGGTTGGCGTGGAGGACTGTCAGGAGGTGTATCTGGAGGGTGGGGTCTCCGCCAGGCTGAGCCCGTTGAAGGAGAAGGGGAAAGAGAGGAGGCTGGCGAGNTTGTGATTGATCTTCTGGGTGGAACTATGTGCGTTCAAGTCAGCTTGTGAGACATGTAGAGATTGTAGACAGCTCGCACGGTCTTTGGATCTTCGCGGCTGAGACATGATGAAGGTGTCACAATGGTCATAGATGAACACATGGAGTTTTACATAACAATAATGTTTNTTTTTTTGGTTNTTTTTTTGCGTGCTTCGTAAGAAATGCTTATCCGGCGAACCCCCCTATTAGTGAAGCTGGGAGACCAGGGAGTCCACCATCCGTTCGTTGCGCCCCCATATTCCTACACCACTTCCCTACTCCCACGTATCTCGCCTTTGTTTTGGTGGGCATGCCCGCGACACTCGACAATCCATCCCGCTCCTTCGCCTCCCATCACTCGGCAGAAACAACGACCTCGGCGCCATCGCCCGCCTCGTGATCATCCAGCCACCACGGGACGCGGNCGTAATTCTCAAAGAACTCCCGCACGCCCGGGCTGTCCTCGCCAAACTTGCGCAACGACTCCTCCTCGATCGTGCCAGAGACCATGAAATGGTACACATGCACCTTCTTTGTCTGCCCGGTGCGGATGCAGCGCCCCCTGGCCTGCCGCACCGTCCGGGCCTGGTGCTCCTCGTCGTGGTGCACGTAGGGGTTGGCGAAGATGACGTGCGTCGCGATGGTCAAGTTGCTGCCCGCGCTGGTCTCGCTGTCCATGTCGAGGAGTAGGACCTGCCCGGCCTTGCCGGCCTTGAAGTCCTCGAGCTTTTTGGAGATTGCGTCGTCCTTCATGGCGGCCAAGTTGAGGCACTTTAGGCCGGCCGCCTTGAACGCCTTCTCCAGCGCGTCGACCAGGGGGGGGTATTGCGCAAAGACGACGACGTGGTCGTCGCGCGGGATACCGCGCTTGATNAAGTCGGCGACGCACTCGGCCTTGGTCCGCGGCTCGTCGGCCGCCCCGGAGGTTCGAGGTACTTGCGAGCATCGGAGGACCGGCCGCTCGCGGATGAAGGCCGGGCAGTCCTTGACCGGACAGTAGAAGCTCGCCGCGGGCCGACACTCGCTGCAGAGGAAATGGCCGCAAGCCACGACCAAGAACGAGGAGGATGCTGCCTTGAGCGGCTGCCGGCAGCCCCCGCATACCTTGTTCTCCACGATGCGGTTAACGTCTCGGGCGTTGGCCAGCGAGGCGTACTCGGGGACGAAATTGGCCTCCAACCTGGTCGCCCGCAGGTCTTCGACCGTCTTGGCGAGATGCACCATGGTGCGCTTCAGCTCCTCGTTGGTGGCTTCCATCTGCTTGAGGATCGTCCCGCCACACCAGATTGCCGACTCCAAGTCCCGGTACCGGTCGGGCGGCGCACGGCCATCGCGGTAGTGCTCACACACGCTGATNCCCGTCTCGTGCCGCCAGAGCACCTCCCTGAGCTTGTCGGTGTTGTGGCTCGAGGCATACTTCAAGTTGAGCTCGGCGAGTCGCTCCTGGAGAGCGGCTTTCACCTGCTTGCCACCCTCAAGGTTGAGTTCGGCCTTGTAGTTGGATGCCTTTGCCTCTTTCCACGTTTTGATGGTCGGCTTCTCGTTAGCGCAGGCAAGGATGAAGTCCTCAATCCCAAGGGCGTCGATGAGGCCGTCGAGGGCACGCGCGCCGTTCGCAACCCGCTCCTCCAAGTCCGCCGGGATGTTGCGGGAAGCTGCCTGGCTGCCTGGAGCAAGGGCTTGCTGGAGGAAATCCACGTTCGGACGGCTGCCGTTGAAAGGTACCTCGTGCAGCCCCATCGTGTAGCCAAGTCGGAAGATGTCTTCAGCGAGCAGCCGGAGTTGCTTGTCAGTCAGGCGGTTTATGGTGGTCTCCTCGACCGCGAAGAAGTCGAGCCAGGTGTACAGCGCCTTGGATTTGTTGTAGTGCGCCTCCCAGCCCTTGTAGAAGTGCATGTCCCACTTTGCGCGGAGGGAATCGAGGTCTGGCTGAGCACTGCGAGGACCCTCCTCTTCATACCGCATGCCGGCGACGACAGCCGCCTCGCACTGAAACATATCTGCGCCGCCGAATTCCTCAAAATCGCCGCCGCCCAGCAACGCCTTGCCCAGGTTGTCGCAGAGGATCTCCACCCTCATCAGAGTATCCTGGATTGGCTCACTGAGCTTGAACTTGGCCTTGGTTTCGGCGTTGTCCTCGGGCTTCAGCTCGCGCATCCAGCTCCAAAGCCACATGGTCTTGTCCCAGAGCAGCTTCATCTGGTCGCCGAGTGTATCGATCCGGCCCGCGAGGCTCTCCCTCAAGGCGTCGATCGACTCGTTGTTTTTGCCAAGACCGCAGGCGAGGAGGCCCATGAGCATCTTGGCTGCAGCAGATCCATCCTTGCCAACCAAGTTACTGCCTTTCAGAACCACCTGGTGGCGAGCGTGAGCAGGGAGTGCGGTGTAATCGTAGCCAGAATCGAGAATTTCCTGGTTGAGCAAGAGGTAGCGCACGGCGTTCGAAGCTGTCATGGTGACGGGCTGGACGTGCTCCTCGAACTCGATGCCGACCTCCTCCTCCAGGACGTTGGCGCGGAAGAAAGCGGCCACGAAAGTCTCAGCCTGGCGGTGCCTCTCGTGAGCCAGCGTTGTGGACTTCACCCGGGAGGAAAAGACATGGAACTCTTCGCTCTTGGACATCGGTTCCAGTTTCGGTCCTGTTGTTATGCCTGGTAGACCGAGCATCATCCGCGGCTCGGGACGCGCAACGTGAACGCCGAAGACGGCGGCCGTCATGCAAACCTGCTCGAGCCCAAAGAGCTTGGGAGTGCCGGAGAGTAGCCACTTCGCATTGGCCACCGTGTTGGCAACGAAGAGCTGGACCTGCTGGTCGTCGTCGTCGTAGGAGCACTCGTCCCAGATGACGCGGGCAAAGCTGCAGTTGTGCAGGCTGGAGATGTTCCATCCCTTCTTGGTTATCGCCATGTTTGCCACCCCATTATTTACTTCCTCAACTGCTTGCTCGGATTTTCCCCCGTCCTCCTTCTCATTGGAGCCGGCCTTCGAGATTGGCTTTCGGTAGAGCGAACGATCGATCTGCGACACCTGTTTGGCAACCAGCGCGGCGACCGCGGCTTGCTGCTTCTTGATGAGGCCGGGCAAAAGCTCTCCCCGTGCCGTCTCCATCAAGTCGTCGTGCGAAATGTTGGCGGAAAGGCCGGCGAGATAGTATGCAGTGAGAATCCTGTGGTTGCGCAACGCGCCGCGGTACCATGCCTCCATAGTCCGCCCAGAGAGGCCCTTGGGAAAGTCGGGGCCCCTTGCGGCAACGGTCTGCAGCCGGTTCATAAAACCATCCTTGAAGACGGAGCTGCTGACGATGATGATCTCGGCTTCTTGAAGTTTCTCCAGCGAGCATCGCTCGTAGAAAGCCTCGACCGTTTTGATCACGAGCAACTTGGGGGGAGCCAAGCCGAGAAACGCCCCAGCCTCCTTGGCCCACTGGTCGGTGATGTGTCTGGGGACAATGACAAGTGTGGCGGATAGGTGGACGAAGAAAGTCTCCGCTTTGAGGCCCGGGTACGTCAGATCGGCGTCTGCGAAGTCCTCAAAGGGCCGGGAGAGCTCCTCCGCGAGCGCATCGTCGACCTTCTCCATGCGCTCGGTAATGGACTCGACCCGGTCGAACTCCCGCATGCAATCGATCAGGGCCAATGTGACCACGGTTTTCCCGTAGCCAATCTCGTGAGCGACAACACCGCCACGGGAGCTGTGTGGAAAGCGGTTGGTCCACTCAGCCTTGCCTGCAACCCGCAGGTTGAGCGGAACAACGACCTCCTCCTCGATCTCGGACTTAACAAAGTCGAGGGGGGTGTGTTCCCGCTGCAACATCCACTTGACGGCTTCCTTCTGGCCCAACCTGAGCTTGTACTGCACCGACGAGCTTTTCTTTCCTCTCGTGAATGTTCGGCAGAAACGAGGCGGGTCAGGATCCGGCATGTCAAAACCGTCCTGGGTGAGATCGATGCCAGCCGTGAAGACGTCGCCACAGGGTCGGATGGAGTCGCGAAAGGGAGCAAAGCCCGTGGTCGGAGAAGGCGCGTAGTCGAGTATTACCGTGAAGGACGTCTCTGCGCCCGAGTTCAGAGAGAACAAGCCGCGAATCGGAGTGGGATGTGCCTGGAGAAGGTATGCGAAGGCTCTCGAGGCGAGCGTCTTGGGCTGCAGCATGAGCCTGAGATCCACAGTCAATGATTCGGGTTTCCCGTCGTTGCTAGGGCGGGCCTNAGCGGCAACCGCCACGGCCCTGGGGAGGTCCTGGTATTGGCTCTCAAACAGCGCGGCTTCGTCTGGGCATTCGATGATGGCCTTGACAAACTTCTGCGCGCCGCGCAATGGCGTTTTGGAGTAGACGGTGATCTCCGGCGGAGTCACGGAGCAGTCTCGGCAGGGAGCAATCAGGACCCATTTGCCGTCGAGGTGGGAGAACTGAGTGCGATCGACCGGTGCAGTCGAGTCGCGGATCGTGAGGGAGAGAAAGGCAAACCGNTNNAGGAAAGCCTCGAGCCCAGTGGCAGGGATGACGGCGAAGCGGCTCTTGGTCTGCGAAGCGGTGATCTTGAAGAGCCGGGCCGCAGACACCGGAAAGCCGCCAAAGGTGGCATGAATGGTGGCAAGAACGGGCATACCGGCGACGGGAGCTTGTCCCGTTGTGTGGCAAGACGCCTGCTGAATGGTCCGAGTTGAGCCCCAGCGGAGCTGGACGAAGTCCTGGATGAGACTCGGTCTGCTCAATTCTGGAGCGTCGGGATATTGGGGCGGGGATGACCAATATCCAAGCCAGAAGACCGTCACTAATCCCAGACCAGAAGCAAGCTTCCAAGGAAGTGTAGGGTCGGCGTGAAGCCAGGTCTCGCGATACTCATGGGGCTCCAGTCTCCTCACATCGTCGGTCCACACGAAGTGGTCGTCATCAGGATCGCGGAGGCTTGCGGAATCCCACATCATGAAGACCTTGTAGGCAGTGTTGGAGGAGTGTTTGACCCGAAGGGCGTCCCCAGGCGTACCNCAGCTGGGGTGGTGGCGGTAAGTACCACACACCTTCTCCTCCACCAAATTCTTCCACGCGTGCAGTGATGGGTCCAGCACCGGGC